>Ga0181411_1000182_pt1 | contig 21807 bp, 35 predicted proteins | sample 34SPOviralmetaG_FD_130114 | JGI IMG/M metagenome (GOLD analysis project Ga0181411, IMG submission 130114) | Marine viral communities from the oligotrophic San Pedro Time Series (SPOT) site, San Pedro Channel, CA, USA - 34 SPOT_SRF_2012-07-09 | ecosystem: Environmental > Aquatic > Marine > Strait...
GCCGTCACAAGCAAAAGGGAAAAAGGTATATGCCTTGGCTGATACTGTGACAGTCTGATTTACATAAAAATTTTGCCACAACTGATAGTCCGCTCCACCTGAAGCGTAGATCCTTAAGTATTGAGCCTGGCCCCTAAAACTCATTACGAAACTCCCTGGAACTGACGTAAGCCATAACTACGACCACCACGCGAAAGCGATTCTGTTAGTTCTCGCATGCCTTCTTCAAATTGGCCCATTGTTAGATACGTCTCATTATCTTGCTGCATTACAGGCCCGGTCTGAATATTGATAGCCCCAACAAATCCACCATCCGCAAACCCTGGAATAGCAGCATTCCCACGGCTGCCTGATAAGTAATTGCTAGCAAATCCAGCAGCCTTGCTTTGCGGGATGATGTATTCAGGTTCGCCACCTTCACCGACCATTGCGAGCGTTGGCCCATTAACAACGCCACCCTTCGCAAACTGCGGGACAGTCATTTGCGGAATTAGTGGAATATTTGGCGCTGGCAATCGGTTAAATGCAGAGATTAAACGATTGACAATACCAATAGCACCGTTAACGCCTTTGCCGATTGTTGAAAGAACATTGTTAAAAATCCCTTTAATGAAGTTAACAACCGCTAAGAATGGAGCTTTTACAACATCTGCAATTTTAGTAAATAAGCCAACAAACCCATCGAACAATTTTTGCCCAAATCCCAGCACAGGCTTTACATAGTAGTCCATATAAAACTGCGCAGCTTTCTTTAAAACATTGCCTACGATATTAAATGCTGCTACGAAGAAATCACCAATTGGTTTAAGCGCTTCTGCTATTTGATCTCTGAAAGCATAAATAGCGGCCCCAGCGGCTACAAGAAGTAAAACAATGCCTACCGGGCCAGAAAGCACACCAGCCACAGCAATTCCAAATGCTTTTACTACTGCTCCAAACTTCACAACAACTGGCAACCAGCCCGCAATAGTCGCGCCTATTTTTAACTTTGCTATTGCAGTTAAAGCAGGGCCAACAGCAGCGATTGCAGGTGCAAGTATGACGAATGCCGCACCAAGCCCAAGGATGCCCGCCACGAATGTCTTGACGGGACCAGGCAATTTACCAAATTGGGTGACTAATCCAGCGAGAGCTTGAACGATTGGAGTCACAGCAGGCAGCAACTCTTTGCCTATCGTTGTTGACAAATCAGCCATTGCTTTTTGGAATGCCTTAAAAGCATCTGCTTTTGGTGGCTCTTGCCCAGCCAGATCTTGCAGCGCTTTGATGATAACTTCGGTTGTAAGTTTGCCATCAGAACCGAGTTTTTTGAGTTGCCCAACCTGTACGCCCATCGAATCTGCGACAGCCTGACCAATCGCAGGCAGCCTTTCCATAATGCTTCTAAATTCATCACCCTGTAATGTGCCAGATCCCAGAGCCTGACTCAATTGCAGCATCACCCCCTCAGTATCAGCCGTAGACAAATTCATCTTGGCAGCAGCAACGTTGACGCCGTTAAAGGTTGTCTCAATATCATTCAGTGAGATGCCCATTGGCCGCAACCGGCCATACAAGTCTGTGACACCATTCGCTGCTTGAGTCGTACCAAGCGTGAATTTTTCGGCTGAGGATGCTGCGAACTCCTGCAGCCTTGCAGTCTCTCCATACTCCGCACTCAATAGTCTCAGTCGCTTGCCAGTCCTGTCTGCTTCAATGCCAGCACCAACAAATCCCTTCACAAGAGCCGCAGTGCCTAGGCTGGCGAGGACGCCTTGCAGTGAACCACCGGCAGACTTAAGACGCCCGAATGCGCCCTTTACCTTTTCAGTTTTTTGCTCGACACCGCCGAAGCTACCCTGTAGTTTGTTGGCTGAGCTCTGCAGGCCATCAAGAGTCTTTTGCGCGTTGGCGGCGTCTACCCTTACTTGTACGGCAGCAACGACAGCCAAAGAACGCAGCCAAGTTCTAAACGCATTTTAGCGGCGCTTCTGTTTTCTCTCGGCTTCTATTCTTTCCTTCTCTTCAACCTCATACAGCAGAGCCCATAGCTGGAACTCTTCAAGGCTTAGCCGCTGTGTCAATTCGGAGAGAGTGTACCCAAGATCGCGGCAGATGCGCATCATCAACCTTAACGGGTAATCTGAACCGACACAGCTTGCTAATTTTTTGCTTCTTGCTCGGTGACGTTACCCTCACCAGTGATCAAAGCCACCATCATTGCTTGCAGATCCTCATCACGCACATCATTCTTTAATTCAGCGATCTCACCAGCAGTGAACATTCGTTGGCCATCTGCATCTAAGGCCTTGGCTACCAACAACTGCAGCGCCAGCAAATTGATGTCATCACTCTTAGCAGCTTTTTGCGCCTTCTCACGTTCGGCCATCGTCAACGGGGTGCTCCAGAATTCGAATTCATCACCGTTGCTTAGAGTCACGATCCTCTGGATCGGCACAAGATTGGCTGCCTTTTTGAGGCGATCAAGTGCGCGGTTACTGACGGATGGCGACATTCTGATACTATGACTTTATTAATAATAAACATGGAATAGCCCCTGATGCAAGATCAGAGGCCGTTCCAATTAATGCATATTATGCAGATTTGCTGAAATCGAAAGTAGGTACAGCAGACGGTCGGAATGCAACCTCGATTGATTGCGCGTCATCGGGCGTAACTGAGAAACTGGCAGACGTCAGCACGGCCTCCAGGGAGATCGATCGGCTTGCTGATTCATCGACAGTCCCAGAATTTACAACACGATCAATGTAGAGCTTAAACTGAACACCAGATTGTTGACGCTGAATTACGTCTTCGACCAAACGAGAGGCGATCGTGGTGTCATCATCTGTTGTGTAGATAGTAGCATTGCCTGAACCATCAGCAAAACCAGTTATATAAGTTTTGAAAGGCGCAAACTGGCCAAGAGTCTGCCCAATTGTTGTGACGTCGTACTCGTCTCTTGTAATCTCAAAACTCCATTCTCGAACATCTCCAACCGCATCAAAATCAGAGTATTTGATGGTAAAAGGCGTGGTGCCATCAGTGCCGTCATTACTAAGGGCCAGCTCAGAGCCGCCTGCAGTTGCGGCAAAAGTTGCTGCGCCGGTTGAAGCTGTATAGGACCGGACAAAGACAGGGGTGCCCGCAGCTAAACCACCAGGCAGAGTGCCGCCTGTACCAGTCCCAAATGAAACCTTGTCATTAACTTTGAAATTTAAAAAAGCGCCAACAGCAATAGTGTTGCTGGCGTTAGTGACGTTTGCGGCTTTAAACGTGCTGTCAGTGCCAGCAGGCTTGTAGTAAAGAGCGCCGGACGTACCGGATAACGTGGTGGCCATGGCGTGTTAGCGGCAGTAGGCTTTACGCTTATTCTAGATAAGCTTCAAAAGTTATTGTAATCTGCGTCTGGTAATGCCCTTCAGGTGAAGACGGCAGAACCTGTGCAGGCCCAGAGGCAGCATCAAAAATAATGCCACTTACGGTTTGCCTGTCGAACAGATTCTTTAAACGTTCTGCAATCGTAAAATTGCTGCCAGCCCCAATTCCCACTTGCGTGTATACATCAATGACGACTGTGCCGACTTGCCGGTTTTTGCCTGCGGCTGGAGCCATCAGAGTTGCGTACGCATTATCGCCAAATCTGATTGCTACGCTGACCCAAGGTGTATCGCTTGGTGCCGTGAAAGGTACGTTCTGATAACTTACTTGATAGCTTGGCGACAATGCCATCTCGGTAGCAACCCGGCCTTCAATGGCACCCCTGACATCATTAAAAGTGCTTGCCATCAGTCAGAAGCCTCGATGCTGCGTGCTTGTCTTTCAGCATAAAGCTGCATATCCTTTGATATCGTTTGTACCCAGCCTGATGGCGCTTGCTTAGACCACCCATTCGCTAACCGCTCGGCATAAGGCAAATTATTGGAAATAGACGCAGAATATTTTTTGATGCCAACATCGTTCTGCCAGTTACGTTTAAAAGTACCGGTATCGATTGGGCTGGCTTCTTTGAGTCGCCTCTCTGCTTCTAGCGCAGTTGCAGCCACTAGATCAATGACATTCTGCCGCACGTATTCATCAATCTGATCAAAACGTATAGTGCGCATGCTTAAGACCTCAGGATCAGGATGTGTGAAATATTCTGATTATCTTGCTCAATGGACTGAATCTGAATGATCTGATGAATGCTGCCTGCTATCTGTACTTCATCCCTGGTGCTTGGGGCAGAATTTAATGCAGCCGCAGCAATCGTCAATCGCTTGTCTGTGCTTTTAATCAAATCACTGACCTCAGACGTATTCACATCCTCGATTACGCCTTTGATGATGGACGAAGTGATTGACTCGCTGATGGCCCCAGACGAAGTGTCGTAACTGCTGGCCACAATCCGCCGGTAGGTGATATCACCACCTAGCTTTTGCACCGTTTTGTTGGCGACTTTACGCAGTGAACTAGCAAGACCCATTAGATGCGATAAGCAATACATGCTCCATTCTGGAGCTGGATACTAGTGAAAACCCCGACGACGTGAAAACCCGCTGGGATCGTCTCACCGTCCAGAGAATTGCCAGTGTAGTTTTCTGTGACCAAAGACGTGATATGCGAATTTTCGTAGAAATCGATATGTTTAAACCGACCAGTATGGGCCGCAGTGTCAGTAATGACCTCAGCACCAACGGTATAATCGATTCCTAGATCGCCCAGTCCGAATCCTTTTGACATGACTAGAGCCGATATGCGATTACGGTGCCACTGGTCAGAGTCACACTGGTGATGACACCACAGATCTCGGCTGAGCCACTTAAAGCAATGGATGACAGCGTGTTGCCTGTGATATCCTCAGCAACCAAGGTAGCAATCACAGAATCTTCTAAGGCCACCACTTTGCCAAAACGACCGGTGTGGGCAGCTGTGTCGTCAATAAATTCTGCACCGGGATAGGTATAGCCCATGATCAGCTCCGCTTAACAGCAATGTTACCTGGCCCACTTATTCTAAGCCCTGTGAAGTAGCGCTCAACAATCGGCGGAATGCGATCAGCACCGACAGCACCAGTTTTATCTGGAGTCACGCTAATGCTGCCAACGGTCACAGCTTTGTAATCCTCAAGCCCACTTAGGCCCAGACCATCTTTATTATTGTTTAGGTATGCAGCCAGGACAGCTTGAGCTTTCTTGACCTGATCTGGAATTTCAGTGTCTGTAAAGTAATCTGTCGTAATACGGAACGGGAATCCAACAGCGTAGGTGTTGATGTAGGTGTCCGGCTTACGCACGCCTGTTCTTGGCCACTGCATCGCCTGAGTGTCTGTTGCTCGTGCACCTAAGAAGCGTTCGCGGTCGATCCGCTGTGCTGCAGTATAGAGAGCCCTATTCTTTTGATCTGTGGTGGCGGAAGCCCACGCCGTAATATCGTCATCCTCGATTAGGCCATCAATGATCGCCTGTGCATCAGTCAGCGTCAGGTAGCTGTTGGCGGTTGCCTCGCCCGCTGTTGCGTTGATCGATATCGCCATGGTGCTTTGGTTTTGATGGCTTGTTTTTCTTTTTTACAGGAACGGAGGCCGCCGCTTTCGCAGCAGCCTCTCGTGTCTGCATCCGCCTAAAAGCGAATAGACCCATCAGGAGCTTGCGCCCTTCAGAGCTACATAATTGACCACGATTGCCTCACCGAGTGAACCGGCGGACACGTTTGCAACTGTGACCTTAAATGATCCAGCTGCGATCGAGTTGGCTTGTACTAGGTAAGACCCAGCAGTGCCAGCCGAACCGTGATTGACCACCACCACATCGGTGGCTGTGATCTTGTCATTGTTGACTTGAAAAGTCACCTCAGCTGCCGCCGCGAGTGCGGCATCATCGAGGGTGATCTGACCGGACTCTGCATTGAGAGTCACAGCAGTGGCCTTGCTAGTGGCCTGGGTGACAGTACCGCCGCCGGTAGGACCGACGAGGCTGCCAGCAGTCGCCTCAAAGATTGATGCCATTGTTAGTTACCTCAATCCTGATGGCTGACGTTGGTGGCCCGTACGATTCCAACGTTCTTGGTTTCGTACACTTTGGACCAGTTGCCCACAGTCTCTAGCTGTGCGCGTGTTGGGTTGGCAGTAGCCGAGCCCCACTTAAGGCCCACCGGATGGTAGACATAATGAAGATCGATCGACATTGCATCGGACTTCGCGAGGATGTCCCTATCCACCTCTGTTGACATCGCCATCTGTTCACCAGATGCAACGGCACCGGATGTGAAGAAGAACGAGCCGTACTCAGTACTGGATCCAGACCCTACAGACTGTACGTCATCTGAGACAATCACCCGTAAGCCCATAAATGTTGGGACTTCTGGATTACCAAATGCATTGGTCAGATCACCACCAGATTGGGTGGTAGATGTGCCGCGTGCATCATCAGTGGATACGTATTGAATCGCGTTGCGCTCAACGAGATCGTAATATACGTTGCTGTGGATAGCTACTGCTGATAGCTTATCTCCTTGATCACCTAACAGCGCACGAGCCTTAGCCACAGTGCGTGGGCTTAGTGATGTTGGAGTGTCGCCAGACTCAGAGTCGATGCAAAGATCGAAAAGAGCTGAACTGCTGCTGTTGGAATTTAGGCTGCCAAACGCACCAGATAGGCAGCTTACCAAGTCTTTTTGACGCTGGTGTGCTACATAATCAGCGATCTTGCTGCCAATAGCGGCCATTGGATCGGACCCAGCAGCCAGAGCAGCTAAATCACGTGATTCAAAAGCGCGGCCACGGTGCAAGATTACGCCGATCTGTTGATCTGCAGTGATCTTGCCTGGAGTCAGTGAAGAACTGTCAGTCAGAACCTCGAAATCGCCAGTCAGGTTTGCCTTGTAGAAAGGCACTTTAATAAAATCACCACCCTCGGCAGCATTTAGCTCAGCCATCGGCTGAACCACACCGCTAGCCAAGAAGGCGTCGCGTTGTGTGGTCTGCTCGATGACATAAGGCGTAAATACCTCGGGAATGATGATGTCGGAGCGAAGAGTCGCCACGATTAATCCTCAAGAATGGTTTACGATGCAATGGGCGCGGCCCTGGTTTGATCAGCGCAACCGAACAAACACTCATTCCATACTTTAGCGCACTGCGGCAGCTTTTAATCGGTCATATAGGGCACGATCTGTCCTAAACAGCCTGGATTGTTCAGTTAGATTGAAATTTGATCCCTGCTCGAACGGATTCTTAGTGCCTGGGGGGATCTCACCAGCAGCTCGGCCAACCGGTGCACCGCCACCCTGGGGCTTGGGTGCTTTTTGCATCCAGGTTGGCAGCTGTCTAGCCCATTCAGCAACTGGCGTTCGTTGGTAACCGTCAACTACCACCACTGAACCATCAGACTCGCGCTCGATCTGGCTGCTCGACAATTTGGTTTTAAGAATCATGTCTGGGTCATGCACAACATCCGCAAGAGCGCTGATCGCAGGCGTGATCAATTCAAGCTCGCGCACACGTGCCTCAAGCTCAGAAATCCTCTGATCCTTTTCTGCTGTTGCGTCACGGAACTGCTGCTCTAGCGTCTGGCGTGCTTCGGTGTATTTGCCCTGTGATTCGAGTTCTGCCTGCTCCGTTTTGCGCTTGAATTCCAGGAGCTGCTCGATATCGACTCCATTGGGCAGCTTTGGCGTCTTCGCACGCGCAGTACGCAGCTCTGCGATCAATTCACTGTTTTTTCTCTCGAGCGCACTCACGCTATTCTTAAGCCCATCAATTTCTTGAGTTTCACCAGTCGGCGCTGCCTCTTGGATCTGTTCTTCGGACATAGAACCCGCAGGGTTTATTGCCTTACCACTTTATCTTATTCGACCAATATGCAGCAGATAGCCTGCCTTTCGCAATATTACGTGCATGCCGTGCCTTAAATGATTGGCGCCTAGTTTGATCGGCTTTTGACTCGCCCTTTTTCTTGGGCGAGCCACTTATGCCCTGTTGACCAAATCGGATCAACTTGACGGTCTTTCCAACTTTTGCGAGCACAGCATGCGATTTAGACGAATGAGAGGGTGTGCGTTTCGGCTGGTTGTAGTCATCGAAACGCTCACCGGCACGCTCAACTGTCATCTCTTAGTCGGTTTCTTTTTCTTTTTGTTGCTGCTCATCTTTGTCTGAGGAGGCTTCTTTGGGCCGGAATAGCTAGGCATCAGGATTCTTCCTTAGCTTCTGTCTTCTTAGATGCAGCCTTTTTAGCTGCGGGCTTTTTGGGTGGGCAAGATGCTGGTGTTGCTTCTTCTGCCTGAGCTGTGAACTGAAATTTGCTATGCAACTTAGACATTTGGGTAGAGCTTGCGCAACTGTTTCAATGTTACCTCAGACCCATCATCCCTGACGAATTTACTCAGCGCTTGTTTTGGTCCAAATTTGTTCGCAAGATAAAGGAAATATGGCGATTTCGATTTGAAGGCAGCCTGTATTTCAGATTTGCCTTCTGGAGTATTCCTCATGCCATAGATCCACTCAGGATAGGTAGTGTCTGCTGGCACCAGGCCAGACGCGCTCGCCCTCATACCCTCTGGGGGTGGTTCAAGCCCTAAGCCTTTAAAGTCAACCACTGGCACGATCGCAGATCGGCAGTTGAAATGCTGTGGAGGCAATGGACCCTTGCCCTCATCAAACACCTGCCCATCTAGATCTCTACAGATTGCAGATGTACGACTGTCCAAGGTTGCACTATACCGATACTGCGGCGCAATTCTGCGATTGGCAGAGTATACGGCCTGACTCGCTGCAGTTGACACCTGATTTGTCACAGTACGCACCAACGCCATAGTCTGGCGATTGGCAAGGCCGGTTACTTGACCGCCAGCTTGAATATACTGCCGTGCCGATGCTCTCTGGCCAAAAGACAGATTACCCTTCAGCCTTTTTGCTATTTGGTCTGTGGTCTCGCCAGTCAGCATGCCATTTCGCACAATCTGCGCAAACTGAGCAGCACTCTTTTCTGTCAGCCCTCTAAAGCTTTTCTGGACTGTACCACCACCAGGCAACGTAATGACAGCTCCTTGCCTAGCCGTCAGATTGAATGTTGACGGTACTGCACGTAGCTCATCACTGAGCACGGCGATGTTCGTTTGCATGGGGTCAATCGTCACCACAGATCTTGCAAATTCTGGGCTTACGGCAACGGTATTAACCATCGACTCTGACCCACTTGGCAACACTCGGCGCAGATTCTCCACTGCTACTGAACTCTGAATTTCAGCTAGACCAGTGAGCTCTTCGGCTAAGACACTGATGCTCTGCCCAGTCCATCCGTTTAGCGAATCAGAGAGTTGAGCAAGAATCGCCCGCAGTCTCACTGCGCGATAGCTATCATTATCGACACCGAGCATATCAAGTTCTCTTACCGTTTCCAGAATGATCTGGTTGTAAGATTCGATCAATCGGCGCGACACATTGTTGCTATATCTGTTGAGATCTAGTGCGTTTCGGAATAGCGCAGACGGTGTGCTCACTTGCTATCACTCAGGCATAATGGTCAAATTCGGCGCTGGATCCGCTTTAGTGGTGACGATGCCATCAGATAACCCGTCGATCTGTGTGGCTTCTAATTCAGCTTCTACTTCGAATTGATCGCCTAGTATCTCGCCTTCAGATAGGCGGTCTAATAGAGTTTTTTGCGTAATAGTTCCAGCTGTGTATAGCTGCAGCAGCGATGATACATCCTGCGCATCAAGCTTCTGTCCTAGGAAATCTCGGTTGACGTATGAGCTGCCAGGTTGTGTGTCTCCAAGATATTCTGCATGGAATCTTAGGCAGCCGTCAATCATGTCTTGCATCTGCTGCGCAATTGCCAGCATGGTTGAATCACCCTGACTACGATCAATCTGTTTAGATGCAGCCGTCTCAGCTGATAGCTTCTGGCCGAGCACAGCGGCCAAACCTAGCGCATTGATCTGTTGTTCAATCTGCCTCAATCGCTCAAATTGTGCATCAAAGCTCTGACCTGCCGGTTCGATATATTCTGCTCTACCTTCGGCTGGGAATGCGATAGCCTCGCCAGGTCCGGCAGACACCTCCTCAGCGGCTGATGGGAACCCAAAGAACGCCAACATTGGCACTGCAGAAATATGCAGTTGGTTGTCTAGGTCTGACTGCACTTGATAAGACTTGAGATTGAGCTCTGCAATATCCTCCAATGGTGGCCGTGACTCAAGATATCCTAGACGGTTGGCATACGCGACACTGAATGGGATCTCTGATGTGCTGGTGGTGCCTTCATCTACTAACTCAAAGTCTGCTTTAGCATCGCGACGGTAGATCTTGAACTCACCTGGTGTCAGCACCCGGATCTGATCAACCACTTTCTCTCCAAACTCGCCGTCAGACTGAGTGATTTTCTCTGCTAGTCTTAGCATGGTCAGCCTTTGCATGCCATTAGCAAGATCAGACCGCCAACCCAGAATATCTCTTGGTGTATATGTCACCCAGTATGGCCTGCCTAATGTACCAGCTGCTGGTGCATCTACAAGAACTCCAACATGCCCATATCGGACCATCTTACGAGCTGTTTCATACGTCCACACGTTCAGATCATTGCCTAACAGATCGATATCAAATAGCTGCTCTCGAATCTGATCCGATGTATCATTAAGCCTTACGGGCTTTCGGCTAAGCATTCCAGCCAACATGCGCTCTAGACGCTGTACGAATGGTGGACAGACGCTTCTGGCGAGCCTGCGATCGTAGCTTTCATCTAATTCGCGCACTTCTTGCGGCAGATATCGCCTGTGCTTACGCCGCATTTCATACGTACCTCCCACCAGATCCTCAAGCAGAATCCAATGCGGTTCTTGATTTACCCAGGCAGCATTTGGGTCATTGACATGCGTGACGCTTGAAGATGATTTGCGATTATAGAAGTTATAGCCTGAATACACAGCTGATACTCACTCGACTCTCCAAGTCTAATAGATTCTGATGCCTGTGCCCCTGCCAACATTCATATGCAGTGGATTTAGCTCACGCCACACGAGATAACCCAGGGCATCATTCATGTGGTCATATCCTGCATCCTTGTCAGGATCCCCTTTTTCTGTCCAACATTGCAACTCCAATGATTCAATGGTCTTATCACAGCATGCTGACATTTTTAAGCGGATTTCCCCTTTCCCATTCTCCAAAGCAGCTTGAACAGCAGCCACCCGATCACGGACGGGAGGGTTGGCCTTTGGCGATTGATTGCTGAACCCGTAGGATTCCAAGATCTGAATGTCCGTACGTGAGGCATTAGTGCTCCGGTTGCCGCCAGAGGCATCTGGATATATGAAAACTTTATTAAAAGGATATCGACTCTTGATTTCTTTGGCAAGAGCATCTGTGTCATGTGCACCACTGATCTCGTCGATGACATGTAGGCATCCGCTGGTCCGAACTGCGATAACAGCAGACATGTTTTGGATATTGAAATCTAGTCCGACCCTTAGTGGTTCATCCTTTAACTCAATCGGCGGTTCACAGACATGGGTACTTCTACTAAATCGGTCATAGACAGCGCCAGTATTTAAATTTACAAATTGCCCATCAAGGTACGCCTTGATCAACTTCTCGGGATAATTGGCCAAGAGGGAGTCAATGAAGCCATCTGGCAGATGCGGATTGTCTGCGGTTCGTGCTCGAATTAAGCGCTTATCCGGAGCCGAATTGCGTTCAAAAGTCTCCCAAGCCCAGCCGAAGCCCTCGGGGGTTGTGGCAACATAGAACTGCTGAGTGTTGCCAGATCTCAGTCTGGCCAGCGCCATTCGAGATGCCTGCTCAGCCGTGCGTCTATTCGTGGTGTCTACTTCATCAAATCCCACCGCGCACAGGTTCTGCCCACGAATCCTGTTCCAAGTCTCCATTGTGCGCAGCAAGATGGTGTGCTCACCTTCTTTAAATTTGAGCACGTATTCCGGCAATGGCGAGACCCGATAGTCATATGGCAGACCAATCTGTTCAAGTAGATCATCCATCGATCGAACGAGGATGTCCCGCAGCATCGGCGCTACAGGCTCAAAGAGAGCAGATACAAAGCCAATATTCGCGGCAGCCACATTGATCGCCTTAGCACACAGGCCATAGGTCTTGCCAGCACCAAACCCTGACACAAGGCCTAAGATCCTGTGATCTTGATCTTCACAGAATGCAGCCTGATGGGGCAGCAACGTGGTGTTAAGACGTCCAAGTACTTCACTTATAGACAGGCTGTCATCTGTAGGGTCTGCCAGGATCAGCCCCTCAGAGGCAGTATCTAGGATGGTTGGCACTTGATGTAATATCTCGGCTTAGGTTATTCTATGTGTCGAAATGACTGAATTATGTCTGATATCCGTGATTTTATCAGTATTGCTTCACGATACCCACTCCTGAATCAAGCGCAGGAGATCGAACTGGGCAGGCGTATTCAAGCATGGCTACAGCATCCTGACCCTCCACCTGAACTCATCAGATCTGGTCGCAGGGCTCGGGATCAGTTTATCTGCAGTAATCTACGGCTTGTACTCACGATCGCCAAAAAATATACATTCGCAATTAAGCACACCAATCTGACATTTAGCGATTTAATCCAAGAAGGCACATTGGGTCTGCAGCGTGCAGCTGAAAAATACGACCCGGAATGCGGATATAAGATGTCAACATATGCATATTGGTGGATTCGACAGGCCATAACCCGCAGCATCGATACTAAATCTTTGATGATCCACATCCCCAGCGGCGCAAAACGCAAATTTCAGGCTTACAAGAAGGCAGCAGAGCAAGGCGGCAGCCAAGATGAAATCCTGGAAAGAGCTAATCTCAAACGCCGTGACATCCGCACGATTGAACAAGTCGTCATGTGCCAAAATGTCAGTGCTCTAGACGCCTTAGATATGCATTCTTAATCGAAAGCATTGACACGCCATGAAAGTTCATGCTATTATGTGTATATAAGGGGCAATGAGCTCCTTCATTCACAGCATGGCCTCCTACACCGAATCAGCCCTTTTCTACACAGAACGTTTGGCGGAAGTCTCGAAAAGAGATAACACTACAGCTAATTGCCATGGAGTTGTGTTCCATCCCAATGGACGCATCCTCTACAACAAAAAACGCATCAAAAAAGCTGATGCTGTCCAGACTATCGCCGCGATCCTGGAATCAGAAGATCAAATGCTAAATCAAAAGAATTCCCCAGTTAACAGGCCAAGTCAGGCTGGTCCACTCACGTGGGATAGGCTCAATCAAGCCACTAAGGATTTTTTCTTTGAATTGGCCGGTCAGATTATGGATGAGACCTTTGATGCTGATTTTGAGAATGGGCAGCATGGAGCTCGACTTGGCAAAGATATCCCTAAGATCAGCCTGAAAAACGCACCACGTCTGTCCAATCTTAAGAAGGCTGGCCTGCTTAAAAGCGGCCAATGGAACAGCAACACAAAATCTGAACGCTGGATCTGGCTCACGGAAGAAGGTCATGTTATCTACAAATCGCACAGCAGCAAATGAGCGGCGATATTAACTGGAATTCACGACCGCAAGACACGATCACCGCAGCCAAGGAGAAAGCAGCTGCGGCAGAATCTCCACGGGGACTCACAGTCCTTGAGCTTGCATTTTATAAAGCGACACATCGTAAAAAGCATTGACGCATGTTTTTTGCTGTGATATAGTACACATAAGAGAGGCAAAAAGCCCTCACCACATCTCAAACCATGACTCTCCAAACTCAAGCACTCGTCGCCGGTTACGCAGTTGTTGATATGGGCAGGACAGGTCAGCAGATCCAAGGGTTCCGATTCCTTGTTAAGCGTTTTGCTGATAATGCAATTTTCTATTTTGCTACTGCAAAGCAGGTTCGCGAACAAATCTCGGCCTGATAGCTACATTATCAACAAACACAGCGCAGCCATGGATTTCAATTACTTCAGCCACACCCTATATAGTCACTGGCAACGCGCACAAGATGCAATAGAAGTCTCCAGCATTTGCGACTCATTCTGGGATGACAGGCAAGAATACTACGTAGAGGCATTCTTAGACGGCGAATTGGAATGGACAGAGTATGTATATGGTGAAGAGGAACTCCAAACGTTCAAAGATGACGCAACTAAGCACGGCCTGACATTCACAGTCAAAATTATTGACACCGAATGAAAGCGTGTGATATAATAAGTACATCAGGGGCAATGAGCCCCTCACCCCATCAAATGAACTCCACACAAGCTTTCGTTTCACTCCGTGACCGAGGATGCGACATTCAGCCAAGCAAGACTTCAGAATATGCTGACATCGTGACATTGCCCAACGGCCAGGTATTTGAAGTTTGGTCACGCGATCTCGTGGATTTCGCTCAAACGGTCACCATCAAATGAACAAAGATCAACTCCGCATCCAGATCGCCAAAGCCTATAAAGAGATGAAAATTGCTATCGAAGCTTTCGATCAGCTACAGGATGGCAGCCTTGACTTAGAAGATGATATTGACATCGCAGGCGAGCTAGTAGGCCTCAAGCTCGTACAGGATGGCAGCTTTTACAGCAGTCAAGAAAGCATTGCAATTGAAGAAGAAATCCTTGGATCATCTAAATTCGCATAAGCCAGGATCTAGCCACCACCATGCCGAGCACCCTTTCGAGCAAAACTCTTGCGCTCTTTTTCCATCTTGCGTTGTTTGATCTTGCTCTTATTGGCGTCTTTCTTGAATGCGGTGCCAGCCTTGCTGACGAAATTCATATCTGATGAATTGCTAGTCCTACGGCGGAAAGTACCAGAGCTACTCCGACCAGCTCGGGCCGACATCTGACCGCCAGATTTTTCTCCCCCTTTGAGTGTCTTAACCATCGAAGCATCCTGTCGCGCTGATGAACCCTTTGCTGTAGCCTTTCTAGCACTAGAAAAGCTTCCACTTCCACCTTTACCAGCAAACCGGCCAATCCTATCTCTGTTGTATCGCCGTGCCATAGCTACTTCCCAGTGAGATTTGAGAGCAAATGGAGCTCTTTATAGCATCCTAGCGCCACCCCAAGCTGCCCATCCTCCTGAGCTTTAGCAGCCAGCGCTTCAAGTCTGGTCATCTGTTGCGCTAAAAATTCTGTCCTCTCAACACTCATAGAGCTTTTATATTCAGACCTAGCTTCAGCAACCAGCGCGTCTGTCTGCACATGGTCGAATTCCCAGGCTTGTGCAGCAGATTCATATATGCGGTGCCGTGGCCAGCTCAAATCAAGCCACTGCTTAGCCACTCTCAATTGATCTTTCCGAATGCTCTCTGGAGTCTTCTTGCTCATGCCTCAAATTTAACGCAAATTACCTACTTACCTACTTACCTACCTGCTCCTTTTTTCCCCTTCCGATAACCCACTTTTTTTTTACCCCCCCCCTATATAGGGGGTAAAGTTGGTAAATCGAGCACGGCCCGCTTCCCGATTGAGGATTTGCATTACCTACCCTTACCTGTAATGCATACCGGCCTATGATATCAGTATTTCGATCATGAACAAATCCAAAAGGCATAAGTAGGTAAACTCTGGTAAAGGTCGGTAAAAGGTAGGTATCATTCATCTGTGCCGCAACGACGCCAGATGTGCTTGAAAGTGCCACCAACCTTTTTGCGGCTTTTGTAGTATCCGCAGGCAGTCAGTATGCGGTTGATCCGCATCAACTCGCGTTGTGTCTGGCGCTCGATTGGAACTTCTAGGACATGTGTCAGAAGGTCACTGCTGATAATAAAATCACCCGATGTCCGGAACGCAAGATGAGATGAAATCTTTTCTAGCCAGGGGTCCTCTGCATACAGCCCACGGTTGCGATCATTGTTGATCTGCGTCTCAGCTTCATCCAGGAACCACTGTTCGCCTCGCAGATAATCTCGCTTTGCACTCGCCCAGATCCGATCACGTAAAGACTCAATCTTTCCGCTATCAATGCACTGCTCGATATTGAAGATCACGAAGCGACGGTTGCCCGTTTCATCGCTAAAGAAGCCGTCCTTCTTATTGGTGGTGCCACAAAGAACAAATGACCTGGGCCGCTCCTTATGCCCCTTGCCATACGCCTCACGTACTAAATCTGTCTTGCGTGTGATGAAATTCTTAAGACCTGCACTATCTCTGTTCTTGATGCCACCGTCTAATTCACCCCATTCACAGATCCAGCGCATATGGAGGCCCGTGATATCATCCGCATCCTTGTTGGTCTTAATAAAGCCCTCATAGAACCAGGCCTCAGAAGCAAGTGTGTTATAAAAACGCGTTTTATGGAGATGCTGATCACCAGCCAAGATATGAACAAATCCACAAGGGCACCCAGGTTCGAAGACCCGAGCCACGCAAAAGACAAGCCATTTGCGCAAGGCAGAATTATCGAAGTCTGCAGCATGTAACCCGAGCAGCTCACCTGCGATATTGTCCCAGACTACATCCTCTAGCGGGTCATTGCAGGACTCCAGATAGTCACGGATCGGGTTGTATGGGCGCTCACGGGCGCTAAGGAGTAGAGCGTCCTGCGCCACATCCTTGCTCACGTCGATATGCGCAGCCTGGAAACTGCCATAACTCAACTTGGCATCAATCTCACTCATAGGAGCACCATCAATCTCAATCGCTTGCTTCAGATCATTCCATCTCAGCGCATCATGTAGCATGGAAGACAGGATCTTCGATAGATCCAGCAGTTTCAAACGGCTATATCCGCCTTTTTCATTCCTGTAATCACCGATCCGCTCAAACCAAGGCACGGTAGGTAGCTGTGGTGCATCACGCCTGATTGCCAGCTCAATACGCACCAGGTCTGCACCATCGGCTACCCAATCTGCGATATCGTAGCCATCAGCCGGGTCATCCCAGGCGTCAGCATTGGTGCCCTCAACCCATAGCCATCTAGACCCAGGAAACACATCAGAGAGACGCTGCATCAACTCGATGCCAGGTCGGTCACGATCAGGGCATAGCACCAAACTATTGGCATGTAGCTTAGGCATATCAGGCATGCTGCCCTTCCAGCTCCCACTGCCATTAGGCACACTGGTAGCCCACAAACCCAGCTTGCGCAAAGCCTCAGCGCAGGTCTCACCCTCGGCAATATAGATAGTCTCACCTGAAGCAGGCAGACTCTCATACCACAAGGGCAGCAGCGAATCGACCTTGGTGCCCTTGGACCAGGTGACGTCTTTGGGGCCAAAGTTGTAATCCGTGCGGTTGTGCTGGTAAGACCGGCCACTTTCCGCGTAATACTTCCAAGAGCGGTATCCAACAGCCGTGCGTTCAGCATGCGGTTTAAAAGTCACGCACTCAGATTCAGCATTGATCTTGACACAGGCCCACTCACCGAGCACATCGCCGGTTTTAAGCCGAGGGTGCTTCTGGAATGGGCTGCATTTGGTGCCAATTCGGCAATAGAGCAGTTCGCCTTCAGTCCGGCAGCCGCTAGATGTGCGACCGCAGACAGGACAGGGGGTTTTAGCAGACGAGAACATCTGTTACAATACGTTTGGCTTGGGATGTGGCCTGCCCCTCGTGTCCTATCACTGGCACGGGGGGCAATCCATGTGAAGGCTATTATAGCCCCCAGAATCGAGCAATTACCTAGGAAAGGTCGGTAATCGCTTCATCTATTGAGTGTGCCACGCTGGTAATACCACCATTGGCCTGTAGGCGGTCGAGCCAATGCTGCTGATCGTCGCGTGTGTTCTCACCAGGCACTTTGACTTCAAGCCCGATGAACACAGCAAGTTCCTGTCCTACCATGTCTTCAGTGATCACAACTCTTTTATATCCGACCAGATCTGGGCTGCCAGGTGACAGGCCGAATTGAACGAACTTGCCACGATTGTCACGTAAAGCACCAGTATGGTTGCGATAAAGCGTGACGTCTGGGCAGTGCGAACTTACAGCAAGACGAATTCCATTTTGTAATCTAGTCTCAGGTTGAACGTAGCTCATGCTTTTAGGATGTTGCGGGAGTCATAGCAGGTGACGCTCTGACCAGAAGCGATACGAACAGAAACGGACTTGGAATGCTTCATGATGACAACACCCTTGATCCAACCGGCACCCATGCGGACTTTACATGCCTCACCAATGCGAACATGCGACACGTCGAATTTCAGCTTCATTTCAGCGCCTCACATGCAGCCTCAACCCCACGAGCACAATCAAATTGAGTCATATTATCAAGAGTACCGGTTAAACAATAGAAGAATGCACCACCGAAGAGAGCATATGCACCAACCGTAAGCAAGAGATTCTTCAAGACTTTTGTGCGGCGCATCAGAGCAGCTCCAAGAATGAGATGGCATTGTTCATATGCATGATGCCAGAATCAATGACGTAAGCAGGAGCATCATGCCTATTTAAGCTGATCAAGCAATCGCGTAGCTGATCAACGAAGCAATGTGCATCATTGACGCGCTCCTGTCGCTCTGCGCCAACTAGAATCTGAGCATCCTCGACGGCCCATCTGGTACGCTCAGATAGGAACATCAGATGCTCGACTGTCGGATGATGTTGAGAATTGCCCATAATACGGCGATAGAAAGGGGTGGTGATCGATCGCAGCCCAATCACCAAAGCTGACCCTTAACTTGTCCAGGGCGGAGAATCCAGCGCACGCTATCTGGCTTGTGGCGTCCTTTTATTATATCACCGATTACAGGCAGTGTCAACTATTACGTGCGTAATGAACACGCTGGCCACGGCTTCGAATAATATGCTCAGCCCAGCCTGGTTTGTAACCACGCTCTTTTCGTACCTCTTCAAGCTGCTCAATGGTGCGAGCATGTCCGATTTGCCGACGCAGATCTCGCTTCTTCTGCTCATGCTCTTGCAATAAGATGTCACGTTCTTCAGGTATGCGGCTATCAAGTGCATGTCGATATTGACAGAATGGGCAGATTTGCAGATGCGGCCTGTGCACTCCGAAGCACCTTGGGCAGATGCGCACTGCCAGATTTGGGACTAGCCCAGCACGCCGCTTTTGTGTACCCTGCAGTTGCCAAGATCTCGCGTCATCTGGCAAACCATGGTGCTGGCTATTGCCCGCAGCATCCAAAATGACAGCATGCTGTGAAGACGGGCGCAGAGCGCGACCCACCTGTTGCAGGTGCAACCCCAGTGATTGGGTGGGTCTAAGGAGCAATACACAATCACAGGCAGGCACGTCAAAGCCTTCAGATATAAGATCCACACTTAACAGGACAGTGATCTGCTGCTCTCGGAATCGTTTGATGACGTCATCTCTCTGGCCCTTAGGCATCTTGCCATCTATACAAGCGCAATCAATGCCAGCCGCTACAAAACTTGACTGTACCTTTTCCATGTGGGCGATGCTGACGCAAAAAGCGATTGTCTGCCGACGTCCAGCCAATGTCAGCCAATTGCGCACAGCTGCGGCCACGACGCGTGTCTGGCTCACAGCTTCAGTTAGCTGTCGTTTGCCGTAATCACCCGCGACACGACGAATGCCTCTTAAATCGGCGGCACCTGGTGGGCAGAACAACTTGTATCTCGATAACCAACCCTCATCAATCAAATCAGCTGAGCTTGGACCAGTAACCATCGCGCTATATAAGGCATCCAACCCGCCGCCATCAAGCCGTTGTGGAGTGGCTGTGAAGCCCAAAACACGATCGCACGCTGAAAGCTTCTCAAGCCACGTTCGAGCGCAAGAATGGTGGGCTTCATCGACGATGACCAAATCCTCATCGCTAGGACGCCACGACTGGATAGTGCAGACGCTCTCATCTGGCGTCTGGTCCACTAACTCCCGACGATGCACCAGCACCTGCACTTTCGCACCACGCGATCTGGCCTTCTGCGCTATCTCGCAGAAAATGCGCGTTTTACCACCTCCAGTGGGCAACACCGCCAATACGCGCTTGTGCACCCGCATCTCACGGCGGATGTCACCTAACAATTGGATTTGATAAGGTCTGAGCATGGCGGCTTCGCTATGTGACCAATTTAGCATCTTATGGAATATATTGACACACGCAGTTCCAGCTGATATACTGTGGGGGTCCACTTCATATACTTATGCCGACTTTTCAGCATGATGAATTGTCTAACGCAGACTACCATGCGCACTCTGCCCTTTCCAGATCCGCCCTCCTGTCATTTTCGCAAAGCCCAGCCCATTTCTGGCAACGATATCTGAGCTCACAGAATGTCGCCAAAGCACCAACACCGGCGATGCTTTTTGGATCAGCTTTGCATTCATTTGTACTAGAACCGGACCGCTACAACCTGGATTATCTAGAGCTGCCAGGAGGCAGCCGGGCTTCTACTGCAGCCCGTGTCATTCAAGAGAAAGCGGCAGCCGAGCAGTCTACTGTGTTGCCACACGGCACGACTGCGAAATGCCATGCAATGTCAAAGGCACTAATGGGTCATAAAGCCGCTAGCAAAGCCTTGACTACTGCGGGACAGAATGAAGTTTCATTTTTCGCCACTTGCCCAAAGACCGATCTAGAAGTGAAATGCCGTGCCGATCGACTGACGAATAAAGGTTGGGTGATTGATCTAAAGACCACGATCTGTGCAGCACCTGACGCTTTCGCACGTACTATCGCCAATTATCAGTATCACATTCAAGCCGGGTTCTATCTAGATGTCATTGAGTGGGCTACAGGGCACAGGCCGAAAGGATTCCTGTTTGTCTGCATTGAGAAAGAGGCACCCTATGCGGTGTCCGTATTCAGGGCGAGTGATGCCATGATCCAGGCAGGCTCGCAGAAGGCGCAAGAGTTACTGCACGGTCTGGCCGATCATTTCTTGCGCTTTGGCCCAGAAAAACCTTGGCCTGCATACGGTGAGTCAATCACCGAACTCGACCTTCCAGCCTGGGCACGCTAATGAGTAAGCTAATCGAAGCACTGATCGAATTTCACAAGTCAGTTGGCCCGATCCGTGAATTGTCTCAGGCCCAATATGGTGCTTATGCAGATTTGCAGACAGTATTGGCTGCAGTAACACCGGCGCTATATGATCAGGGGCTTATCATCGCGCAGACGTTTAAAGATGAACACCTACTCGTCACTACTCTCGCTCACATCTCCGGTGAGACTATGGAATCTGTAACGCCGCTGGTCATTGGCGAGCATCGTAAAGGTAATGTTTTACATGCCTGGGGGGGTGCAGTAACATATCAGCGCCGTTATGCTATACTCGCATTGTTAAATCTTGCCGCAGGTATGCAGCAAGACGACGATGCCGATCATGGTGATCGACGGATACCAACCGCAACACCCATTTCAGATGACGACTTCTTTTGATTTCGACCCAGAGCAGCATCTAACGCCTGCCCAACTTGTCGATAGATGGCATGGCACGCCTTTTCCTGTCTCACTCGTGACACTCGCCAGATGGCGTCGTGTTGATCGCGGCCCCAAGCATATCAAAGCTGGTCACGCCAGCCGCATCTTTTATCCGATCGCGGCTATCGAAGCCTACGAAACCACTCTTTCCCCTGAATTCTGATGCCTGCTATTAACTGCTCAATGTTCAAGAATGAGCGCAAAGAGCGCGACAACCAGCCTGACTTTACCGGACCGGGGCAGGTCACAAAAGAAGATCTGATGGCAATGCTCGATCAGGTCACTAAAGGGCAATTCAATGCCGATGATGACGGCAGAGTAAAAGTGCGCATTGCTGGTTGGAAGAAACAAGCGGCAAGCGGCAAAGCATACATTAGTCTGTCGCTTCAGATCGACGATTATGGCTGCGAAGCGCAAACAGCGTCAACGCCAAGCACCTCATCTGATCTGTTCTGATGATGCGGCTATCATCCCAAGCCACCTCACCAGAAGGATTGCGAGAGTGGACTGCACACAAGCTCGTGTCTGAAGTCAC
>Ga0181411_1000183_pt1 | contig 21794 bp, 30 predicted proteins | sample 34SPOviralmetaG_FD_130114 | JGI IMG/M metagenome (GOLD analysis project Ga0181411, IMG submission 130114) | Marine viral communities from the oligotrophic San Pedro Time Series (SPOT) site, San Pedro Channel, CA, USA - 34 SPOT_SRF_2012-07-09 | ecosystem: Environmental > Aquatic > Marine > Strait...
GGTGTTCAAAATTTTATGAGTCCATATCAACAAAATGTAACTCAAGAAGCTTTAAAAGAAATTGATCGCCAGGGAAATATTGCTCGTAATCAAGCGGCAGCTAGTGCAATTGGTGCAGGTGCGTTTGGTGGTGGTCGTGAAGGTGTGCAAAGAGCGGAATTGGAAAGAAATATACAAGATATTAAATCCAAAAGAATTGCTGAAGACGCACAACAAAATTATTTACAAGCTCTATCTACTGCACAAGCTGCACAAGAAGGTCAACGTCAAAGACAACTTTATGCAGGGGGACAGATGGGTGCGATGGGACAGAGAATGGCTGCTCTTGGTTTAACAGGGCAACAAGCGACTGCAAAGGACATAGGTTTATTAAGTGGGATTGGTGCAATAGATGTTACTCAACGTCAGGCAGAACAAGAAGCTATGCGTCAAAACATATTGGCTGCTCAGGAAGAACCTTACTCAAGATTACAATTTGGTGCAGGTCTCTTAGCAGGTGTGCCCCAAGGAACGACAACACTAGAACAAGCTCAAGCTCCTAATCCTTATTTAACTGCTTTACAAACTGGCATCTTAGGACTAGGCGTTCTAGGTGGTCAGGGTGGTAATTATGGTAGTTTTTTAACAGGATAGGATTTTAATGGCTGAATTTGACATTTATAAAAGAAAACTTTTTGGTGGTTTAGGACCTGATGAATATTCACAATTAGTAGACTATGCTCGTGATTTCCAAACAGGTGGTATTGATCGTTTAAATGTTAATAGAGGCGTTACGGCAGAAGATGTTTTAAGAGCAACGTCACCATTAAGTGATCCTGTTGCACCAGGGGCAACCTCTTCAGTTGCAAAGTTTAATGACTTTTTAGCTAATATACTTGGAGCAAAATCACAAAGAATTGCAGGTGAAGAAGATAAAATAGATGCAGCAAATACTGCGGCAGTTGCTGCTGTTACAGAAGCTTTACAACCAGTCGATGAAAAAGATAATTACATGGTAGTTAATGATCAACTTGTTGATATAAGAACACTTGATGATAAAACTCCTAAGACTATTGATTTTAGAACTGTGGATGAAGATGAAAAGCAAGTAATTAAATTGACAGGTGGTGTTGAAATGACTATGGATCAATTTGATACTTATAGTCAAGATCAAAAAAATCAACTATTAGGTTTAGATACAACATCAGGTGAAACCTTCAAAGAAACCTTTATTACAGATGAAGGTAAATTTGGAGCTATTATCGAAGATAAGTTGGGTAATGTTACAACAAAAATATTTGATTTTACGGTAGAAGATGAAGTAGGGGATGGATCCACTGAAACAGAAAGATTTCGTGCAAGACAAACTGAATTACTATTAAAAAAAGAAAATGAAGGATTATCACAGCAAGAAGAAATTGAGCTTAAAGGTATAAACGAAGAGTTAACAGATCAAAGAACTTATGAAACTTCCGCAGAAAAAAAATGGGGTGAAGTATCTACTGATTTAATTATGTCAACACCAAAAAAACAAGATGCGTTATTTAAAGTAAATCAAGTTTCACAGAAGTTATTTGATAAGGATATTAATACAGGTATTTTGACACCGAAGGCAACTGTATTACAAGAAATTTTAGAACCATTAGGAGTAGATCTAAAAGGTATTTTAGATTTTGCAAATATTGATATTTTAAATGAAGCAAGTGATTCTGCAATCATTGATGCTTTAGGCACACAATTTGGTATTGCAGCATCTGATCAACTTGCTGGTCAAATATCAGAAAGAGAATTAGTAGCTTTATTTAATACTACTATACGATTAAGTGCACCTGGTGAATTCAATAGAGAATTTGCAAAAGGTTTAAACTATCTCTTAACTAAAGATTTAGCAGCCTCGCAAATTGCTGCGAGGGGAGATATAAATTCTGCTCAAGAATGGGCACTAGCAATGGAACAATGGAAACAAGAAAATCCTGCACCTTACATGTTCTCAGGTTTGTATGAGTACGAAGGCTTATCTGACCTAAATCTTGATTTAAATTTAGGTGATCCTCGTGATGAAGGATCAGATTAATGGTTACTGCTACAGAGAGAATAATGGAGGATCAAAACCTCGATCAACAAAGAATTGACAGCCTTAAATTAAATGAAAATTACGATAAAGAACAACTTCAAATAGACAATGAAAAATTTGAATTAGTAGTAGAAAATCAAAAATTTTATTTACCAAATGATCCTGAAAAAAGAGAAAAAATATTAGACGCAAGAGATGATATTCGAACAATAGTAAATGAAATGCAAAAGTTGGATAAAAATCCAACAGACATTGACTACTTTGTTAATCAATATCTAAAAACAAACAACCTTACAAGATCTCAAGTATCAGGTAAATTTCCAGAACCAGAAACTGATTTTATCATGGCATATTCACAAGGCGCTAATAAAAGAATTTTAGATATTCTAAATACTGTTATTGATGTTGGATATTACACAACTCCCTCTTATGCAATTAGTCAGGGTTCTGAACGACTAATTTCTGAAAAGGAAGAATTACCTAATTTTGATTTTGTTCCTGCAAATGAAAAAACTAAAAAAAAACTTTATGAAGTTTTTGAATTTCTTAATTTTATAGATCCCTCTTTTACTGCTGATACTTTTGCAGAAAGAGTAGCGGATAATATGGGTGCTTTTACAATTGATGCTTTACCTATATCAGGTGGATTAACAAAAGTTACAAACGCAAATAAATTAAAAGTCAGTGATCCTGAAACTTTAAAAGGTATCTATGCAAATGGTAAAAACAACTTAAAAATTCTTCATAATTCAATTATTGATATTTATGATCTTGCAAAAAAAGAAGGTCGTTTAGGAAGAGTTGTAGCTGATGATATTTTAGCAACAATGGGATTTTCAGCAGGTATGGATGTGGGTAAGAAATTATCAGAAGAGGCCACAACAGATGAGCCTGGTATCATTGGTGGTGCTTTAGGTCTTACAATTAATACACTATCTCCTTTTATAGGAGCAGCGGGTTTTCAAAAGGCAGGAAGTTTTCTTTATGATATTCCTATAGCTACATTTAATGCAACCAAAAACTTTTATAATAAATGGGCAGAAATGAATGCTGCAAATCCTGATAATAGCCCTGCAAACAATTTAGTAAAATTATATAAAGATAGTAAAACAGAAAAAAAGGCAAAACAAATAGCTGAAGAAATAAATGGTCAAATAAATCCTGATGAAGTTGCTGCTAGAGAAGAATCTTTAAATTTAGAAAATAGAATAAATCAAGTTGTTGTTCAAACAATTAAAAAAGATGCGGATGGCAATGAATATATTGCTCAAGAAATTAAAAACTTGAGTGAAGTAGATGGTCCTAGTTTAGATTTTTCTTTGGCTCAAGGTACAGAAAACCCACAACTAATTGAAACGCAAAGAACAATTGAATCAAATTTGATAGATGGTGGATTTAAAATTACTACACCGGGCAGATCAAACCAAAAAAATGAAGTGGCACAAAATGTTAAAGACCTTTCCTTATCTAATTATAAAGTTGTGGATGATGCCCTTCAAAGAGAATTTCCTGATGCACAATTTGTTTATACGACAGTTGAAAACGCTGATGGTAAAATACAAATTGTTGCTACAGAACAAAAAATAGGAAACTTTAACTCGTATTTTAACACAAATAATCGAGTAGGGGGTGTTGTAGATCAACAAATTGATGATGAATTAGCAAGTCAAACAAATATTTTAACTCCAGGAGCAACAATAAAAACAACCGATGCAGATGTAAGTATTGTAGGTGGAGATATTAGAAATAAATATTTAAACGAAAAAGAAAGAGTAGGAAATATTTATGATCAGCAACTAATTAAACTTGTTGATGATAGTTTTGGTGATCGTTCTTTTGATATTACTAATTTAAAAGACACTATCATTACTAAAGTAAAACCAGAGTTAGGAACTAATCCTAATCAAATACCCACACAATTTTATGACATTAGAGATTTAGGAAATGATTTTGCTCCAATTATAAATAATGCAAACAGAGCTATTACAAATGCCTATGAAGACTATTTAACTTCTCCTACAACAGCTAACTATAAAACATATATGGAGAAAATTAAATCTGTTGAAAAAAATTTAGAAAATCAAATTAATAATTTAAATAGTAGATTACAAAAGCAATTTGAGGCTGGTGAAGTCACCGTAGCTCCTACTTATAATTTAGGAGAGGTATCCTTCACTTATCCAAAAACAATTCAGTTTGATAATGCAGGTAACGTGATTGCAGGTGTTGATGATATTGGTAAAACTTATATGGGTAGAGATTTAAAAGCAGGTGAACCAATTGGTATAGGAGTGCCAGGAAGTAAAGTAGATGTCAATATTGAACAACCAACACTTGAAATCCCTATTAAACAATTAATAAAGTTGAAAGAAAACTTACAAAACGATCTTAATAAAGCCATCATAAAACCTAATGAAAACTCACAATTAATTCAAAGATTAAGCACTATGATAAAACAAATTGATGGTGTTGTAGATGATAATTTACAAGGTATTCAAGTTTATGATGATTGGTTAAAACAAAAAAGAACAAATTACACAGACATATTTGAAAAAGGACAAATTAATAAAATACTGACACAGACAGGGACAGGAGAGTTTGCCATTCCTGATGAACTTGTTGGTAAAGCTTTTTTACAAAATCCAAAATCGATTGAAGAATTTTTTTCAACATTTGGGGGTGATGCAGAAGCAGTTAAAGGTATCGAAGCCGCTTTTTTTGATATGCTTTTCAATGTTAAAGGTGGAATTTTAAATAAAGATGGTCTTATTGACATGACCAAACTCAAAAACTTTAAATCAAATAACGCTGATATGATTGAAGCTTTAGATGGATTTATTCCAATCGCTGATCAATTAGATAGTCAACTTAAATTAGGTGTTAACGCTGCCAACAGATTAAAAATTCTTAATGATCGTAAAAAGTTTGCTGATTTTATTGAGTTAGATGCTTATGTAAAAAATAATGAATTTAAAACAGGTCTTACCTATAAAAATACAGAACAAATGATTAATCAAGTTTTAAAAGATCCCGAGCAAATGAAAGATGTAGTAAATGTTTTAAATAAGGCTGAAGATAAAACACTACTAGGTGCATTTAAAAATCAACTTTTTGATAAATTTTTAGAATCTGCTAAGGGTTATAAACTTGATCAACCTATTGTCAAAGGAGGTACGCCTAAAGTTGGAGGAATGACTAAATTCCTTACAAAGAATGAAGATAGTATTAAAGCTTATTTTGATGCAACAGGAGATTCAAAAGGATATCAAAGGCTTTTAGATATAACAGAGGCTTATCGTAAGTTAAATCTCACAGGTTATCCTGCAAAATTACCTAATGCAGTGCCTGATAAAGTGCAACAAATATTTGGTACTGGCATACCTCAAATCTTATCACGTGTTTTTGCAGTGCAATCAGGAAGAACAAGTTCACGATTTGTCAGTGCCGAATTAGGTATGAGATTTATGGAAAAATTAAATACTACTCAAAGAGAAAAAATAATAGCTGCTGCCCTTTATGATAAAGATAATGCAACTGCTCTTTTGAAAATGCTACAAGGTAAATCTTTAGACATGAAAGAACTTAATTTGTTAAAAGGTATTTTTGGAAAAACTTATGGTTTAATTGGCTCATCTGTACAAGATGAAATAGATTCACAAGAAGAAAACAAAAATGCAGCTCCTTTTGGCTTTGAAGCAATTGATATACCTAAGGCTGATCAAAAAGCTCAATTAAATCCATTAAATATTCCCTCCGTTTCACCTGCCTCAAGTTTGTCGGGAATCAATGTAGCGGGTGCAATGACATCGTCTACAACACCTAACACCTTAGAAAAAGGTAAAGCATTATTTGGAGCAAATGATCCTATATTTGGTGGAATAGGTTCCGTAGCCTAAAGAGTTCTTCTTATAAAATTAGGAAATTTTCCCTCTTGTTTGTAAGTCATGTATGCGGCGTACCAATCTTTTTTATATTCTGCCTGACAAAAATCTTTAATAGTTTCGTCTTTATCATCACTCTTAAAAAAATTTAAAAAGTGGTCCATTGATCGTTTTGTTAAATTAAACATAGTAAGCTCCTTAAATAATAAAAATTAGAGTAATAAGTAAATTAATTAAATAATTTGAAAAGTCTAAAAAATGCATAGCTGATATGTTAAACGATCCATTCTTTCAGTTCTTCACCTAAGACTTCACTAGAAATATTAATTTTTTTACGAAGTGATTTAATAATTTTCTCATCTACTGTTTTAGGTGTAAGAAGATCAATATAGGTAACTTTCTTTGTCTGCCCAATACGATGAACTCTTTCCTCTGACTGCATTCGTATTTCTAAATCATAGGAATTAGAAAAATAAACAACTGTATGAGCAATGGTTAGAGTTAGTCCATATCCCGCAGTGCGAGGATTGGCTATAATATATTTTAATTCGCTACTCGGATCTTGAAACTCGGTCACAATATCTTGTCTTTCTTGATCTTTTGTATCTCCAAAGAAAGCTTTAATGGCATTAAAACCATACTTCTCCCTTATTGTTTTGAGTATCTTTTTTATATCATGACGATAATTAGCCCAGATGACCACCTTTTGATCACCCGTTTCATCTAATACATCTAACAAAGCTTGATATCTATTATTATCAATAGGGGTAGCTTCTCTATTTTCATTTAAGATAAACCCACAAACAATCTGATGTAACTTAGTAATTTGAGATAAGACAGTAGTAACATTAATTATATCACCACCAATGATAGCCATTGCTTCACGCTTCATTTCATCATAGGCTTTTTCTTGTTCTCTCGTTAAATCTACAATACGAGGGGTGTAGACTTTGTCAGGTAAATCAAGACAATCTTTTTTTAAGACACGACTAGAGAAGGTTTCTAATTTATTATTTAACTCATCTAAATTTTTATAATCAACAATTTCTTGAAAGCTGTGAGAAGATGTATGTCGTTGCATTAGGACTGCATATCTTGCCCGAAAAGCATAATAACTTTCATAACCAAGTAATCCTGAATTTAAAAAATAACATTGACTGTATAAGTCTAAGGGTGATTTTGTTACAGGAAGTCCTGATAAAATTCTTCTTTGCTTTGCTAATTTTCTTAAAGATAAAATATTTTTTGTTTGTAAGGCTTGAGGATTTTTAATTACTGTTGATTCATCAATTGCAAAAGAACATTCATTTGCTTCTAAAACTTTTTTGGTAAAATCAAGACCTTTTCTACTTCTAAATGCTTCAATATTAATTACAAAAAACTTAAGTATATCATTATCAACAAACAATTTCCTTAGTTCTTTTTTATTTTTTGCAGTGTTTGCAGGTGACCAAGTTATGATATCTTTATCAATGTGGTCAGGTACGTGCTTCAAAAGTTCAAGTTGTGACCAATTTCGATATACACCTTTCGGTGCAACAATTACGGCACAATTAATTCTTTTCTCTTCATAGGAAATACAGATATCATCGATGCACACTTTAGATTTTCCTGTCCCCATCTCCATAAAAAATGCATAGGCATCTTTTTGATATGCTTGATTTATGGCTTCTTTTTGATGGTCGTAGGGCAGAGTTTTAAACTTATACTCTTTTTCACTTGATAATTTCATTTTATCCCATTATATTACAATTATTAAAGGAGATTTCAATATGGAAGATAATATTCTTGAACAATTGGAAAATGATTTGCAGGACTTTGATACAAGTAAAGCAGATCTTAACAGTTTATCGGAAGCTTGTCGTAGCCTAATTCAATGGCAACGAGTAGAGGAAGCTAAAGAACAAGAACTGAAAGACGTTAAAGATAAAATAAAAAAGTTGTCAGAAGAAATAATACCAGAGGCAATGCTTACTTTAAATTTAGACCAATTAAAATTAGATAATGGACTAAAATTATCTATTGTTGATAATGTCTATGCACACATATCAGAGGCTAATAAACCTGTTTGTTTTAATTGGCTGAGAGATAACAATCTTGGATCAATTATTAAAAACGAAATTGGGGTGCAGTTTGACAAAACACAAGACGCTGAGGCAGTGGATCTTAAAACACGATTATCTAATGAGGGTTTACCTGTCACGCATAAAGAATCTATTCATCCGAGCACTTTAAAAAGCACGATGAAAGAATTGGTCAAAAAAGGTGTAAGTGTTCCTGACACTTTTAATATTCACATAGGCAAAAAAACTAGAATACAAAAATAAAGGAGGTTATATGCCAAAACCAAAGAAAAAAGGTGCAGTAGCTACGGCTTCAAGTACCGCAGTTAGCGAAATTAATATTGCTGACTTTTTAGAATCAAACGCAGGTGACGGAATGCAAAACGTATCTACTGATGATTTAAAAATACCTAGACTTAAAATTAAACAAAGAGTTGATGGTGATGCACCAGAAGAAGCAAAAGATGGTGCAATATACAATGACACGACTTTAGAAATATTTGAAGAAGGTGTCAAAGTTATCCCTTGTCTTTATGAAAAAGCTTATACGCAATGGGTAAAAGACCAAGGTGGTTTTATGGGATCGCATCCTTCTACAAGTGATATCTTAACAAGAACTAAAAAAGATGGTTCTAGAGATATGCTTTTAGATGAGGATGGGAAGCTTACCGATAACTACATTAGAACAGATGCAAATTTTTATGTCTTGTATCAATCTAAGGATGGTGGTTGGAAACCTGCAACTATTTCCATGTATGTCACCCAATTTAAAAAAGCAAAACAATGGAACACGGTCATTAAATCGCAAATCTTACAAGGAAAGAATGGAGTATTTAATCCTCCTTCTTATGCTTTCACTTATGATCTTTCCACTAAACCTGAAACCAACGATAAAAATAAATGGTTTGGTTGGTTGATAGGAACGGGTGATCAAGTATCTGATGGATCTCTTTTAACAACTGCCAAAAACTTAGCTCAGTCTGTTAGAAAAGGTGAGGTACAAGCTAAACCAGAAGATGATGTAGTTGTAGAAAATACTAACGCAGAAGATTCAGGTATGATATAAAAAAACTAGGGGGCGGGTGTTTTCTCTCTTTATTTCTCCTTTCTACCGCCCTCTTTAATCTTTAATGCTAGTAGACAAATTTAAAAAAATATTTGAAGGCCAGAATCGTGCCCATGGTATATTTATTAGTTCAGGTGAAGTATCTGATAAAAATAAAATAAAAGGTAGTGGTAAGGTCATACAAGAGCCTATTACCGATAAACTTTGGGAGAAACATATTAAAGGTGAAGGTGCCTCCCTCGGAGTTATTCCTATTAATGATGAAAGTAAATGTAAGTGGGGTTGTATTGATGTTGATACTTATCCGCTAGATCATAAGAAAATTGCAAAAGACATAAAAAATAAAAAGATTCCCTTAGTAGTTTTTAGAAGTAAATCAGGTGGTGCACACTTATTTTTATTTACAACAGATTTTATCCCTGCCGTAATGATGAGAAAAAAATTGCAAGAGTTTGCGTCTAATCTCGGTTACGCTTCTTGCGAAATATTTCCTAAACAAATCGAAATTAAAGTTGATCGAGGTGATACAGGTAATTTTTTAAATCTACCTTACTTTGCAGGAGAGAATTCTACTCGTTACGCTTATGATGATAGTGGAAATGCTTTAACGATTGATAAGTTTGTTGATTATTATGACAACGTGGTTGTTAAACCAGAAGGTTTTAAAAAATTAAAAGCCAAAATAAAAGAGAAAGAAAATGAAGAGATATCAGATGGACCCCCTTGTCTACAAACCATGATGAGTTTAGGTATTCCAGAAGGTGGTCGTGATGAGGCTCTCTATCAATATACCGTTTATGCAAAAAGAAAATGGTCAGATGAGAATGAATGGGCATTAAAAGTTGATGAATTTAATCGTGATTATATGCAACCACCCTTGAGCTCTGCACAAGTTATGAAAACAATTAATCAACACAAAAAACAAGATTATCAATACAAGTGTAAAGTCCCCCCTATGTGTAATCATTGTAATTCCACAGAATGTAGTGTTCGCAAGTTTGGTATTGGTGAGGACTATGCTTCACAGTTATCCGATTTACGTAAGTTCCAATCGGATCAATCAATATGGTTTATGAATATTGACGGCAAACCTATTGAATTAAATACCGATGAACTTTATTCCCAAAGTTTATTTTTAAAAAGATGCATTGATGAAATTAATATTATCCCTTTCCCTGAACCCATGCCTCAAAAGAAATGGATTAGATTATTAAATGAATTACTATCAAAGGTACAAGTTATAGAAATGCCTCGTGAGATTACGAAAGCAGGTCGTTTTGATTCTTTACTTAATTCTTTCTTAGATGAAACACCTATGGCTGATAGTCGTGAACAAATTAAGTTAGGAAATGTTTTATTTGAAAAAGATGAAAAGACAGAAAATTGGAAAGCATATTTTAAAATGGAATTTTTAATTAACTTTTTAGAAGAAAAGAAAAAGTTTAAGGGAATGACCACAACAGAAATGGCGGCACATATCCGTCTAAAAAGACGTGGTGGAGATCACCGTTTATCCATTAACAATAAAACAGAATTTGTTTGGATGGTTCCTCATGAGAGGTCACACGAAACAAGCTTCTCGGTTCCTGATATGGATGATGGTTCGGAGGCTCTTTTATAATGTACAAACAACACCTCAAAGGAATGATCTCTCATCAATTTGCTTTAGTTTGGTTAGCTGAAAATGGGTACATTCCCTTCGATAATATATATAAAATTGGTCCTGTAGATATCATTGGATTTCGTCATGGCACAGTGCATCTCTTTGATGTCAAGACAGAGCGATATTATTCTGATAAAGTAAAGGTTGCTAGACACCGTGGTAAACGAATTTACTCTAAGAAATCTGATGAGCAAAAAAGCCTAGGAGTAAAGTTTATTTATGTCAATGATCAAGGAGAATGTAAGATAGTATGAAAAAAAGAATTCACATTAATCAACACAAAATAAGATCAAATAAAAAGAACAACACCAAAGAGCCTGTCATTACAGTCAAGACATCGAAGTCAAATGATTATGCTCATGAAGTGAAAATAGAAGGTCCTTCAAAAGTTATTTACAGTCCTGATAAACCTCTTCCTTGTGGTGCAAGAGTCTGGATTGAAACAGAAGAGAAGGTCGTATTGGATAACGGTTTATGTCTAGAAAAATAATCTTTGGTCCACCCGGTACAGGAAAAACCACTCGGTTGTTAAGGATCGTGGAGCAAGAATTAGATAAAGGCGTACCTCCTGATCGTATTGCCTATTTAGCATTTACTCGTAAGGCTGCTCAAGAAGCTGTTTATCGTGCCACTACAAAATTTAAAATAGATAAAAAAGATTTACCTTGGTTTCGCACGATTCATTCCTTTGTATTTAAGGCAATGAATTATTCTCAAAATGAAATAATGAAATCAAAACATTATTCTGAATTATCAGAAATTATAAAAGTTCCCCTAGTCAGCGTTACGTCAGCGGAAGAAGTTGGCGTATCCATTCATAACAATGAACATCTCCATATCTATGATCTCTCCAGGGCTAGGGGAACTACTATCGAAGAAGAATACAATCGGTTTGGTCAGTTGGATGGTGGTGTTCAAAAAACAGAGTACATTGTAAAGTCCTTAAAAAAATACAAAGACACGATGCATATACGTGATTACACAGATTTGCTTGTTGATTTTGTTCAAGAAGGACAGACACCTAAATTAGAAGTAGTCATTGTGGATGAAGCCCAAGACATGTCTTGGTTACAATGGAAAGTAATTGATAAAATTATGAAACACGCATCACGTGTCTATTTAGCAGGAGATGATGACCAAGCGATTTTTGATTGGGCTGGTGCAGATCCTACTCGTTTAATCAAAGCAGATGAGTGGGAGAAAGAAATCTTAGACCAATCTTATCGTATTCCTAAATCAGCACATTATATTGCTGATCGTTTAATTTCTCGAATCAATGTACGACAACCAAAAAAATGGAGACCAAGAAAATATCGTGGATTTACTAATTCTTATGCTTATCGTTTATCAAGCGATTCTTTTGACAATGGGCAATGGCTCATTTTAACACGCACCAATTATTTACTCGATCAAATAGAACATGACCTTCGACAATATGGTCATTACTATTCTCGGGGTAATCAACCTTCTATTGCTCAAAAATTATTCACTGCCGTTAGTGCTTGGCACAAAATACAAACACGACAAGAACTCACGATTGATGAAGTTAAAGCTATTTATTATTACATGACTGTTGGTCAAGGGGTAAAAAGAGGTTTTAAAGGAATGAATGTTCAAACAATTCCTGGACAAACATTTTCTTATACTGAACTCAGAGATAGCTATGGCTTACTAGCTAAACCTAATATGCCATGGGAACACGCTCTTGATAAAGTTCCTAGCACTCGTTCTATTTATCTCCGAGCCATTATGTCCAGAGATAAAGAGGAATTGAAAAAAGATCCTCGCATCAAGTTATCGACCATACATGGAGCTAAAGGTGGTGAAGCCGATCATGTAATGTTATTAACTGATCTTTCTCGTAAAGCAGATGAAGGATTTATAAAAAATCGTGATAGTGAAAGGAGAGTTTTTTATGTGGGTGCAACACGAGCAAAAAAATCATTACATATTATACGAAGCAACAGTAGTCGAGAGTTTACGGAGATATTTCAATGAGTAGAATTATTTATCAAAACGGAAAATTATATTTGTCGTTAACAAGAAGTGAATGTCAAGAGGCGTATGAGAATTTAGGCAAACCTTTGGAATTAGACATTGGTCAATTAAAAGTTTTACACGAAGATATTACAAAAATTGTTACAGAATATTGGAAAGATATCGAAGTGCCTTTAGAGATGACAAATTTACAGAGGAAAAAATAAATGCCTAAGTTAAAGAAACATAAATATCTTTATGAGTTATCAAAAGATAAACTTTTTGCTCATGTTAAAAAAGCAACCTATGAGTCTTTAAAAATTCATTTTGAGGCTATCTATCGAAAAGGATTTGAAGATGGCGTCAAACATCATAGTCAAAAATCTGATGAACAAATTATACAAGGCTATTTAAATGCGGAGTTCTTTAAAAATAAAAATGAAAAACACAATGATGAATAAAGACGATAAACCTAAACCCTTCTCTGTACCCCCTGAGTGGATCCCACCCCAAGAGGTACCTAACTTATCCGATGCAGAGATGATCTGTATTGATGTTGAAACATGCGATCCTAATATTAAAACATTAGGGCCTGGATACTGTCGTCAAGATGGCTATGTGGCAGGGATTGCGATAGCCGTTGATGGATGGAAGGGCTATTTTCCCATTCGTCATGAAGGCGGTGGTAATTTTGATTTAGAAATAATTCGTGGTCCCCTTCAAAAAATCTTCGCCTCTGACGCTCCTAAACTTTTTCACAACTCCTCCTATGATATGGGGTGGTTAGAGGCGGAGGGCTTTACCCTGAGGGGTAGAATTCATGACACGATGATCATGGCTCCGTTAATTGATGAGAATCGAAGATACTTTAATTTGAATTCCTTAGGTTATGATTATTGTGGTGAAACTAAAAATGAGAGTGCCTTGTATGAAGCGGCAGCAGAATTTGGTGTCGATGCGAAAGCAGAAATGTACAAACTACCTCCCATGTATGTTGGTGGATACGCAGAGCAAGATACCGTCTTAACGTTAAAATTATATGAACGATTAAAACATGAGATCGAGAAAGAAGAATGCGGACACATTTGTGAATTAGAAACGGATCTTATTCCTTTGACGTATGCAATGAAGAAGAAGGGTGTTTGTATTGATGAAAAAAACCTCGAGCTTCTTGAATCACGGCTCTTGTCGGAAGAAAAGAAAATCTTAAAACAAATAAAAAGTTTATCAGGAAAGGATATTGAAATTTGGGCGGCAGCTTCTGTTGCCAAAGCGTTTGATGCTTTAGATATTCCTTATGAACGTACTCCTAAAAGTAATGCTCCTAGCTTTGCGAAAAATTTTTTATCTACTCATACTCATGAGTTGCCTCAGTTAGTCGTCAAGTGTCGAGAAATTAACAAGGCCCGAACTACCTTTATTGAAACTATTAAGAAACATACTTACAAAGGTAAAATTCATGCAGAGATAAATCAATTACGCAGTGAGAAGGGTGGTACAGTGTCTGGTCGAATGAGTTATTCGAATCCTAATCTTCAGCAAATGCCAGCACGAAACAAGTACATTGCCGACTTAATTAAAAATATTTTTATTCCTGAGGAAGGAAAAAAGTGGCATGTGTTTGATTACTCGCAACAAGAACCTCGGATCTTGGTTCACTATGCTTTAAGTTCAAAAGGTGGATTAACAGGAAGTGATAGAATTTTACAACAATACAATAGTGGTCAAGAGGTAGACTTTCACCAGATGGTTGCAGACATGGCAAGTATTAGTCGTGATGAAGCCAAGAGTATTAATTTAGGAATTATGTATGGAATGGGTAAAGGTAAAATGGCTATTGAATTAGGATTGGATATTCATGACGCTGAAATTATTTTAAATAAGTACCATAAGACCGTTCCTTTTGTTAAAGAACTTCAAGAGATTGCTAGTCGTACTGCTAGTAAACATGGACACATACGAACTCTTTTAGGTCGTAAATGTCGTTTCCCTTTATGGGAACCTAATCGTTGGGGTATTTCGAAACCCCTTCCTCGTGAAGAAGCAGAAATAGAGTATGGTAATGACATAAGACGTGCTTTTACTTTTAAATCATTAAATCGATTAATTCAGGGTAGTGCAGCGGATCAGACAAAGAAAGCAATGCTTGATTTGTATCACGAAGGTTTTATTCCTGAAATCGCTATACATGATGAGGTTGATATTAGCCTTGAAAACTCCCAACAAGTTGATAAAGTAAAGGAAATTATGGAAAACTGCGTAGAAAAACTGAAAGTGCCTAGCATGGTCAATGAACGTCGAGGAATGACTTGGGGTGAAGCAGGAAAATAATGTTTTATGTAATGGTATTGACGATTTGTATTGCGAGCCCTGTTATTGCGCATAAAGATTTGTGCCAGGTCTTTGTTGAGGATACACCTTTTAACTCTTTAGAACAGTGTATGACTCAGGGAAGGATGATAGCTAATACTTTGAATGAAGAAGGATACTATACAAGTGTCTTTTGCAATCAATCTCATGCCTATAACTTTGGTAGAAAGGATGCCACGTTATGACAGATATAACGAAATATAAATCTTTAGCGGCAGATTTAGATGATTATGCAATAGTCGCTGAAATTAGAAAAACAACAGGACTACCTGTTAAAACCATTATCAAGCAATGTATTGCTTTAGGTAAAGACGCATGGGAAAAAACAGGAAAAAAGTATATCCCTCAAGAAAATATAAACTCGTAAGTGATAAGGATTGCCCTCTTTGTAATGGAGAGGGTTATTCTATAGCTACGTTTGGCGATAATTTGGTGGTGCTTCCCTGTGTTTGTGTCAAGGAAAAAAAGATAGAAAAAACCTTGCATTAATGTTACAAATAGTTATGCGAAATGATTTTGGTATATGTATGAAAGTTGGTGGTCTTGTCGGTGGTCAAAAAAAATTAGACAAGAACAAAGATGGTAAAATTACAGGTGCGGATTTTAAAATGATGAAAAAGAAATCCAAGAAGAAGGGTAAAAAATGACAATAAATAAAAAAAAGATAAATGCTATTGTAAGTGCAGTTCAATCAGGGAGAACAAGCCCAACTACAGGTTTAAAAATTATTGGTGCAGAATTAAAAGAAGGTATTTTTCCAGTAAAAAGTGGTAAAACTGAAACAGTAAATAAAGCTAGAGGTGGTTTAGTGAAGAAAAAGAAAACCAAGAAGAAGAAAAAATAATGGCAGGTCCTGGTCTTTATGCAAATATTCATGCGAAAAGAAAACGTGGAGAAAAGATGCGTAAAAAAGGCACTAAAGGTGCTCCTACCGCTAAAGCTTTTGCACGAGCAAAGCAAACAGTAAGGAAAAAATAATGGCTGAAGAAAAGAAAAAAACAGGTTTAACCGAGAAAATCGGATTATTTATTGATAAAACTTTAACGTTTGGTGGTGGTTTACAATTTAAACAAAGCGATATTGATAATGCCGTCAATGCCATTGATGGTGAAACTGAATATTCCATTGATAGTTGGAAAGATATTAAAACACAAAGTGATTTTGATAAGTTCAAATCCATTCTCAATTCTATGAAAAAAGACTCTGATTCAGGCGACACGCCTCCTACCTCAGGAAAAACCGGTGGTATGGTGATTAAAAGTAGAAAAGGGAATAAGATTTCCCCTAGAAAACCGAAGGTAGCGGGAAGAAGAGCTACAAGAGGATACGGTAAAGCCTTCAAGGGTAGATAAACATGCTCCACAGGGCTCTTAAAATGGGTTTTTGGGGGTAAAAATGTCTGATTTAAAATCCATAATGAATTTAGAATGGGTCCAAAGAGCCTTAGATCCAAAAACTCCAGAAATGAATGGTAAAACGGTATTTACACAGTCGAATGAATACGAGGGAAAAGAAATTTTATACCCTACTATTAGGATGATTGAAGGTAAACTCGTGGATTTAGGTGATAAAGCCATGGGTTATGCCATTGAGAAGGGTGATTTTATAGCTTTAGACAGTCCTGAGGAGGCTACAAAGCTTAGTAAAATGCTTAGTGATTTGATAAACGTAAGAAGAAAGGTCAATAAACCTTTATACGAGGATTAATTTTCAGGTATCATGTATCAAGGATCTCGGTACAAATTAGTTTCAGGAACAATATATAGTTATTTTTATAACAATTATTATATAAAAAATTTTTTCATTTCATTTTTTTCACGTAATCAAGTAATGATGTATATATTATATATATATTTCAATAGTTTGAGCCATTACCCTGCCAATACTTTAGCCTTACCTCATTACTTTAGGAAAAATAAAAATGACTGAAATTATTGACTTTTGCCCTTTATGTGGTTTAGATATAGAAGAAGATTGTGAGTGTGATGGCTAAAAATCATGGTGATATAATTGAGAAAGATGGATTGACCAGAAGGCAAAGGTCTTTTGTTCAAATGTTAGTAAAAGAAAATGGTAGAGCAACTCCAACGGAGTGTGCAAAACTCGCTGGATATTCTGAACATTCAGCTACTCAAATAGCTTGTAATTTACAAAATCCTAAAATGTTTCCTCGTGTTGTAGAATACATTGACGAACTCACAAAAGATTATGCTCAAGCGGCAAGAATAGATTTTATGAAACATGCAAGAGAAATGGCAAGATTAAGAGATTTAGCTATTGAGAAAGATCAGTTTAGTGCAGCGATCAATGCTGAATACAGAAGAGGTTTACTGGGTGGTTTTTATGTTGATAGGAAAGAAGTAGTCACTGCTAGTCTTGATAATATGTCCAGAAAAGAATTAAAAGAAAAATTAGAAAAATATAAAGAGGAAAATCAATTGATTCAAGACGCTGAGTGGAAAGAGATTGATAATAAGATTGACGAAGAATAATTTATATCCTATACAATTAGGATATGGAGATTATATCTAGAAAAGAAGCTAAGCAAAAAAATTTAAAAAGATATTTCACAGGCAAACCTTGTTTAAGAAATCATATTGCTGAGAGATTAGTTTCTACCAAATCCTGTATTGAGTGTAATAAAATTCATGAGAAAAAATATTATTCAACTCCTTATGGAAAAAGTAAACGAGCAGAAAAAGATAAAAGATATAAAATTAACAATATTGAAAAAATCCGAGAGAGAGATCGAAAGAGAAGTAAAACGCTTCAGTACAAAACAAGAGCAAAAGAATACAACCAAAGAGATTATGTAAAAGAAAAAAGAAGAGCCTATAATAAAAAATATAGAGAAGAAAATTTAGAAGTATTAAAAGAAAGAGATAGGTTATATGCAAAAAATGTTAAAAGAAAAAATCCACAAAATCGTATAAAAGAAAATATAAGAAGAAGAATTTTATTAGCTTTAAAGAATAATTCTAAATCACTTCCTTTAGAGAAACTTATTGGATGTGAAATTAGTTTTTTAATTCAGTACCTGGAGAATAAATTTATAAAAGGGATGTCATGGAATAATCACGGTGAATGGCATATTGATCATATAAAACCCTGTACAAGTTTTGATTTGTCTAAATTATCTGAACAGAAAAAATGTTTTCATTATAAAAACCTACAACCTTTATGGGCAAAAGATAACCTATCTAAAGGTGCTAAAATAAATAATTAATTTTATATTTGACAATCCTATAAACTTAGAATAATAATTTAATTATGGAGTTAGAAAGGAGAGAACACGATACTTTCATAATAGGCAGATTATCAAATGTTAATTTCTCCTCGTACTTAACTACTAGCAAGTTTGCTTATGTGAAAAACTTTTTACTCCATACCCTGTGCTAGGCTTGTTCCCCTTTCGTGATCATTGACAGGTCTAGCACTATTTAAAAAGGAGATAATATGAAAACTTACAAAGCCGTAGCCGAGTGGACTACTACTCACGAACTAATAATTGAAGCCAACAATATTGATGAAGCCTTAGAGAAGGGTGCATCAGAACAAGTTGTTATGGAAAAAAGAATACGTTCAGCAGGATATGTTGTAAAAAAAATAGAAGAGATTGCAGATATTGATAGTGAGAAAATCAATGACTGATAAACATGACATCATAATTGATGAAGATGAAATGGATGAAAAATTACAAGATTTAATTACAAACTTTTACCCTGAAGCTGAAATTGATCAATCCAATGAATTTTTTATGAAAAGATATGAGGATATAAAATTACAGTTGGTTGATTTAATAATGGATATCTGGGATGAAAAAAAATAAATACAAAGTATATGTATATGAAGCTTATACAAAGACGTATGAGGTAGAAGCTAATAGCGAGATAGACGCAATTGTAGAAATAGAAACCAATGGGGAGAGATTAGATGAACAAAACATAATAGCACATGGCAAACAACAAATATTACCTAGATATCAAAAACAAGAAGAATTTAGAGTTGAGGAGGCAGTAAAAATATGATTTTACGTTGGTTGCTAGAAAAATTAGCAAAGTTTGTTGAAAAAATTACATAATAATATAAAGATTAATTAATTCCCACTTTAACGAGCCCTCCTAAATACAGGAGGGCTTTTTTCATTTGACATTTACTAAAAAATATTCCTATAATATCCCAATTAATATTTTATGGAGAGAAATAAATATGAAACTTAATCAAACCTTAAGAACTCAGATACTTGACGAGCATGGTCGTATCTATTTACAAACAACAACTGATGAGAGAAAAAAATTAGATGAGGAAGTAGAAACTTTTAAATCTTTACGATTAGCTTCTCATGAGATCGTTAAAAAAATGTGTTATGAATTTTTTGGTGATCAAGATTTAGCAACCTTACGAAAGTTTGGACTAACAACAACAAGAAGCAATTTTAATGCAGAAACAACATTTGATGTGGAACAGGACGAAGATACTTACATTGAGGGTACAAGAGAAAAAATTAGAGTGAAAAAGCCTTATTATCATAATTGGAAAAATGAAACGATCAGTTTTGACTTAAATGATTCTTATATAGCTTGTTTGTACTTTGATCAATTTTTAAAAGATAATCAAAATCCTTTTGTGATGTGCACTAGAGATGATACACAAAACTTTGACAAGGAAAGAACTTATTACAGAAAGGTAGGTGAAACCAATAGTTATATTTATATGGATGATAAATTTGTTGAAAGAAATAATATAGAATCAAATAAAAATCCCTTTGCCTTAGAAATACCTGACGCCAGACATGAGAAACTAAGATTTAAGGTTAGAGATTTAGGGGAACATAATACTTTGTGTGAATTTTCAACACAAAAAAATATTATGTATCAAGCTTTAAGAAAGTATTGCAAGAAGTATTATGAGGTGCAAATAATTATGAGAGAGTATTTAAAAACTTGTAAAACTACAGATGATGTCAAAAAAGTTTGGGAAGATTTTAACCCAAGTATCTTGAAACCTAATATGGGAACAAGTGTTGCTTTGAATACTGTAATCATGATGAGCCAATTAAAATCATTTCATGCAGATAGGTTGGCAAATGTTTAGTATAGATATTAAAGATATTCACCTTGATGAAGGTGAAAGTAGTACGGCTTGTTGTCCAATCGCTTTATCTTTTGTAGAAAAGTTTTTAGGCACACACCCAACAACATATTCTGTATGGAAAAAAAATGGCATTCCCTTAATGCGAGGGGATGTCATAAGTGTTAAAACAGAACATACGAGGTTTTGGCATCCAGAAAAAAATAAAATGTATGAATTTTTACATGACCAAAGAACACAAGATTTTATAATTGAATTTGACGCTTGGCTTGAAAATGGTTGTTCAGAAATGGATAGACCAGATGAAACTAGCATTACTTTTAAAAAGCCTTGGCATGTATCAAAGACAGATAAAACACTTGTCGAATATTTTCATTCCTATAATATCCCAGATGAAGCGGAGGTAAACACATGAGTGAAGATAGTTATAAGTATGAACATTTAGTTGATAAATGCGGATTTAAAAAAAACGAAAGAAAAGTATATTTTGATATCATTGAAAAGCTTTTTGCAATTACAGGTGATATGGATGAATTTCATGAAAAAAATACTTTTAATTCTGAAACGAAAAAAATTTCTAATGTTGTTTGTGAGTTGTCTGAAACAATTAAACTTGAACTTTGGAGGGAGTTAGAAAGACAAGGTTTAAGTATAGTTTATGAAAAAGAAATTTTAGACATTACTAGAAATGATAATGGAGAAATTGTTTCGTGAGTGAAGAAAAAATTTACAACATACAAATTGAATGCTCAGGTGGTTTGCATACGTTAATCACCGAGCATGATTTTGACGATTATTATAATCATGATTATTTTCTTAGAAAAACCATAAAATATTTTGGTAATCAATGGGGAAACTATCCTGAAAAATGTAAATATAAATTTTCAAGTGATAAGAAATGGAGAGAGGTAGCGGTTAAACATTATGTCCTATAAAATATTAAATACTGACTTTGTTAAAGCTAGTGATGAAATAGAAGAATGAGCCTTTATATTGGATTGACTATTCTTGTAATAATTCTTATATTCTTAGGATATAAAATATTTAAATAGGGAGAAATTAAATATGAACTCAAAAAAAGATGATTGTTTTACCTTTGCAGATTTATCAATTTGTGATGTTGCTACTATTCGTATGGCTTTAAAAGATAGTGTTGAATTAGCCATAATTATTCATGAAAAATTTGTTAGTCAAAAAAGATCCAGTAAAATGATTAATCAAGCTAAGTCTAATATTGATCATGCAAAAGAAAAGTTAAATTACTTTGAAAAAAAATTACATTATCAAAGTGAATGGGTTGAAAAATATTTAACCATTTATAATGGATCAAATAGTTCAGTTGTGGGAAAGAGTTGGTTTGTAGAATGGTTTTAGCTAGAGATTTACATGAAAAAATTCAAGATATGCAAATTAAAATAGAGGGATCAAAGAGAATTGCACATCTTGAAAATGAAATTACAACACTAACTGATGCAGTTCATCTCTTGGTTAGTAAATTAGAAAAACCTATTGAAGAAGAAAATACCCCTGATCCTTATAAAGATGAAACTGGTAAAACTAAAAAAATAAAAAGAGAAGCTATACCAAAAGATAATAATGAAGAGGATGAAGAAGAGCCTGAGGTAGATGA
>Ga0181411_1000184_pt1 | contig 21766 bp, 28 predicted proteins | sample 34SPOviralmetaG_FD_130114 | JGI IMG/M metagenome (GOLD analysis project Ga0181411, IMG submission 130114) | Marine viral communities from the oligotrophic San Pedro Time Series (SPOT) site, San Pedro Channel, CA, USA - 34 SPOT_SRF_2012-07-09 | ecosystem: Environmental > Aquatic > Marine > Strait...
ACATTGCATTTCTAAGTTATCAGTAAATCTCATTCTAGTTTCACCTTCAGCTTTTAAATACCATAAGTATCCAGAAGTTCCATCTTCAGAAGCTACTTCAACCCATCCAATTTGAGCAGTGTCAGATCCACTTACAGCGTATCTGTCTCTGATAATAATTGGTTTGTTACTGAAAGTAGTTAACTGAGGTTGGATAGATTGTCCTTGTGCTCCTGTAGCAGGACCAACAGAACCTTTTCCAAATTCAGAACCATATACAAACACTTTACATCCAGTTAAAGCTGGTCCAGCGTTTGCATTAACTCTTGTGTAAGGTAAAACATCAAATAATTGTGCACCGATTGCTCCAGTAGCTCCTGATTGAGTTACTATAGCTTTTACAGTGAAAGCTGGATTAGCTGGATCCATAATGACAACAGTCATGTTAGGATATACAGTGTTAGTAACACCAGCTGGTAAAGTAAGTCTATTACCTACTTGTGCTCCACCTACAGCTTGAATAGCTACGTTATCGTATCCAATATGTAATCTATTTTGCTCAGACCAAATTACTTGATCAGACATCATTGGCATTTCAGCGCCAACCATTCTTAAGAAGCCGCTTAACGTTCTGTTTCCATAACGCTCTACCTCTGCTTCATATATTTCCGGTAGATATTGTTGTGCGAAGTCATTCCCACCACCACTATTAAAATTTAAATAATTGCTAGTTAAAGTTTGTGTAGTTAGTGAAGGTATTAAACTTCCAAATTGAGGACTTAATACTCCCATTGTTTTTTAGTTTTAATTGTTAAATTTACTTGTTTTAATTTTCAACTTAGAACTATCTACTCCATTTATAGCACGTACTTTAAAACCACCTAATGATATGTCTTCACCTGCACTTTGACGCGGAGCATCTAGTGTAGGATTTTTAGAACTTTGCATTACGTTTTTAATTCCATCGGTTTTACCTTGTTCATAAAAATGTTTTACAATACGATCTACATTCTGAGCAGCGTACATAGCCTTATGATAACCCTTCGTATCTTTAACATTACCTTCATTGTCTAAGAACTTCTCGACGAAGTTGTTAATGTTTGATTGATTTTCTGCAACTGAACTAGGATCTTTAACACCATATCTAAACTTCTTTTCTCCAACTTCGAAATCAAAACCTTTGAAATCACCAGAGAATAAACTTTTAGTGTCGTTAACAAATCTTTCGTGCTGTTGTGTAGCTAACTCTTGATCTTTGTTGTATCTATTGAAAAAGTCTACAGCTTTTTGTTGATCTGGGTTTTGCGATGGTCTTAACTTAATCTCATCGTAGTATTTAACCTTTAAATCTTCTAAATGCTTTTTGGCTTTTGCAATTTCTTCTTTTTTTGCGAGTTTCTTTCTGCGGATATCTCGCTCCTCATCTAAATCAGTATCAAACGAAAAATTTTCTTCCATTACAAATGCAAGATCATCATCCGAAAGATGTGGTTTAGTATTTTTATAATATTCTTTTAATAAAGTATTTTCATCAACGTTTGAATAATCAGCGTTGAGTCTAGCATAATCTTCTATAGTTCCACCAGTTTCTTTCATGAACTCTACGAGTTTTTCTACATTGTCTGGTAACTCAACTTTAGTTGGTTTAACTATTTCTTCTTGTTTTGGTAGTGGCTTTTCTCCCACCTCTTGAATTTCTTCAATAATCGGGCTGGACTCTTCAACTGGTTTGTCTCCTCCAACGTCCACGCTTTTGCCATCTCCGGTTTGTTCGCCCACATCCACCTTCTCTGTTTCTCCGATTTGAATGGCATCTGTTTCTTCTTTTTTCTGTGTTAAATCTACTTTAATAGGTTCTTCAGCTTTTACATTTGGATCTTTTGTAAGATCTACTTTAACTGGTTCTTCTTTTTTCTCAGTAAACTTTTTAACTTTTGTTTTTGACTTTATTTTAAAGTCACCCTCCTGTTTAACAGGCTCAGTTGTTTTTGTTTCTTCTGACATAATATAATATAATTAAATAATTAATAATTAGACACTTGGCGTCATAGATGCCATGTCTGGTTGTTCAAAGTTTTTAGGCAAAGAATCATTTTGTCTTTGACTGATTAATTCGCTTTGTTGTGTAGCTTCCATTTTACTACGTTTATCTTTACGATCTTCGATCATATTTTCTTTTTTCTCCATAGCTTGAACATCCATACCTTTTAAAGCCATATCATACTGGTGTTGGATCTCCATTTTTTGCTGTTCTATTTGAGCAGCAATTTGCATACGTTGTATTTCCATTTGATTTACAGCTTGCTCATATTGTACTTTAGAACCTGATATAGCTTCTTGTTTTTGTACTTCTGATAATGCTACTTTTTCAGCTGAATCAGCTTGAGCTGCTGCTTGTGCTTGTATGTTAGCTTGTTGGTTGGCTTGTTCTCTAGCTTCTTTCTTTTTACGTCTTTGTTTTAAAAGATCATTAGCTAGTTTTAAATTTTTAATTTGACGTATGTCAATAGCATCTTCAAGGTTTATACCACCTTGTTGTAAAGCCATTTGTATGTTTTGCTCTAGTTGTGCTTTTTCTTCTTCTTCAGGTTCTAATGATAAGTAAATACCAAAATCATGTATATTTAAATTTTGTATTTCTTGCAATGTACCTACGTTGTAAGTAGATATAGAACTTTTTAAAGAGTTCAAAGTTAAAGGATAGTTTAATGAATCAGCAACTTTTAAAGATATGTTTTCACATGTTCTAAGTGTTAACCATAAACTAGAGTTTAATATATGTCTTGTAGCAGTATTAGATGCGTTAGCAGCTAACTTCTGTAAACCTACTAAACTGTTCTTGTCTGTATCACTACCATCACGAGCTTCATTAAGTCCGGTTACGTCACGTATCATTTGTAAATAATACTGATAAGTTTGTATTAAACTTTGTATTTTACCTTGACCACTAGAGCTAGTTAATTCTTGAATAGGTACTTTACCTTGGTTAAGTGAACCTTCTTGTGTGAGTGATCTACCAACAATACTACCAGTTTGGAAATACATGTTAAGTGCTTCTGCTGGATTATAATTTGTACCATTACCTAAATCAACTTCTGCTAAACCGTCCATATCTAAGAATACACCATCTGGTACTATTCTAGACATAACTTGTTGTAGCTTTAAATGTGTTAATTGAATCATATCAGCAAAACCAGTAGTTTTACTAACAATAGATTCAATTCTTCCTTGGTACATTCTTGGTGCTACAATAGCATAACTCATTTCTACTTTTGTAGTATCAGCAAAAGGTCTTGTCATATTTTCAGCAAGTTCCCATCTTAATAATTCATTATTACCAATTACTTTAGCTCCTTTGTATAATACTTCTATTTTTCTTGATACTTTAGAAAACGTATCAGACTCTGGTGGATTAAAATTATCATCTTTTACTAATGATTTTTCTAAACCTTGATCTGTTTCTTTTATTTTAAATACTTGGCTATTGTATGTTTTATATTCAAAATATAAAACCTGTATAGTATTAGGATCGTAAGTAGACCAACCGTATAAAGTATCTCTGTTACCTGTTTGTTTAGATATTTTATCTAATTCACTTTCTGTAAGATCAGGAAACTCTTTAGCTATTTCACCAATAGTTAATGACTTAATCTCTCCTACATAATATATGTCTTCAAAGTTTGGATCTTCTGTGTAAGAAAATATTAATCTAGCAGGATCAACATAATCAATTGTAATACCATTAGCTTTGTTCCAGTTTGTTTTTACTGCACCAATGCCTAATGTTACTAAATCATAATTAAATCTTTTCTTTATATTAGTAAATTTATTTTTAGCTAATATATTGTCTATAACTTCTTCTTCAGCTATTTCTACAGCATGCTTATAAGTTAGTTGCATGTGCATATCTAACTCTTCTTCATTTTCTGGTAAACTTGCAGGATTAGGACTTTGATATAAATCTAAACCTAACTTTGTTTTTAATTCTTCTAAATAAGGTTTAGCTAACATATCTTCATATATAGCTGTAGCGTAGTCTGTTCTTTTCTTTAATGATATTGGATCTTGAGCACTAGCTTTTATTTCAAAAACTTTGTTTGTCATACCATTAACTACGATATCTACAAACTTAGACAATACAGGTACTGGTTTCCAGTCTAAATTAAGATAAGACATGTCACCATTAATAGCTAACTCATCTTTGTATTTTTGCACAGGTTGTTCACCTCTTGCGTATAATCTTAAACTATGAAATCTATTATATGATGTAGCAAATCTAGTTCCATTACCACCTTGTCTCCACCATTCACCTTCAATAGCTTGAGCAACTTGCTCTCCATATTTCAACGAGTTTTTTACTTCGTCCGGCACAACTTGGCTAGGAAAAGAACTGTTTGGATTTGTGTATATATTCATTTACTTAATTATTTTTGATAATGTACCTTTGTTGTTATATCTTTTTATCCCAAGGTCTATAGTTTTTCTTATGGTTCTATTAACTGGAGCATATCTATTTTTATTACAAGCCATAATAGCAAGTCCAGAACTTATAGATGCATCATATTTTGTTCTTCTGTTTATGTCAAAATTAGCCCAGTCTTCAAGTGTTCTTTGAAAATACATATCTCCATAACTATCACCATCAAATCCTACAGCATTTTCTATATATGTTTCGATAGCAGCAGCGTGCGCTTGTATTATATCTTGACTAGAGTTAGGTATTCCACCAATCTCTCTTTCTGTTAATGATAGTTTAGCATAGACTTTGTCTGGTCTATTCATACTAAAACCTCTATAACCTCTTCTTCTAAAATGATATAATAATCTAGGTTTATTATTTTCTGCTAATATTGGCATGCCATAAAAAACGCAAGCCATTAATACATCTTCAAAAAATAACTCAGCAGTTTGTGGGCGAGCGATATACTCTAAGAAAAAATGATCAACAGGAGCATCTTCCATACTGAACTTAGTTAAACCACTTAAAGCTCCTTTAGAACCTCTACCATCTACTGTTCCTGATATATCGTAACTATCACAACCAAAAGCACCCATGTGCTCATTGCCTGGATATTTAATACCATTTTTAATTATAAATCTGTTTTGTAAATTTGTTGGTGGCACCCATGTTATAAGAAATCTACCGTTTTTATTAGGTGAAAAAACCACTCTAGTATCTATGATACCATTTTCCCATTGGAAACTTCCAGCAGTTACAACAGCAGCAGATGACGCTTCTTCATTGTAATCTATTTGCTGATATATTTTTGTTAAGTTAAACAAAGACATTTTAGACTCGTCTCTAAACGCGTGTTTAGTTGTACGAGGAAACTGTCTATAAAATTCATTTAATCCATCTTGGTCATCTTTAAGACCTTCTACTTCATTATCCCAGTATTCAATAACCCCAAGTTTGATTGGCGTTCCATGAGGTCCATACACTTTTTCTGATGGGGTTTCGAAGACAGGGTAGCCATAAGAATCAATGTATCCTTCGTAATTCCACTCCATAGGAATGAACAAAGAATAGAGTCCTGAACGCGTTTGTCCATTGGCATTTCTTTTTGTAACATCTGAGTCATCGTATAATTTTTTAAAATTTCTACCACCTTTATCTAAAGCGTTTGATGTACTTCCCATCATACACTTACCAATAATTCTAGAACCTAGCCTTAATGTTGTTTTAGTAACACGCCAGTTATTTTGTATGTCATTAGGTCTTTCCCATTTACCTGATTCGTCATGTACTAGTAATCTTAATTTTTCACCATCATAAGCGTTGTCACCTGTATTTTTCCAATCAATAGTTGTATCAAGCCCAGCAAGATCTTCTTGTTTTTCTGTAGAAACTATAGACCTTCTTGTAAACTTAGAAGCTGGCACACGGTATGCTAGTTCTGTTTTAGGTCGATCCATACCATCTTGTATCGGTTTGAAAAAGAAAGGATAATTAACCGATATTGGTACAACTTTATCTGTAAACATTTTCTTAGCATCAGCACCTGACTTTGATAATATACCAAAACGCGCATCAGTTGATATTGTAGCCATATTAACAGTTTCGCCAGAAGCCATAAATGAAAATCCAGATCGTCTATTTTTTAAGTAACACATACCATAACTTCTATCATCTGCCCTGCATGCTTCCCAAAATATAAAAAATAACCTATTTGATTCTCTAAAGTCTGGTTGGCCAACATCAATTTTTGACCATTGCAAATACATGTAATGAGTACCAGTTATAAATATAGGTTTATCTTTGTTTATATACCAAAAACCTTCTTCACGTCTTTTAAACTCAAGATCAATATAATCATACCATTTTTCTTTAAAATCTTCAGGGTATTCTCTCCAGTCAAACACTGTTTTTATTCTACTTAATACTTTAGGGTAATCAAATCTAGTCCATTTATTACTTTCAAATGTATGAACATTGTTTTGTAAAGGTAAAGCTATTTTAAGGTCTTGTATTTCATAAACCTCTCCAATTTGCCCAGTTCTAGATATAATAACCATGTCATGATCTTCGTTATATCCATACTCCCATTTTTTATACCTATTCATTCGTTTAAGAATTTTAGGTTTTACATGGTCTTTTATTATTTTATATAAAGTTTGCTCGTACATTATTTAGATCTTCCTTCAGCAAAACCACGAAACGTAGTTTCTTTTTTAACTTCTTTAGGTTTTTCATCTAACATATTTTGTTCTTCTATAATACGATTGTGTATTTCAAAAGCATCAAATATACATAGTTTTTTTGTAGCTGCAGCGTTCTTAAGTCTGTCAGCTGATATATCTTCATCTGAATCTACAATAGCTTCTTTAGCAACTTTAATAAGTTCCTCAACTGCTATGTGCCCAGCTTGGATTATATTCAACTTCGTTTCCTTCGTGTTCATATTTTATAACAATATCATTTGATTTCATACAATAAAGACGTTGACCGTCTATTAAAAAATCCCATTCACCATAAGGTTTATAACCTACAATGTCTCCAGGATTAATTTTAAGTGCTTCTAACGAGCTATTACCTATTTTAAGTATACCAATAAGCTTTTGCTCTTTGTCAAGCGTTAGAGAGTTGTTGTTTTTAAGTGGCATTATAAAGCATCTGTCACCAAATGATTTCCACTCATTACTTGTTTTATATAAATAAACTTGATCTATTTGACAGAAATATAAGTTATCTTTAAACCAAGATCTACTTTTTTTTCTTACACCTTTTATGTCGTAAAAAGTTCTAAATACATTATGATGTACAACTATAATATCTCCTTTTTTAATAGGAGTATCGTATGCTTTTGGCACTTCAATTACAATAGCTAAATTGTTAACTGACTTATAACTTTCTATTTTAGTATTAATAATTAAAGATTTATTTTTAACTTTAATTTCATTATTATACTCATCACCTAGTGGTTGTATAATAAAATCAAAAATACTTTTCATTAATACTCTAAATCATATTCAACAGATATAGCCATGTTAGAATTAAATTTTTTCCATGGCAATACCTCGTTGTTTTTTTTAATATAGATGTTATAAGAGTTATCAGAATCTTCATGTAATATATGAGATATTTCGTGCCCACCATAAACTTGTTGCCCTACAGCATAGTGCATAGCATCAGACTTATAGTCAGCTCCGATACTGATCTTTCTTATATTTGAAGTCATTACTCAGTTGGCGCTTCGTCTTCTATAACTTCATAACTACCATCTTTTAAGTTGATACTTATTTTGCCATACTCTTTTTCTAGTTTAGCTTTGAATTTTTCAACTTCGTCGCTTTTAGCTAATGCAGCATCAAGTACTTGTTTCTTTTGAGCTTCTAAAATTCCAACTTGAGATAACATTTTTTGTAACTCATTCTGGTCGTCAATAATTTGTTTTAATTCTTCGTCTTTAATTTTTGGATTTTCCATGGTTTAATTTAATTTAATTGTTATTACTTAATACTATAGTTACTTATTTTTTTTATTATTTAAGCGTTTTCTAAATCTGTTACTTTAGCAGATAATTCTTGTATAGCTTTTACTAATACTGGTAACAATCTACTGTAAGAAGCTTGTAGTTTTTCAGGGTTTGATGAATTTACTAATCTTAAAAAATCGTTATCAATTTCTTTTAATTCTTGTGCTATAAATCCAACATCTTTAAGTCCGCTTGTTGTAGGCTTTACTGTTCTAGGTGTTTCAATAACTTCAGTAATATCTTTTTCGCCATCCTTACCTGGTATAATTTTTTCTTCTATATCAATTACAACTTCATCTCTCAAATCCCAAACAAACTTTTTAGGCTTTAAGTTCATTACTAAATCTAATCCATAATTTAAATCTACTATATCAGATTTATCTCTTTCATCAGATAAGGCTGTAATAGTCTGAACCTGACATTTTAAAGCTGTAACGCTTGAATTACCTAAAACAATTTCATTAGAAGTGGCAGCAGCCGAAAACTGCGCTCCATTTCCTATTGCGGTGTTGTTAGAACCTGTTGAAGCTGCGTTATTAGTAGGTCCTGATGCGTAACCAATAAATGTATTGTAATCTCCTGAAACATGCTCTTGCCCTGCTGATGCTCCATAAAATGCATTGTAATTTGAAGTTGTGGCACTACCTATATCAAACCCAGATAAATAACCCATAGCTGTGTTTGCTGTTCCGTTTACTTTACCACCCATTGCTCGATAACCAACGTAATTGTTAAATAAACCAGTTCCTGTGCTACCTTTACCTTGTTCTCTACCTATAAATACACCATTATCTATATCTGTTATATTTCCTTGCTCAAATGTTTCACCACCAATAATTACAGCGCCAGATAGACCATTACCTGAAAACGATCCAGAATCTAAAACTCTACCACCAATAACTACAGAGTTTTGGACATTCTTACCTTGACATCTTTCCAAAAAAGATTGTGTTTGAGGACCCATACACATAAGTATATTTCCATCCATACGCCCACCGCTAGTACTAATTACTTGTTGAGCAAAACCATTTCCAATCATTATTGAATCTTTAACAGCTGAAGTTCCAGAACCAGTAAAATCTATCGGAGAATTACTCGCTTGAATATCCCATAGTATAAAATTTGTAACATCAAAGGGGCTCATTGATTCTAATGTTGATAGTGAACCTACTTCAAAACCTGTTTGCCACCATCCTGTGTGTTTAAATGGAGCTGTCAATTTTGGATAAAGAAATTCACTAGTATAACCACGATTAATAGTTGTGCTTGTACCTGTGCTTGGGTACATATCTCCAGTTATTCCACCTCCAATTGTAGTTCCGTTTATCCATCTAGGCATTTGCCCAGCTTTAGGCGTGTAGGTAGAATCAATAGCCGCTCCACCACTAGGAGCATCAATCCAATCTAAAGCTGTACCTGTAGAAGATAAGAGTTGCCCAGCAGTCCCTAAATCGCCATTAGAATCTGTTATACCACCTGTAATTTCAACACCTGTATTTGTAGTTGCTATTTTTGGTGAACCATTATAGTATAATTGTACCACACCACTTTGATTAGCCACTATCATATTACTAGCGTTTGAGCCTTCTAATCTCAAACTAGTACTCCTAATTCGTAAATTTCCAGTTCCTGTATCATTAATATAAGAATTACTACCATCGTGATATATTCTTAAATCCCCTGAGTTACCAACTTGTATTTGTGCATTATCTGCTATCACTAAATTTTTAAAGTATTGTATATCAGTAGAACTACCATCTATTTTAAAATAAGTAGCTACACCACCAGAGCCATCATCGCTTTGGAATATTATATCTTTATCATCAGAAGCGTTCATTATATATAAATCACCAGTTAGATTATTTACAGCACTATTTGTACCATCGTGATATATTTGTAAATCATTATTACCACCAAAGTTAGCTATTACATTGTCATCGTGCCTAGTGTTTTTGAGAAATACTGTTGTTGTTGCACTGCCGTCTAATTTAATATAATTAGCACCACCACCAGCACCATCATCACAAGCAAATAAAATATCTTTATCATTTGCGCTGTTTCTAATAGTTAAATCTCCTGTAAAATTATCCATAGTAGTATTACCATTTAAATGATACATTTCAAAATTACCACTTGAACCTAGTTGTAAACTTACCGCGTCAGACATTCTAAGTCTTTTATCAAACCTAGTTAGAACACCACTACCATCTAAATAAAAATAAGTAGCTTCTCCACCAGCACCATCATCTGATTGAAAAATTATATCTGCATCACTTTTATTTTGTTTTATATATAAATCACCTGTATCGTTTTCTAAATATGAATCTGTACCATTATGTCTTATATTAAAATCTCCACTTGAACCCGCTTGAAACAGGATATTGTCTTGTACTCTAAAATTTTGTAAAACATCAGTCCTAACTGCAAAACCATTTAATTTAAAATATTCAGTAACCCCACCAGAACCATCGTCAGATTGAAATATTATATCTTTATCATTAGCATAATTAGAAATAATAAAGTCACCAGTAAAAGTGGAAGCTACAAAATTTGATCCAGTAAAAAAAACTTCTGAGTTTCCACCACTACCAAATTGTGCTCTTACACTACTATTAAAGAGTATGTTACCAGTCATTGTACCACCGGCAAGTGGTAAAAATGGACCGCCAGGTAAACTACTTAGTAAGTTTGCTGGTGTTATACGAACATTTTGCGTACCATTATACCCTACAATTTCTTGCACTCCAGATATACTAGTTACTTCTGTGAATCCTGAAAATTTTATATTTGCCATTTCTTAATTTTAATTTTTTATATATATTTGTTATGGTGAAACTTCTGTTATCATAAGGTCTCCATTTGATTCTGCAGTTACAAATTCATCAGAAGGAGTTTTTTGACTTACAATGTAGAATTCTTGTGGGTTTGTACCACCTCCTTCTGGAAGTCCTACAGGTATCCCTATACCTAGTCCAAGTCTTAAACTCATTATTTTATAGCTAACATGTTAACTCCAGTAGTTCCAGTTGCTAATACGTAATCAACAATCACTGGTAAAAACGACCCAGCTGGATATCCTGTGAAAGTCACTGCGTCTCCTGCGTCTGGTAAAAGATCTGTTACACTTATTCTTATTTTAGCGTCTCCATTACCTCCAGCTATAGTTAAAACATCACCGTCTCTATAATCAGAACCTAGTGTTGCTATTGCTACTACAGTTATTACACCAGCTACAGCTGTTATGTTTACTGTACAACCAGTTCCAAGCCCACTTGCTGGTGTTACAGCCACTCCTGCAGCTGTTGTGTATCCAGTACCACCGTTTATAATAGTGTTAGCAGTAACAGTTCCTTGAACACCTGTTACTCCAGATAATATACATGTAATATTTGCTATTGGAGCTGGTCCTCCAACGTAGATACATGCGCTGTTTAAATTTGTAGCATTGCTTATTGTATCGCTTGGTGTTAATACAGCTGCTACTGTACCAAAATCAGGCTGTCCTTGAAATTGTCCCATAATTTTTATTTATTTATTGCTTATTGATTTAAATTTTTCCGCGCCACGCGAACCAAAATAGGCTACGTAAACTGTTGTTGTTAATGTTTTTAATAAACTTATCCACTCTTGTTCTACTGTAAATGATAATGTTTCATGACTATCAACCCATATAAAAGCTACAGTCATTACAGTTAAAAATATTAAAGACATTGGACGAGTGTTTTTACTAAGCCATGAATCTGATTTCATATCGCTAGCCCAGCGTTTTGAGATTTCTTGCATCTCAATCATATCTTGCTCTAAAAGTTTAAGAGCTTTTTCTTTATCCTCCGCAGGTAGCACAGGATCTTTATGTATTAAATTTTTTACTAAACCTAAAACTCCAGCATCGGGTAATACATCACCGGCTAGATCTAAAATACCTGGCGCAGCTTTACTTAAAAACTGACCGACTTTAGTTTGGTTAAATTTCTTTTTACTCATTATCCTTTTTTATATGCTTCAGCTTCCCATGGTAGGTTTTTAGCACCTTCTTCCATATCAGCTCTTGAGTAAGTTTTACCTTTCCAATAAACATTGTCGTCATCATAATCTAAGTCACCTCTTTCCATTTGGTCTAAGTGTACTTTTTCATGACTAACTACTTCGTCTACATCTTTTGGATCTAAATCCATATTTAAAATTATAGAACCATTGTTATTAGCTTTACCCATAACACCTTCTTCCATACTTACTCTATATATAGGAGTATTATCACACGTGTAAGGTGGATTATTAAGTTTAAAAGCCATATTTATTTTTTATAAGGTAATATTTTGTTTAAAGCATCCCTACGACTTTGACAGCCGCAGGGAATGTTTAAACCTTTTGATACATTATCAACAATACTTTTGATACCTGAAGCTTTAGTAAACTTCTCTATGCTGTCACCTAAACCTCTAGATTTCATAAATATTATTAAGCTGTGTATGCAGCAGACGTAAAAGTTACGTAAACAGCTGGCTGTGTAATAGCATCTTGTCCTTGTGGTCCTCTTCCAGTTGCTGGAGTAGCCCCTTGTGCAACAGGTGCTTGAGCAGTATTGATTGGTCCGTTTACAGTAGATACATAACCTCCTGGGTTAGCAACCATTGCAGCTTGAATAGCGTTTAATACATCGTTAGCAACTAAAGGTGCTAAATGTGTTATTGTCCATTTTGTAGTTGCTGCAGCAGCTGTATTTAAAAATACATCTGTTGTTGTTGTTGAAGCTGTAGCAACACGCACGATAGCGTCAAGAGGAATTAATAATTCACTTCCTGTTGTAGCACCTGGTGCTGTTAAGTCAAATTTAATAAATTTTGCCATTTTGTTAGTGTTAGTGTTAGTGTTAGTGTTAGTGTTTGGCTGAGGTTTTTACAGTCCTCTCTGTTTTATTTTTTATTCTTTTTTATTTTAGCTTGTACATCAGCAGGAAGCTTATCAAAACCTTCGTTCATTTCCATTGCTGATTTTTTCATTTTAGCAGGTGAGTCTTTCATTTCTTCTTTCATCATCATACCTTTTTCTTTCATTCTAACAGGTGATCCACCCATTCTTGATTGTGAATGCTTAGACATCCAAGATCCACCACTAGCTACTCTGTCTACTGGCATATCTTTCATTAAGTTTTTTCTTTCTTGTTTCGGTGATTCCATTTTTTTTTTATTTTTTATTTGTTGTTTTCTTTTTTGTTAAGCTTTATGGTGATCTTCTTCGAGATGTCTTGACCATGAACCTAAGTTGTGTCCATCCCTATGATTACGCTTTCCACCTTCTATACGAGCTGGAGAACCATGATGTTCTTTATCATATTTCATATCACCTGCTAATTTAGATATATGCTTTTCATCAGCAGTCATAGATTCATCACTATGACCATGTTTGTTATCATAATCAACATCTCTTTTAAGATAATCTATATGAGCTGCATCATCTCTTTCAGATGCTTTATAGTTTCCTTTAGTAACTTTTGTATCAGCATGATTTTTTGACCATTTTGCGTTACCTGTGTATTCTCCGTAATGTCCTTTGTGTCCCATTTTATCCGTATTTTTCTTTATATTTTTCTAACTCTATTTCAGCTTTAGATCGTTTTTCTTTTTTATCTTCTTGAGCTGCGTCTTGATAACCAGCTTGTCTTTTTTCAAGTTCTTTTGTTTTTTCATCAAAATCAGTCATGTAAGACCTAGTGTCTTTTCTTGAGCTTCTATTATCTAATCTATTTTGCAAACGTTTAGATTTGCTTTCATTAGACTCATTCATAAACGAATCTATAGCTCCTTGAACTTGCCCTTGCAGTTGTTGAAAAGCAGGTTGATCAGATAAATAAACTTCACCTCTACCTCCAGAAGCATAACTATTTAACGGGCTTATTTCAGTTTTTTTTTTATAATCCTTAGATTCATAATCAATACCGCCTTGTCCTTCTGGATTAGTAGCATCTTCAGGTCTGTTCTCATAATCCTTTCCACCTTGACCTTCATAGCTTATTTCTTTAGCTGGTTGTGATGAAGCTGATTTAGCATCTTTAATATCTTTTTCTGAAAGTGTTACAACACCTTCGTTTCTAAAAGGTGTTTTTGCACTAAATGATTGTTGAAATGGTGAACTCATGTTATTATGATTTTTTAGGTTTGTACGCTGCTATTTGTTCGTTTAATCTAGAAAGTTGATCAGCTTTATCGTCCCAATTAGTTACTTTACCTGTTTTTTTACTTTCAGCTCTCATAGCTGCTATTTCTTTTTTAAGTTGTGCAGCTTGTTTTTTCATTGCTGCTAATTTAGCATCTTCCATATATAATGGAGTTTTATCTCCAGAAGCATTTCTGTCTAACTGATCCATAGTCTTAGCTAGCTTTTTCATTTTTCTATCTTTCTTTTTACCATCAGATAAATTATCTATTTGGCTAGAAGTTTTCATAAACTTGTCTTCTTTTCTTTTAGTGTCTTTTGCAGTAAAAGGTCTATCAGGACTTGAACTATCTAATGGTGACCCATAAAATCTTTGTATTTTGAATGCCATATTATTTGTTTTTACAACCGAAGTTATTTGCGTAGTTAGCCATTTTAACAACCTCTTCGCTATATTTATCTTTACTTGACATTACAGATGATGCAGCAGAACAAGCGTCTTTAAAACCGTTCTTTTTAGCCCATGCTGTAAACTTACCTTTGTTCTCTGGTTTTATTTCAGGAAAACCTTTTTTATAAAATGGAGAATACATTATTTATATACTTTTGCTTTTTGCGTTATTGGCGCAGCGTTATAAGGAGTTGGATACTTAGATACTTGCATTGGCGTTATACCAGAGCTCGATCCTTGAGCCATTGGAAAACCTTCTTTGCTTAATGGCCCGTCCCATACTGCGTTTTCACCAACTTGTCCTTGTAATTTTGGATTGCTAATAATTGCTTTGTCTTTATTCATAGTTATATTATTTATTTTCTTCTTGCTATTTTTTTCATCATACCTAAAGCCGAACCTGCTGTTGCGTAAGTGTCTTCGTCTTCTTGAACTGCTGATGGAATTTCAGCAGGTGCTTCCATACCAGGAGTTTCTATTTCATTGTTTGCATCTAATGATTCTTCTACACTTCCGTCTATTTCTGCTAAACCACCTTCTGTTGGTACAGCTTGATTACCCGCGTTCATTTCTTCTAAGGTTTTTTGTATTTCTTTGACTCTTTTGTTAGTAGATCTAGCTAGTTTTCTAGATTTTCTACGGCCACCGCGTCCTATTAATGAAGAAGCTAGAGTTAATCCAAAATTTGCTGGTGATTTTTTATTCATCTTTTTTTATCTTTATTTACATTATATATAGCTTGTGTCATTACTTTATCTGTATATGTTTCACCAGCTACTAATTTATTTCTTCTACTACTTGTTGGTATATCGTCTTTACCTAACATGATTCGATACATTCTACTTATTAATTGCTTACACTTAAATGAAACTTTATATATGTTATACTTTTGTGTAGTTCTATTTCTATTTCTCCACACGACTATCCAGTCGTTTTTAAGTAATTTGTTCCAGCGTCTATTATCCCAACTATAAGAATATGTACCCATTTCAAAATCATGCTTAGTAAAAAGATCCATACAGTCTAAGTAAATTAATAATTCTAGATCTGCATCGTTTAAGTTGTTGTTTTTACAAGCCCATTTACGTATTATACGATAATGTTTTAACAAGTTAAGATCTTTAAGATCGCTTGCTTCTAGCTTTTTCATAAAACAACAACCACGTCTTGTAACTTAATAACGTGATATGTATTTTCTTTAACTTCTATCTTATGGCCAGCATGTCTATCAAAGAATATAACATCATCCTTTTTTAAACCTGGCACATCATCACCTACAGTAATTATTGTAGCTTTTGTATATCTAATATCTTCTCTTTGATTTTCAGCAAGAAGTAAACCACCTTTTGTTTTAGTAGTACCTTCTTTTGTTTTTTCTATTATTAAATTTCTACCTATTGCTTTCATCGATCCTTAGATTATTGATTACACAATCAGTTGATAAAATAGTAGTTGCCACTGAAGCTGCGTTTTGAAGCGCACTTTTTGTAACTAACAACGGATCTATAATTCCATTGTTAATCATATTAACCATATTTCCTGTAACCACGTTTAGTCCTTGTCCTTTTCTTTTAAGCTCAGGGTGATCCACAATACCAGCATTTTCTAATATAACATTAAACGGTGCTTTAATTGCATCTAGTAAAACTTGTTCACCTTTGGTTTTTGCTTTGATAAAATCAGCAGCATTAAGCAAAGCTATACCACCACCTGGGACTATACCTTCTTTTATCGCAGCCTTAGTAGCACAAATAGCGTCTTCAACTCTATCTGTTTTTTCTTTAAGTTCAATATCAGAATTAGCACCAACTTTCACTATAGCAATTTTAGCAGCTAATCTGGCTAATCTTTTTTCTAGTTTTATAACTTCAGCAGAAGCTAAATCTTTTTGTAATTCTTTTTTAATGCTCTTTATAATGTCTTTAACTTCTTCAGATGTTTCTTCAATTTGAAATATAGTTTCTGCGTGAGTAGTAACGCTTTTTAAGCATGTACCTAATTGATCTGCATTTATTAAGCTAGTGTCATCACCTAAGTCTTCATTTATAATTGTAGCGCCTGTTAATAAAGATAGATCTTCTAATGTATCTTTTTTACTAATACCATAAGTAGGAGCATCAATAACGTTTATCTTTATATTACCTTTCATTTTATTCATAGCAAGAGCACTTATTACTGGCTCATCTAAATCACCTATAATTAATAAAGGCTTGTTATTTTTAATAACATACTCTAGCACAGACTGTATTTGTCTTATTGTAGTTATTGGTGATTCAAGTAGTAAAACTAAAGGATTTTCTAGTTCTGCAGACTTGTTTGCTTTATTAGTTATAAAATGAGAGTTTTTAATACCCTTATCATATTGAACTCCTTCAACTACATCAATTTCAGTTTTGCTAAACTGTGTTGGCTCCATCATTACAACGCCTGTTTCACCAACCGCTCTAAATGCATCACCTATTATTTTACCTAGATCTTTATCGTTGTTAGTTGATATAGTAGCTACATTGTCTATCATATCACCTTTTACATCTACTTTTATTTTATCTAAGTATTTAATTACTTTTTCAACAGCACTATTAATACTGTTTTTTAAATCTCTTGAATTAATGTCTAGCTTATAAGCTTCTTCTAAAATAGCATGAGCAAGAACAGTTGCTGTAGTTGTACCGTCGCCGGCTTCTTGTACTGTTTTTCTTGCTGCTTCTTTTATAAGTGTAGCACCCATATTTTCAACAGGATCTCTTAGAATTATAGAGTTTGCTACGGTTACACCATCTTTAGTTATAACAGGTTTACCTGTACCATCTTCAAGAAGAACACATTTGCCGCTAGCTCCTAATGTAGAGCTAACAGCTTTTGTGAGTTTTTCTATCCCTTTAAACACGTTAGCTTTGGCTTCCTTACCAAAGTTAAGGTTTTTGACAATTGCGTCATTCATATTTGATTAGATTAAATTAGATTGTTTGATTTTATTTAAAGGTCTTTACGACTTTAGGTCCGTTAATGAACTCTAGCTTTTTAGCATAATGAGCAATTGATGAATCAATAGCTTGTTCTGCTCCTTCTAAAGTTTCACGTCTTGTAACGTCGTGCCAAGTATCTTTTTCTTTTTGATCTTGGTGTTCGGTTTGATAGAAACCATTTGGTAATTGCACAATGCGCCAGTTTTTCTTTTCAGCTACGTGCTTCCAAAGGTTTATGGTTTCTTGTGTTGCTTGTGGTTGACTATTCCACGATTGAGTCTGGTAAAAAAATGTCATTGGTTTTGGTATTAAATTAATATTTGGTTATTGCTCTAACCCGAGCAGGGTTTTAAATTCTTATTTGTAAACGTTGTTTTTCCTTGTTTTTTAAGTTTATAATTCCTCTTACTACTTTAGCTTGCGTAAAACTTGCTTCAACTATAGAAACTTCTGCCAAAACATGGTTTTCACGTTCAAGAGCTGTTTCTAAAATAACTTGGTTATAATCAGCTTCTTCTTGATTAGCTTCTTGAAGACCACTGTCAGTTGCAATTTTCCAAACATTATCGTTTGTTAAAGTATATTCTGAGCCTAATTTCATTCCTACAGGTGGTAGGTATTTACTATCTAATATTTTCATTATCCTAAGTTTATTATACTAAATGTTGTGTTATCTAATGAGTTTCTAATTTTTCCAGAACCTGAAACAGGTGCAAAACCATCGTTCGCGTAACAATTATAAAGCAACCCTGTAGTTACATTTGGGTTGCCTGCTACAGAACTTTTTCCAAAACCTTCTTCTCTTGTTGTTGTACAGTTTATAAATCTTCCTGTAAAAGAACCTCCTGATCCTGAATCAAGCGCGTAACCAAAACTCTGAGGACCTTCAGCTGTACAATTTATGTAAATAGCCTCGCTATGATTAGCGCCACTTGGAATGTCTGCGCTAAATGCTTTACTTCCTGTTGATATACAATTTACATAATCAGCTCTGTTAGTTATCGCTTGTGATCCAAATGAGAAAGACCCAGTGCTGATGCAATTGTTTAAACTTGCGTTATTAGTAATTTGTTCAGCTTGACATCCAAACGAACTATTTCCACCAATACAATCAGTCATATCTGCGTTAAATTGCTCGCATTTATATCCAAATTGTTTATTTGGAATTACGTTTGAAAAATTACCTACGCGCACTAAATTTGATGTTGAACTTCCACATCTAAAAAACAGTCCAGTTATGTATGCTCCATTAGCACCAAATGATTCTTCACCCCAACACCCTACAAATAATCCCGAAGCTGAAACTTGATCAATGTTCTGCCCAAAAGCTTTTGCAGCACTACAATCTATATAAGTTGAAGAAAGTGTGTTTGCTGGAGTTGTAAATAGAAAGGCAGGAATTAATGGTGGTAACATAAAACTATAAAAACTAGTTGTATTAATTACAACTATATCTTCAAAAGTTATAAAAGGTAAGTTGCTTTCTACGTATATATTTCCTGAGTTTTCTAGTCCATCTAGACTTTTAATTCCAAAACCTTTATAATTGGTAAGAGCGGCTGAATTGTTGGCTCCTGATTGAATTCTAATATTTACAGCAGCCACTGTCGTTATAAGTGTTCTGTCAGATCCTGATAAAGAAACCATACTAACTATATCATTAATAATTAAATCAGAAGGAAGCTTATATTCTCCAGGTCCTACTAATAATGTAACAGTTTGTCTAATTGCAACCTGAATAGGTATTTGTAGACCGCCTAGTACTGCGTCAGTAACTGGAGCTCCATTTAAAGTAATTCTTAAATCTCCGCGTTGTTGGGCTGGTGAATTATTTGCTATTATTTCAAAAGTATAATTAAGCGCGCCAGCTCCGTTAGCTAAATCAATAACAAAATCATAAGGTGAAAATAAAACAAAATCATTTCCTACAGGTGTACTCAAATAGAAGTCATATACATTGGCAACTTGTCCAAAAACCCCTACACATGGAAATGTACTTACCGTTGGGGTTACTGGTATTTTAGCAACAGCCTCTTGGTAACCGTCTAAAAGAGCTTGACCGTTTTCAGATACTGTTCCATTAGCACCAACATAAACAGTTAGCTCATCGTCAATAAAATTACCTCCTTCAAGATACTGTATACTTGTAAAACTAAAAGCTCCTATACTTTTTTGTTGAATTGGAATAACTCTATTTGAATTACTTCTTGATTTAATTGCTGTGTTAATAGCGTCTATTACAACAGAGGAATTACCAGCGTTAACAGTTAGTTTTATACTAGAACCATTATTTAATTCCATAAAAAAGACACTTGAGCTAGAAGGTCTAATATATTTTACGCTTTCCCAGTTTATTATTAATTCTTTAGCTGTTCCTAAGCCGTTCTCATTATTAAGTACTAAAAATCTCATGTTTTATTTTTTTTTTAATTATATGAAACAGCTGATATTGCTATTCCTGTAGGCATTAGAACAATTGTGTTTCCTGGACTAGAGCCTAGTATCGCGTTATTTATAGCATTTCCAACTGATCCATCAGCTGCCGAACCATGCGTTAGCGTTATCTTTCCAGCATTAGCCATTGAAACATATAAAATAGTACTAGTAGAACTAATTTGCTCTATAGTAACTAAATTGTCTAGATCTATTATTATTTCTTCAGCTTCTGTATTTGCAGTAGCTGCTGGAAACGGTAGTGTTAATGTGTTCATGTCTTATTTTTAAATTGTTTTCTTATTTATATTGTCACTTGTAAAGTGTAGTTTTTACTAGAATGTTGCTATAGCTACTCTTTTCCAAGTATTAGTTGCAGTACATACATATATATGAGTGGTTGTAAAAAGTATATCTCCAATAGTTCCTGCTGCTGTAGCATTAGCAGGAGGTGTTGCCATTGCCCCTGTTAACACTCTACCAGTATTTAAATAAACATCTTTGAATTTTGCAGATGAAGAACCTAAATCCATAGCACCGTTGTTTCTACCACTAATTAAAGTTGTAGCAGCAGTACCAAGACTAACAGTGTTATCACCAAGCCCTGTTACACTACTACCTATTACTATTTCATTTGTTGCAGCTGTGCCAGAAGCATTAATTGCATAACCTAAATGTATATTAGCATCTCCACTTACTACTGTATCACCTGTTTGGGCTCCAATAAAAGTATTTCTAATACCTGTTGTTAAATTATCACTTGTATCACTTCCAACTAATGTGTTACTACTTCCAGTTGTTACCGCGTCACCAGCATTAGATCCTAAAGCTGTGTTATTAGAGCCTGATATTTGATTTAACAAAGCGCTTGTTCCTAAGGCTACGTTTGCGTTACCCCCTACTTGAACTGCTAGAGCACCAGCACCAATAGCTACGTTAGATGTTCCTGTAGTAAGTAACTTACCAGCATCATTTCCAACTAATATATTTCTATCACCAGTTGTAAGCGCTGCTCCAGCCACACCAATAGTTGTGTTGCTGTTTGGAGCTCCAGATAAACCAGCCGGCACTGTTCCAATGTAGTATGAATCACCTTGAACTAGTACATCTGTTAAACCGTTTAAAGTAGTAGCGGCTGTTTGCGCTACCCAATTTGTACCAGTTGCTGTAGAACTTAATACTTGGCCTGCTGTTCCAGCATCACCTGATGTATCATGATAAATTCCTTTAATATGTGCGTTGCCAAACGGGAAGCTAGAAGAACCTAAAGTTGTAATTCCATTTGCTTGACCTGGTTCTATAGAGCTTATACTTGTATTACCTATAACTGCTATATTACTCCCATGACCAACAGCGTCTTTACCTATAACTATTGAGTCGTTGTTGCCAGAGCTAGCCATTTCAGCATTTCTACCTATTAATACATTATTAGATCCAGTAACTGTACTGGTTCCACTACTCTGACCAATAAACACGTTTGAATTACCAGTGGTTAGATTTGCACCTGCAGATCCACCTATAGCTGTGTTATACATAGTTACACCAGATCCATTTTGAAGTTTTAAAGCCTGATAACCTATAGCTGTTGTATCTCCTAACTCATTGTTTTCTGTATATAAAGCTTGGTAACCTAAAGCAGTATGCGCAGCGCCAGCGCCTGTAAGACTATACCCTGCTTCAGAACCTATAAAAGTACAATAGCTACCCGTTTGAAGTAGTTGACCAGCTTTAAAACCTATTAATGTATGATGAGTTCCAGTAGTTAAAGATTTACCTGCTTCATGTCCAAGTATAGAATTACTATGACC
>Ga0181411_1000190_pt1 | contig 21443 bp, 15 predicted proteins | sample 34SPOviralmetaG_FD_130114 | JGI IMG/M metagenome (GOLD analysis project Ga0181411, IMG submission 130114) | Marine viral communities from the oligotrophic San Pedro Time Series (SPOT) site, San Pedro Channel, CA, USA - 34 SPOT_SRF_2012-07-09 | ecosystem: Environmental > Aquatic > Marine > Strait...
GATACCTCGAATCTGACGAGTATAAATAAGTTGAAGGAATGGTGTCAGAAGGTAGGTAATGCCACTAAGTAGATTAGAAAATTTTCTAAAAAATGTACAGGGTAACGTAATATACGTCAACCCTGAGGAACTTGATGCGACAGATGATGTCAGTAATACTGGTAATTCTAGAACTCGTCCGTTCAAAACAATTCAAAGAGCACTGATTGAATCTGCTAGATTCTCATATCAGTTAGGAAAAGACAACGATAAATTTGATAAGACTTCAATTATGGTGTCACCAGGTGTGCACTATATTGATAACAGACCTGGTTTTGTTATTGACAGTTCTGGTAATGTAACAGATGTCAATGGCACAGCAGCATCTATAAGTGAACTATCGATAGGAACGAAATTTGATATACAAGATCCAGACAACGTATTATATCATTTTAACTCTATTCATGGTGGTGTTATATTACCAAGAGGTACATCAATTATAGGTCAAGATCTTAGAAAGACAAAGATAAGACCGAAGTTTATACCACAACCAAGCAATGGTTTGATTGATAGATCTGCAGTATTCAGAGTAACTGGTGGATGTTTTTTCTTCAACTTTAGTTTATTTGATGGAGATCCTAATGACAGGGTTTTCAGAGATTATACTAATAACGTATACGCTCCTAATTATTCTCACCACAAACTGACTTGTTTTGAATTTGCTGACGGTACAAATACAGTCGCAGGTAAGGGTAATACAGATTTAGACATGTACTATGCTAAGTTGACACTAGCATATGGTACTAATAGTGGTAGGGCATTACCAAATTATCCAGCAAATACTGATTTTGAGAAAACAATTGATGAATCACGTATCGTTGGTGCTGTATCTAGATTGGGTGATCTAGAGATTCAAGATATATTTTCAGGTGCAAATGCCTCTGCAGCGACTGCTACTACTATTGTCACTGTACTTACAAAAACAGAGCACAACCTAAATGTTGACACTCCTGTAATAATCAATGGTGTTAGTAATAGTGACTATGATGGTAGTCATGTAGTGACACAGGTGTTGAGTCCTACATCGTTTACATACACAGTTCCTGTTGCACCTGCATCCACAGCAACTCCTTCACTTACTGGTCTTGCACCCACAGTAATAGTAGAGAGTGACAGTGTGACCTCTGCATCACCTTACATATTCAACTGTTCTCTACGTTCAGTATTTGGTATGTGTGGACTACATGCTGATGGTAGTAAAACAACTGGATTTAAGTCCATCATTGCTACTCAATTTACAGGTGTTGGTCTACAGAAAGATGATAATGCATTCGTAAAATATAATAAAACATCTGGTACATGGCAAGATCAAGCAACACTTGGAACATCAGTCACCCTACACACCGATGGTCTTGCAATATACAAACCTGAATTTGAAAACTTCCATATCAAGGTATCGAGAGAAGCAACAGCACAGGTAAGTCAAAGTCATGCTTTAGGATATGCAAAACAATATATTACTGAGTCTGGTGGCGATATATCAATATCAAGTTCTAATTCAAACTACGGACACACTGCACTTGAAGCAGATGGTTTCAAACCTGAAGCTTTTACAAAAGATGATAAGGCATACATCACAAGCATAGTTCCACCCAAAAAGAATTTCAATAAAGAAGAAGATGTCAACTGGATATCAATTGACGTACAATCAACCATTGGTGTATCCACTGACACACAGTTGTATCTTTCGGACTTCAAAGTCAAAGACACTGTGCCTGTGCCAACTGCAAGTGGATTTACCGTTGGTAATAAAATAGGTGATAAGTTATTCTGCTCTATACAAAATATTGTTTATGGAGCTGACATCCTTATGCCAGGTCCATTATCTGATCCAGACACATGGGCATCAGGTAAGAAAGAAGTGTTTGTTGGAACTAATTCTGGTATAAACTCTATTACAAGTAATATTATTACACTTGAAGATGTTCATAAGTTCAATACAGGGGAGAAGATAAGATTTTATTCTGACACTGGATCTCTTCCTGATAATATTGAGAGTGACAGGGACTACTTCACTATCACAAGTGGACTAGACAACGATAAAATAAAAATTGCAACCACATTCAACAATGCTACAGCAGGTAGTAATCTCACTGGTATAAACAATTTAGGTGGTAGAACAAGAGTTGTATCTACAGTACAGGGTAAAGAACCAGGTGAACCAGGTCATCCAATTCAGTATGATACCACTAATGGATGGTATGTAAACGTTGGTGCTGCTAACTCACTACGTTCTGCTATTGTGCTCAATCAGGGTGTAGTTTCTACAAACACTAATAATACATTTATTGTAAGAAAACCAGACACAAGAAAAGATCTTGAAAAAATTTATAGAGTAAGATTTGTTGTTCCAGATGATACCACTAACGCATCTGCACCAACAAATGGATTCTCCTTACAAGAATCATCAACATTCATTGATGATGATTTCTATAAGAATGATAACACTGATCTTACATCAATATCAAGTCTAAGAACTCAAAACACTATCGTAGATGCTTCATGGAGTTCAAGTTCAAACGCAGGTATTATTACTTCACAAAATCCACATAGATTGAGTGTAGGAAATATTGTTGAAATTACAAGACTAAGAAGTACAAACAATACCAATGGGGTAGATAATACAGGATTTAATGGTAAGTTTGAAGTTACTGATGTCAGTGCTGACACAGTGTTTAGTGTTGGAATTAATACTAATCCAGGTGGTATAAGCACCATCACCACCAATGTACCATACACCAGACATGATCAATCCATTGTTGGTTCAGGTAGGACTTTTGCACCATTCTTTACCAAGAGAGAACTTAATAGAACATATCAAATATTCAACAACGAAGAAGTACAAGAATTCAAGAAGGATGTACAGGATGGTATCTATGATCTAACCATATTGGGTTATTTGTCACAACCAGATGTTTCTCCTTTCTCAACAACTAGAAACTTTTTCCCACAAAATGTCAATAACTTAAAACCAAGAACAGATCAAGATAATATCAATGATGATCCAGATGCAGCAGTATCACATGCACTAAGAGAGAAAGTTGGGCAGGTCATAACTAATGATCCATCTAATTCAATAACGAAGGAACTTGTTCATTCATTTTTAGTTGAAAGTAACATAGGTTATGGTGTCACAGGTGGATTGCACTCAGTTGGAGATATGAAAGTTGATCTTGATACAGATCTTGGATTCAATGGTATCACAGCGTTTAGTAATACTACAGGTGGAATTGGATATGGAACCAGTAGTGGAAGTGCTGAATCTTATTTCAACATACCATTATCAGGTGGTAATGGAAAGGGAGCAACCGTAGATGTAACAGTAGGAGCAAGTGGCACAATCACAAGTGCTGAGATTAATCATTATGGAAGTGGATATGTGGTGGGTGATATTCTTCTTATCAAGGGAGTGCCTTTTAGACCTTCTGGTAGTACAACAGATTGTACTGTTACAGTAGGAAATATCAATAATAATCAAGGTGATGCTGTTCAAATTGTTGGTGTAACTAGCACAGCATATAATGGTGTACATAGAATAACCAACGTAGAGACTACAAAACGTGTTACATTCAATGGTTCAGCTGACAATAATTTCAATGAATCTGCTGGATTCATGTATCACGTTGGTGTGAGCACTGCAGTTAATAATATTGAGCATGATAGATTGACTGGTATTGCCACAGTTACATTGAGTGCTGATATTGGATTGAGAAGAGGTGATGAAATTGTTATCTCTGGTGGACCTCCATTATATGAAGGAACACACACTATCACTGATAGAGTTGGATATGGATCTTCATTGAAGGTCAATATAGGTAAGACTGCATCACAACCAACTTTCTCTGGATCTGCGGTAGCACATGGATCAGGTGTTAGTGCTAAAGGATTCAATCAAAGTATGCCGATATATGGTGGTAAAACTACCCCATTGGCAAATGATCTTACATCTACGTCTACATCAATCAACTTATCGGATAGGACATTCCTAAGAAGAGGTGATTACTTACAAATAGAAGATGAGATTGTAAGAATCACAGATAAAAATGTCACGAAGGTTATTAGAGGTGCACTTGGAACTAATGCTGTAAGTCATCTCAAAAATACAGCAGCACTGAAAATCAAGATTATTCCAATTGAGTCAAGAAGAAACTCTTTAGTACGTGCATCGGGACACACCTTCGAGTTTGTTGGTTTTGGACCAGGTAACTATTCTACTGCGTTACCTCAGGTTCAGGACAGAGTTCTTGATAATAGTGAGCAAATATTAGCACAGTCAGAACAAACCCGTGGTGGATTGGTAGTATACACTGCTATGAATGATAAGGGTGAGTTTTTCATAGGTCGTAAAAAAATAGACGCACTTACTGGTCAGGAAGTGTCAACCATAGATGAGTTTGACACATCATCTGTATCTGCACCTGCATCACAACTTCCATCAGTTGTATCGTTTGATAATCTTACAATCAATCAAAACCTCTATAGTAATGCTAATACTGACATTATTGACCTCAAATTTAGAGGTAATCGCACAGGAAGTATTGGTAAGCAAGTATTTGTAGGTATTCAAGAGACTGAACCTACATCAACACAAACAGGTGATAACATATTATTTGCATCAAGTGTCAATCGTGGTGGATATATTGGATGGGTTCAAACATCTGATCAAGGCACAGAGAAATGGCAACGTTTTGGACCTGTATCCGTTGAAAATGGAATAGAACATTATGCTGTAGACAAAGTAGCGATAGGTCAAACATTTGCAGATACTGGTGAAGTCCTTACAGTGACAGGTAATGCTAGTGTAGGAAGTCTAAAAATAGATGACTTGACCGTAGGTAGAGTTGTTATAGTTGGAACTAATGGGGAAGTACAGGACAACTCAGCACTAACATTCTCAGGTGCAACACTTACCGCTAATACACTGTCAGTTGATAATAACCTCAGTGTTGGTGTTGATGCTACAATTGGGCGTAACTTGACTGTCACAGGTATAACCACAGCTGAACATCTACATTCTACTGACGATATAGTCGCTGATGATAGAATCACAGCTACAGGTGACGTTCAGGGTGCAAACATTATAGCAAATGCAAATGTTTCAGCTGTCAATGTTACAGCGACTGGTATTGTTCAAGCAGAACAACTGACATCAACTGACGATGCAAACGTCACAGGAACGGTTACTGCAGGTGATTTTGTTGGAAATGGTATAATACCTATTGGTGGTATCATAATGTGGTCTGGAACTGATGGCAATATACCTACGAACTGGTCTCTCTGTAATGGTAGTAATGGAACTCCAAACTTAATCGATAGATTTATTGTTGGTCGAGGTAATGACTATTCATCTGGTGCAACAGGTGGTAGTGCTGATGCAATCATACCAGAGCACACTCACACTGCCTCAGGTGGTAACCACTCACACCCTGCAAGATTCTCAACACAAACATCGGGCACTGTAACTGCTGATGCATCAGGTGGATTTGTTGTTGATAATACAGGAACACAAGATTTCCCTGCAAATAACGCTGCACCTGGTTCAGCAGTCGGTGACCAAATTGGTCAAAGTGGAAGTCTATCATTGACAACCGCACAACCTGCAGGTGCTGAAAGCACAACTAATAAGAACCTACCTCCATATTATGCAATCGCTTACATCATGCGTATCTCTTGATAAATACAAATACTTAGGAGCACACTGGTAAATGGCATCGGTAAATAAGAAGTTTGCTGTCGAAAAAGGACTGGAGGTCGGTGATGATGCTCTGGTTGTTGATGCTGATAGTAAAAAAACAGGTATAGGAAAAACTGATCCGAACTATGGTCTTGATGTAGCTCTGACTGCAAATTTTGATGGTATTGTTGCAGCAGGACAGGTCGGAATAGGAAGCACACAACCAACTGACAATTTTGATCTTGTTGGTGATGCAAAGTTTGGTGGTAAGATAAAGGATAATGCAGGTGGAGCAGGTACAAACGGACAAGTTATAATATCAACAGGTGGTGGAACAGGTGTATCATGGTCTACTACAGCAGAAATATTCACTAATGCATCTGACGGAACTAACTCCTTACAGTATAAAAAATCTAATAGTAAGTTTGGAGGAGCCGATAACTTTGTTTTTGACCCAACAAACAAACGTGTAGGTATAGGTAGCACACTACCAGATTACTTACTTCAAGTTGCAAGGGCACCTGGCGACAGTGCCAATGGTTTTGTGCAGATTGGTGGTACATTCCTTGATTCATCAGGTGCAGTTGGTGTTGCAAAAAGTATACTCGCAGCTAGTGATACTGGAGAATTATTATGGGTTGGTGCAGGTGCTAGTATTACAAACATTATTCATGTCAATGAGGACGGTGATGATGGTTTTGATGGATTTACACTCAAGACAGCAAAAAGAACTATAGGTGCTGCTGTTACCATGGCACTCACTGGCGATACTATCAGAGTCGCTCCAGGTTTATATACGGAAGACAATCCAGTTGTAGTACCAAACAACGTAACTATTGATGGTGATAATCTAAGAAATACTCAGGTAATACCTTCTAATGTGGGTAAAGATATATTCCATGTGAAGAATGGAACCCTCATACAGAACTTATCATTTGTTGGAGCTGCTAATACAGGTGCTGTGATTGCTTTCCCACCTGATGGTACTGCAGGTATCATTACACAATCACCATACATAATGAACTGTACCAACTTCATACCTAATAGTCAAGGTCTAAAGGTTGACGGTTCTCATGCTATGGGAACAAAATCTATAAGTGTAGATGCATATAATCAATATAATTCAGGTGGTATAGGTGTAACGGTCAGTAATAATGGTGAGGCACAATTGACCTCATTATTCACTCAATGTAATGTAACAGGGATTACTGCTGTATCGGGTGGTCAACTTGATGTCAGTGGTTCTAACTCTTCTTATGGCACTAGAGGATTGGTGGCATCAGGTGTTGGCACAGTGGTGCAGAGTGGTGCAGTGGCACAGGTAGGAGTTGTGGATGATAATGTAATAGCAGTTGGTAATTTGACCAGTAGACCACATATAGGTCAAGCGTTCTACCTTGGTGAATTATTCAATGAGGTAAGTAGTTTCTCTGTTACTAATGCAGGTTCAGGATACACTAGCAGTAATCCACCAGTTGTTACTGTAGCAAGTCCCACAGGACCTAATGGGAAAAATGCACAGGGTCATGCTGTCATCAGTGGTTTTGGTAGTGTGACTTCTGTAACTATACAAGCAACAGGATCACAATATCGTGCAGCACCCACGGTGACAATTGATGCTCCTTCTTCAGGAGTTACTGCCACAGCGAGTGCTACCATAGCTCCCGTCTATTATACTATAAATAGTGCGACACCTGTTACTGCTGGTGTCTCCACAATCACTATCGACCAGACGTTACCAAACGCAGTCGGTATTGGTTCGACTGTTCCAATCGCCAAACAGTCATTGATACTCGCATCCTCTCACACATTTGAGCATGTTGGTTCAGGTATAAACATCAATACAGCACGTCCTGACAAGGGTGGTGTAGCGATACCTGCGAACCAAGCGATATCAGAAGAAGGTGGAAAGGTTGTCTATACATCTACAGATGAGATGGGTAACCTGAAGGTTGGTGACAACTTCACCATCAATCAACAGACAGGTGATATCACAGGCGATGCTTTCAAGCAGAGCATTCAATCTCAAATAACTCCCCTCATAATTGCTCTCGGAGGACAATTCTAAATGGCTGCGATTCCAATCAATAAATTCAAGACTGTAACTCATACACTCACCACAGCGAAGGTTGGTATATACACATGCCCACCAGGTGTTTCATCACTAATCGTTTATGGCAACGTAGCTAATGTGGGATCGAGTTCATCTGTCACATCATTCAGTGTATATCATAGTAGAGGTGCTGTTGACACTCCTATAGTTGAACTAGCACGAGTGCCCCATCAGGATGCCATGTCATTCATGGATGGAAGATTAGTATTAGAAACAGGTGACGTGCTCAAGATTCAAGGTGATTTTTTGAACACACAAAAATGCATAGTTAGCATATTGGAGAACGCTAAGTAATGGCAAGACTTCTTTCAGGCAGAGTTGGTGTAACCAGTTACTCTGGTTTGGGCACAGATAGGCAACAGACAAATGGGTTTCCTTCTTTTTTGAGTCTGGAAGAGGCTGAACCTAATTTAGGATTACCATCAGATAATGATTTTGTTTTACATGGTGATATAAACGGTAGAAGATTCTGGGCAGCATCATCTGGTGGTGGAGGTGGTGGTGGAACTGGTAGTGGAGCTATAACTGTACAAGATCAGGGAGTAACAGCATCAGGATTTGGTGGATCTATTACCACTCTAAACTTCCAAGGTAATGGTGTATCTGTAATAGAATCAAAAGATAATACAGGTGTTGGTGGTACAATCCAAGTTGGTATCTCCACAGTATTAATAAATGCATCAACTCTTAATATACAAGATGAAAGTGGTTTTGTAAGACCAATCGGTGTTACTACCATAAAAGTTGGAGCAGGTTTATCATTTGTAGAATTACCAACAAATGATTTCACATCTGGTATTGTATCATTCTTTTCAAACGCTGATGCAAAATTAGATTTTAAAGATGACAGAGGTAACGATAGTTTTCAAGACATAGGTACACTAAGACTTGGTATTGGACTTACAATATCACAACCATCAGCAGGTATAGCATCAATAACAACATCTGGTCAACTTGAGTACTTAAATGTTTCAGGTATCGCATCAGCACCAATATTTGATGGTAATTTACAGGGAAATGTCACTGGTAATATCACTGGTAATTTGACAGGTGATGTCACGGGTGGAGTCGCTGGAACACTGACAGGAAACTTCAATTCTACGGGGGTATCTACAGCTACCCAGCTGCAAGCTACCATAAACTCTGGATTGAGCACAATTACACAGCTACATGCGTCTACAATCAATGCCTCAGGAATTATCACATCCACTGCTGGCATCTCGGCTGGTGGATCTGGATTTACTGGTGCACTGAATAGTTCAGGTATTAGCACTATATCAAACTTGTTTGGAACTCATGTACAGATAACTGGAATAGCGACATCACCAACATTTGATGGCAACCTTTCAGGTAATGTCACAGGTAATCTCACTGGTAACATCAATTCAACAGGTATTAGTACTTTGACCACCTTGAGTGGTACAACTGCTACATATACATCATTTGTTGGAGCACTCAGTGGATCAGCTTCGTTGGTTGATATTGCAGCAGAGACTGCTGACTCAACATGTAGTATCATGTTTGCAACGAACGCTACAGGGTCACAATCAGTAAAATCAAGCACTGCTCTCACATTTGATGCAAATGCAGGTATTGTAACAGCTACTGGATTCTCAGGAGATGGAAGCAGACTAACAAATCTTGATGCTGCTAACCTTACAGGTACATTGTCAAACCTTGATGGATCTTCCCTAACCAATATTGTATCATCTTCTGTTGATGTAACTGCAACTAATACAACAAATGCAGATCACTACATATTATTTTCAGATAGTCCAACAGGTGTTGAAGCACTCAGAAGTGATACAGATCTAAAGTATAATCCAGGCACAAATACATTGACTGCAACAGCGTTCAATGGTGCATCCACAGGATTGAGTGGAAATCCAAATATTTCAGTAACTGAAGTAACTCTAAAAGGCAATCTACTCCCTGATACAAATGGTGTTAGAGATTTAGGTTCAAGCACTCTTAGATTCTCAAACATATACACTTCAGATATGCATTTCTCAAATGAGGGTGGTTCTAACGATGTCGATGGTACTTGGGGTCACTGGACAATGCAAGAAGGTGAGTCAGACATGTTCCTTCTCAATAAGAGAACTGGTAAGAAGTACAAGATCAATCTAACTGAAGTATAAATATAAAAGATTAGGACTTTTAATAAAACGTTATGTCAAGAGGAAGAGAACTAGCAAAAGTCGGTGGAACCACCCAGACGATATCTGGTATATCAACTTTCGTTGGTATCTCAACTTTTGCATCAGACGTTAGGATCCACGGAAAATTAGATGTAGACGGAGACATTTCATACGATGAGATGACTTCTGTCAACTCCAAAGTTACTGGAGTTACAACAGCAACAGATGTTCAAATTACTCGTAATCTCATAGTCACAGGTATAACCACAGTCACAGGTGCTGTTGATGCCAATGGTGGAGCAACAATCGATAACATTCAGATTGGTGTTACAGGTGACAATGAAATTGATACTGCATCAGGAAATCTTACTATAGATTCTGCAGGTGGAACAGTCACAGTTGACGATAACCTAACAGTATCTGGTGCAACAGTACTAAATGGCACCGTTGATCTAGGTGATGCAACGAGTGATACTATAAGTTTTGTAGGTAGAGTAGACACAGATATAGTACCATCATCAGATGGTGCCAGAGATTTAGGAACATCTGCATTGGAGTTCCAAGATCTTCATCTTGATGGTACAGCAAATATCGATACTCTTGCTGCTGATACTGCAGCGATTGCTGATCTAACAGACAATAGAGTCGTCATAGCAGGTACATCTGGAGAATTAGAAGATGATGCCAACCTTACATTTAATGGTTCAACATTATCTGTTGGAGTTGCATTAGACGTAGATGGAGCTACAACTTTAGATGGATTGACTGTTGCAGAAGCAGCAACCTTTGATGTAGGTGTCACTATAACTGGTGCTCTTGATGCTAACGGTGGAGCAAGCATAGACAATGTACAAATTGGTGTCACTGGAAACAATGAGATTGATACTGCATCTGGTAATCTTACCATAGACTCAGCAGGTGGAACAGTCACAGTTGACGATATCTTGAGTGTTTCAGGTAACGCATCATTTGATGCTAACGTAACACTTGGAAACGCTACAGGTGATACTATAACTCCAACAGGAAGATTCAATGCTGATATAGTCCCTGCATCCGACGGAGCTGTTGATCTAGGAACCTCATCACTTGAGTTCATGGATCTACACCTTGATGGTACAGCGAATATAGATGCCTTATTAGCAGACACTGCTAAGATTGGTGATCTAACATCAGGTAGAGTCGTATTAGCAGGTGCATCAGGAGAAATAGAGGACAGTGGTAACCTTACATTCAATGGCACAGTCTTAGCAGTCACAGGTAACGAGACTGTATCGGGTACATTTGACGTAGACGGAGCAACCACACTAGACGGACTAACTGTAGCAGAGGCAGCAACATTTGATGTTGGTGTTACCATAACTGGTGCACTTGATGCTAACGGTGGAGCAAGTATAGACAATGTGCAGATTGGTGTAACGGGAAATAACGAAATCGATACCTCTTCAGGTAATCTTACTATAGACTCTGCAGGTGGTACTACAACTATTGATGACAACGCCACAGTCACAGGGAACCTTACAGTAACAGGAAACTTACAAATCGACGGGGCTACAACTACTGTAAACACTGCCACCATGACAGTGGAGGACAAAAACATTGAGATTGCCAAGGGTGCAGCGAACGATGCTGCTGCTGATGGTGCAGGTATCACAATTGATAGTGGAGATGGAGATAAGACATGGAACTGGGTTGATTCAACTGACTCATGGACATCATCTGAGCATATAGATCTAGCATCTGGTAAAGGACTAAAACTCAATGGCACAACAGTGTTGAGTGGAACCACACTAGGATCCAGCATTGTCACATCATCACTTACTGCTCTTGGTACTATAACAACAGGTGTATGGAACGGTACTGCAATTGCAAATGACTACATCGCAACGATTACTGCACCTGGCAAGGTTGCACTTAGTTCACTGGAAATTGATGGAGGCACAGACATAGGTGCTGACCTTGTTGATGCAGATGAGGTTATTGTTGATGATGGTGGTGGAGGAACAAACAGACGTTCAGATCTTACAAGAGTCAAGAAATATATTTACTCAGCAGCATCAGGAGATGCAACAGCTAGTGACAGTGGTGCAATCACACTAGCAGCGTCAGGTGTGTCTGCTGGAACAGTTGGATCATCAACTGCAATTCCAATACTAACTATTGACTCTAAAGGTAGAGTTACAAATACATCCACCACTGCTGTCGATAGCACCACTATTGCACAGGGTAACTCTAGTGTTGCTGTTTCTGACTCAGGAACTGGATCTATTATAGCAACAATTGATGGAGCAACACTTGCAACATTCGCTGCTGCTGGTATTACTTTATCATCTGGTAAATTTGTTGGTGGACTGACAGGTAACGCAGATACAGCATCTTCAGCAGCGATACTGACAACTGCTAGAAATATTGGTGGCGTGTCATTCGATGGATCTGCTGCTATCAACTTACCTGGTGTAAACGCTGCTGGTAACCAAGATACTTCAGGAACTGCTGCTGTCGCAACTCTTGCAACAAATTCAACAATCACCGCAAACAATACAGCAAACGAGACAGTTTATCTGACATTTACTGACGGTGCTACTGGAACTCAGGGTCTTGAGACAGACACAGGTCTGAATTATAATCCTTCAACCAATACACTTGTAGCAGGTACATTTAGTGGTGGTCTAACAGGTACAGCAACAAACGCTGCACTACTTGATTCACTAGATAGTTCACAGTTTGTTAGAGCAGACGCTGATGATACGATGGCAGCGACACTTACAGCAAGAGCTATCGTACCACAGTCAGACTCAACTTATGACTTGGGTACAAACTCAGTCAGATGGGCAAACGTCTACGCTGATGACGTAAGAACAGGTGACCTTCACCTATCTAACGAGCATCGTGGTGGTAACACTGTAGACGGATCATGGGGTCATTACCAAATTCAAGAGGGTGAGGACGATCTATTCATTATGAACAAGAGAAGTGGCAAGAAATTCCGCTTCGTATTGGAACAAGTATAAACTTATAAATAACCAAGAAGGAGATTAGTAATCAATGGCTTTTCACGGTAATGCAGCTAATGCGAACGTAACGACGGATGTCTCGGCAGGGACATACGGATCTGGTAATGCAATACCTGTTATTACTATAGATTCAAGTGGTAGATTAGATGCAATCAATACATCATCAGTTACGTATTCAACACTAACTGCTGGTGCCACTGTTGGATCAATTGGAAGTTATGCTTTCATGCAACAGGCGAGTGGTAACACTCAATATGCACCAGGTGATACTTTAGCAGGTTCTAGTCTTAGATACTCAGATGCAACTGGTCAAATGCACTCATCAACACCTTCAGGAAACTGGAGATGTATGGGATATGACTCAGGTGCAGCACTGACAAGTTCAGGAACAGTAGGTGGTTCAGCAGCTGGATCAGGAACAGTTCAGGGTGGTAACGTTCAAGGTGATGCCTCAGCTAACATATCAGGTAATATACAAGGTGATGTATCAACCTCAATTTCAGGTAATGTTCAGGGTAACCTCGGACTTCAGGGTGGTAATGTTACTAACAACACTAACGTAAACGTTGCAGGTAACATACAGGGTGGTAAAGGTGGATCCTTCAACGTCACACCTGGTGTTACTGCTACAAACTTATCAGTTTCTGGTAACGTTGACACTGACGAACTTGGAATCACTGGTAACACTGGTACAATCGCAACAGACGAGCTAAGCATCACTGGTACAACAGGAACTATTGCAACTGATGATTTATCAGTAGCAGGTAACGTTGCAGTCAACGTGAACCTTGGTTCAATAACAGTCAACACAACTGTAGCATATTCATCAACCCTTTGGTTACGTTATTCTTAGAAAACAATGGCAGACATTAGTTACGAAGTAGCAAGAGCAAGAAACCCAAAGTGGGCGAATGCCGAGCATAGTATGATCGACCTAGAGGTTGATTTCAATCCACTTGATGAAGAGTGGTTACCATACACAGCGTCTCCAACAGATTCAGAGGCAGAACACTCACGTTACTTGTACACACAAGCATTGAATGGTACTTACGGTAACATTGAGGATTGGGATGGTAAATTATTATGGACACCATGGTATGAAGATAAGGTAGAGGTGTCAAATGAAGGTTTAGTTCAGTTACTACTTGAAAAAGGAGTGCTAACTGATGAAGAAGTTGATACAATATTGATCGAAAAATCAGAATTCCAAGGATTCTATAGACCTGCAACTGATACACAATCACATAACGGAGGAGCATACTTCGGAAGAGTATAATTCGTAATGTACGCTGACAAATCTGATAAGTGGCACCACACAATGGCGAGGTATCTGGGTTTTCCCCTTGATACCTCTTTTTTATTTGGTATTTTACCTGGAGTTTGTCGTGAGGCAATTGGTAGATATGACCACATGTACACCAATAGAGATTGTTTCAATACAAATTTAGTATATGCATGGTCACAACATCATGCGAATAAGATAAACAAATCAAAGTTTACTAATAGTAAAGCATACTACGGTACCGCACCATTCTTGTGGGAATTGGGTAGAGTAGCAACGAAACAATCATATAAACCAGAGGGTTCATTATTCTTTTTACCGAGAGATGATCAATGTACAATTAGACAAGATGAGTTTGAGTCTGTCCAGCAGGTGATAGATTCAGCACCAAAACCTATGACATTCCTGTTACCTTGGCGTAGCTGTGATATATGGTGTAACTGGGATAAGTTGAAACTGGCGGGTGATTGTAAATTCATACAGATGAAAGACCCAATCACAAGACAAGCTATACTATCAGATGCATTTTTGAGACATGAACATGTTTATATACCTTGGCCAGGTACTGATGTATACTATGCCGAACTTCTCAACAAACAGATTCATGTATATGATAAGTTAGAACAGTATAGAACTAAGACTAAAGATGAAATGGAAAGAGAGAAGAATATTGTGATACATTATTTAAAGTGGGGATATGATTGGTTGTCAGATAATCAAAAGAAATTTTTTGAGTGGACAAGAGATTGGAATCATATTGATAAAGATGTGAGATATAATCTTACTGTGAAAATGTTAGGTCTAGATGTATTGAAGTCTCCTCAAGAGTTATATGAAAGTATGATGGACAATCATTTTTTAGATAATCAGCAGTTTATGTATGATGCAGAATATTTTGATTCTTACCAATGGTTATCGTCAATTATCAAACCTAAAGTCGATCTAGATACGAATCAGTCTGAGATCTATCGTCAATATAGTGCTTTGCTCTAGGTTTACCAAAGAATAACTTGTGGTATTTTACACCCCAACTAGCAAGTTGTGCTTCAGTTCGTGATCTGCAATGATAATCTGCTTCTCTTTGTTGTGAATGTATATCTTTTGGATACCTACCTGTGCTATGAATAAATCCTCTTGCAGTCATTAGATATATTGTAGCACCATTATCGTGTAGTTTATTTACTTTCCGAATACGATCTCTTCTTGGTATGGCATCCCATGGACTACCATCATGAGGTTCAGTAAGTGTTCCATCTATATCAATACAATATATGTCATCTTTTTTTTCAGTGATATCATCATATCTTTGTACTTCATTAGGCAATTCTGGTAAAACAACACCAGATTTTTCCATGAGTTCGTATATAATGGATAATGCCTTGATTTCAAATTCATGATAGTGAGTTGATTCAATAATAATCGTCTCTATATTTTCGTGTTCGATTGGAGAGATGAGTAATGTTTCTGTTGAACCACCATAGGGTGCTGTTATTGATATTTTTTCTAGTTCTAAGGCAAGGGGAGAATTGACTCTACATGTAATACCTATAATAAGATCAGCACATTCATTTGCATATTTTATCCATTCGTCTTTCCAATCCCCATCACCACCTAATGCAGTAAGACTTATACTATCTGGAGCAAAGCAAAACTTACCAGTATGTCTATAAATGTCGCTTGCCATATGTTGAGCAATAGCAAGATTACCTCCATTACCAATCAAAGCGATTTTACTTGCATTTGAAAATAATTTTACATGATCGTTTTTAATCATAGTTGTTCTTCTACTTCGTGTATGTGTGAGGGACGATCTACTGCTCTTATTTTACCACAATGTAAATCATAAGGCACTACATCATATTTACCAATAAATCCTATTGTATCTAAACCTTTCCAATATTTTACAAATGTCATATCGAGATTGGGAAAATCTTTTATCACATCTATTTTGTACAGGTAAAGACCTAATTGAGTGACAATATTACCACACACAACATCACATTTTCTCTGCATATGAACTACCTTACCATTATTTACAATCATTTTGACTACATCTTCGTCCTCTATCTCCCCATCCTCCAGCACTCTTGATGATTGAAGTACGTCAATATCATTATCAACACCATAAGCTATCATGTCATCAATCCATTTAGGGTCGGTGAGTGGTTCATCACCTTGCAGGTTGAAAATAAAATCTGCCAGCACAGATCCAGCGACTTCAGCAACTCTATGTGTACAGGTGTAGTGTGTACCTGTAACAATGCTGAGATAATCATTATCATTTGCCAGTTGTTGTATCTCCTTATCCTCTGTTGCAATAATAACACAATCAATATACTTGGACTTACGTGCTATGTCTGCTACACGAAGCACCATCTCTCTACCCTTGATCTTAGCAAAAGGTTTATTTGGGAAGCGACTTGAACTGAGTCTAGCAGGTATGACACAGACTATTTTTTTACTTTTATACATGTTCCCCTAACGTAGATTTACCATACGCTGACTCATAAGCATCATGAATAACTTGCATAGTTTTTTTAGCATCACCCATATTCTGTATTATAGCATCATTTGGTAGGTTTTCATAGAAAAATTTATGACCAGAACCATAATCATCTGGAAGGGTGATAACCTGAAATCCATCTTCTCCAAAAATAGTAAGATCAGTCACATGATTATGTGGTCGGCATGTGGTGGTCATGCACACACTCACTAACACATCATCAACAGTTTTTAGAATGCCACATGCTGTATCCTCGGATTCAATATTCACACCAGCAGTTGTCATTTCAAAATTTACATCTTTTATGTCTCCTAGCACATATCTTATAGTGTCTATTGTATGCACACCTTGATTTGTAAGCACACCTCCATCATGTTCCCATGTTCCACGCCACTCTGCTTGGTCATAATATTTTTGTGGACGGCACCAATTCAATCTTGCTTGGGCATGATAAATTTTACCCACACTTATTTTTGGTAGTGTATATCTATGTTGAAATACTGGATATACTTTATTACTACTATTATTGATTATTCTCTCTGCATCATCAAAGTCTTTCATAGTAAGAAATGTTGGTTTCTCTACGGTGATAATTTTATTTTTTATACGGGGACAGAGTTCAGAGAGTGTATGTATATGATCACTTGAAGGTGTAGCTATAGCATATATGTCAGCATCAGCAGCGACAGCAGCAGCAAGTGAATCAAAAGTGGATCTAGATTTATCAATATCATAAAAACCAAGTACATCCAAGTTCACATGTTGTGCTACATGATAACTTACTTTACCACCACCTATGAAGATGATACTACGCTCTTTCATAATCAAATGTCATACAGTGTAATCCACCATCCCACAAATATCTGTGTCTGAAAGGGATGATTATTGGTTCTATCTTATGTTTCTCTAAGAAATCAAAGACTTGTTTATTGTATCTAGTGACCATCAAGTGACCCTCATCAAGTTGTAAACAATTCACATCAAAAAATGTTTCTGGAGAGTATCCAACCCACTTGGTATATTCCTGTGGTATCTGTTCAGAAGACCATACTATCTCCTTACTCATCTTCATGTCATTCAAATCTTGAGTATCAATGTCAAGATATAATATATCCCAATTAGGAAAAAGATACTCCAAATTTCTTGCGGAAGGAGTTGCAATAATCACACCCTCTTTGACTGGACAGAATACACCATCAGTATGTCTTTCAATATCAAAATCTCTATTAGATAATCTCTCATATACACACTCTACATCAGGATTACCATACTTGAAATATTCATATCTCTTCCTTGTAATAGCAACAGCATCAAAATACATTCTATCTGCTCTTACAATACTAGGAGCAGAAAGATTATCCATAGTAATTATATGATCTTTCCCACCACCTCTATGATAATGTTTGTCGTGTAATTCTTTCCATCTACCAATATCTTCTTCATATCGTGTACCAATATACAATTTATTATTGATTCGTTGAAGATGATCTCTTGCATGAAGAAGTTGTGGTTTTCGTCTTACGTCAACATCATCAAGATATTCTGGTCGTCTTACAATAACACCATAAGATTCAAGAACATTGCAAAAATGTTGGAGATCTTCCTCTGTTTCGTGTAATATATTTTGAATAAATGAGTCTTGTACTGAGTCAGGAGAGTATGATCTACCTACCCAACATTCTCTCAACCTACGATATTCTGCAAACATGATTTATCTGGTAAAGTCATTCGTTGTGTATCCTTTAGACAAGGATGATCTATATTTCTAATATATGCTATTTTGGACAATGTGTCAATTCTTGATTTGTGAACATGAACAAAATTACATGAGGTATTCATAAATCCTTCATAAGTTGCAAATTTATTTCTCAATAATATTTGTTGATCTATCAATTCAAGAAATCTATCCATATTATCTATCGCACCATCTAACATTGATGCCTGATAATCTCCTATATCTTTCATGGGTTTATTATCTTTGATTGATATATCATTACAAACCAAATAACCCAATCTTACACCAGCAAGACCTAAAGATTTACTATATGAATGGCACACAGATATAGTATCGTCAACATAAGGTAACATGGTATGTTGTCGCTCGCCAAATAAAATATAAGTTTCGTCAAAAAGAATCATCACCCCCTGAAACTTACACATTTCTGCTATGAACAATAAATCTTTTTGTGTGTATTGTACACCTACAGGACTATCAGGGGATGCAAGGATGAATATGTCTCCCTTAGATAATTTTGATATACCTACTCGTATGGATCGTAGATCCACTTTCCTCTTATTGTAATCTACATATATGATGTCATTACAATAGTAGTGAGCATATACTTCGTTCATAAGATATGTGGGTCGCATCAAGAGTGCAGTACAACCTCTATGATGTTCAAAATATTGTTTGATAGCACCATCAGCACCCCATGTGAGTGATATTAAATTCTTTTCAACTTTTATATGTTCACTCAATTTATCATATACAGAGTCAAGAGACGGATATGTGGACAGAACATTGACATCAATATTGTCGTGAATACTTTTGATTAGTTTCCTCGTCTCAATACAATTACATTCGTTTCTATCCAACCATAGTTTATTTGTATCTCTAGGTGGGTCTGGGAATATCCTATTCAAATGTTTCATAGTTTCATGGTAGTGACATTTCTAAGTGAGATATATTCTTTTGCTATTTTTTCTAACTCTGCATGCCTATCCATATGATCTTTCCATGTAAAAACATGTGATGTGTAATCTCTAGGTAAATCAAGTTTGAAACCAAAGACATCTTTATAACTATCAGTATCAAGATCAAAATATTGATACGGAATTTTTTTAGATTCAAGTGATCTCACTATCTTGTGAACTTGACCGATTTGTGTATCTAGAAATTGCCATAATATATCTTTATTTTTCTCATACATTTCAGTAGGTGTCTCATAATATTTGTGTAGAGTGTGATGAGAGAAAGAATCAAGTAGTGATAAGAAGTGATCTACCAAATTTGAATTTATGGGTATTAAATTCGTGGATTTTCTAATTATCTTCAATAATTGTGGTGGTATTTCATATTGACCAACTGATATTTTTTGTTCAAATGTATCATAAACATCAACTAACAACATATCCACATCCTCAAAGATTTTTTTAGCATTTAGATTTAGTGCCATATATCCAAACTTACAACAATTTTGTCGTTGTTCCATCAATGCTTTATTATATAAAACTGTGTTTATTTTTTCAGTATCGTGTAATATACGTTGTCTTTCCTCGTCTGAAAAAATTTGATAACTTATATACTCATTACGATATCCTTTTTTATGCCAGTTATAACCTCGTTGAACTTGAAATGGATTTATGTAGGCATCCGTAGCGTGAAAATGTAATTTTTTTACTGCCTGATCTCTATATTCAGTACAGTATATTTTCAAGGATTTCTCGTCTAGTCTATAATATATCTTTCCATCAATTATTCTATCAATCCACAGTCTACCATCTGGCGATACCCCACGATTCTTTACCGTATATTTCTCTTTTATTATAGTCTGATCTTCTGTAATTACCAAAGTTTGACTATTCAATTTAGAAAGAAATTTCATGTGGAGTTTTCCACCATTATTTCTTCCCCAATACACAAACATAATTTTCGTGGTATGCTAGATAGTATCTATAGTAACACGTCTATGGCAATTCCGCACAATCCTAGACCAGAGGGTTATGGTAATCAGGACACTCGTCCACGTTGGCAAGTTGGAGACTGGAAAGTTGGGGATGTAGTTGAGTGTTATCTTGAACTCAATGGTATTATGCAACCTAGTAAACCTGATTGTGGCATCATATCATTTGTGTCAGGTGGTGCTATTAGTCTGACAGTAGGATGCAACTCAGAGGGTAGGGCAGTCAATGTATGTCTCAGTCAATTACATAACATAAGATTACTAGAACCATATGAATATACCAAACTGGCAACATCACTCCAAAAAGGATGCCAAACGAACTCTGCGACCTCAAATGTTGCGACAGGCAAAGAAGAGAACCTCGCAGTTTCTCACACGCTTGAGAAGAGAATCGAAACTTATCCACTTGAAGCGAAATCATACTAGACGATAATAATATTGGCACAAGAGTTGTACATATAGGAATGTTGTGGTTATAATGAATAGTATATACACCGAATCCAATGCCAGTCAACATAGAAATCAAAGGCAATCTTGCCAAACTACTTGCAACAGAGAACCTTATCATTGAGCATAAGGCAGTTGATACAGCATCATTCGATATTGACCGTAGAGTTCTAACTCTACCTCAATGGGAGACAGACAGCAATTATGTTTATGACATGCTTGTTGCTCATGAAGTTGGTCATGCACTACACACACCTCTAAGATACTGGAACAAAGAAGACAAGTATAAAGACCTGCCTATGGACTATGTAAATGTTGTAGAGGATGCTCGCATTGAGAAGTTGATGAAGCAAAGATTTGCAGGGTTGAACAAAGATTTCTACAAAGCATACGAAGAACTACACTCTAATAATTTCTTTAATGTAGATGATGAGTCAGTAAATGATCTCAAACTAATTGACAAGATCAATCTATATTTCAAGATCGGTGCATATCTTTGCATTGACTTCAATGATGAAGAGAATCAAATCATCACAGAGATTGCACAGGC
>Ga0181411_1000192_pt1 | contig 21355 bp, 26 predicted proteins | sample 34SPOviralmetaG_FD_130114 | JGI IMG/M metagenome (GOLD analysis project Ga0181411, IMG submission 130114) | Marine viral communities from the oligotrophic San Pedro Time Series (SPOT) site, San Pedro Channel, CA, USA - 34 SPOT_SRF_2012-07-09 | ecosystem: Environmental > Aquatic > Marine > Strait...
AATAAAACCCCTGACCCTATCCAATATATAATATATAGTATATTAACCATAATTATTACTTAAAGATTACTCATATATAATATATATTATATGAGCGATAATTCAACACAGATTAAAAATGAATGCCCTGTTTGTTTTTCTAACGAAAAACCTTACTATATTACTTGTGGGGGCTGTAAAAACATAGCCTTTTGTGGTGATTGTTTCAACACAGAAAAAGAGGTTCGACCTACTTTATCTTGTTGTCTATGTCGTCATAATTTTATTACAAATGCACCACGAACTACTACTACTACTACTACTACCACTACTACTACAACAACAATTCATCGTCCAAATAATACACAAGACCGTTTTCGTCTATTCAGAGATAGAGAACACGGAAAATTTATTAATATGATGGAAGAGTTTCATAATCATTGGAGAGAAAATGGAGAACTGAAATATCAAGTAAATTGGATGGGGTATAATTTAAGTTCTTCTTGGTTGGGTGACAATTATAGAAATTTTTTTAATCCTAATTATTTAATTGACCCTGATGCTCTTAACAGTTATCAACTGACTTTATATGATGATTGTATAAAAAGGTTCGAAATCAAAAATCCTGATAGTGGTCGTTGGTGTAAAAGGTATAATAATAATTGGCTTGTTAATCCAAGATGGAGGAACTACAATAATGAGCATATTTCTGTAATGTTTGATGATTTAAAACAAAGAATTCAGACTACAATTAATACAAGGTTTGATTGGAATTAATCAACTATCATTTGAGCTTCTTCATAAATTAATTGTCTTGCTCCATCTTTGAGTATTGACCCAATACTATTTTCAGGTACAGTATCATCATCAGTTTCCGAATCTGATGTATCACTATATTCATTATATGGGTCTGGAATATCGTTATGAAACTCATCACTATATAAATGTAACATATAGTTTTTTAATTTATTAAAAAATTCATGAAATTCTTCTTCATTATTTATTTCTATACTCTGTAAAATCGTTTCTGCAATATCTTGAATATTATTATCCATATAATATTTAAAATATATTTTTTTGAAAATAAAAACGAATTATGCCAAATCGGTTGAAAATCGACCGTTTAGTAAAGTTGCAGTTTTTTCTAATTCAATCCAAGATCTATGTACATAACCTTGATTTAACATATTACTATAATTTAATTGTAACTGAATACCTCTCGAATTGATTCTTTCATTAAACATATCAACATCATAATTATAGTAAAAAGATTTACCCAAAATACCTTCACCAGAAGATTTTAATTGCATTCCTAAATAACTATAACCAAAAGCAAGACCGCCAGGATCATCATCTTCTTTACTATATTCTGATTTTGTTATATAAGCTTGACTGAATAAACCTTCCGTTCTACTTAAATCATTGTAATGTACAGATGGATTCTTCCTATCAACTGGATATAATCGTTTATCATTAAATATACAATTTGTAATAAATAATTGTTTATTTTCTCCAATAGGAGTTGGACAAACACTTTGGAATGCATTAGTTAATGTAGTATCAAAAGCTGTGCTGTCACCTTCTAAAGCACAAATAACCTTACGGACAACACGACCAGCACCACCAATATCAATAGTCTGTTCAGTATTGATTTGAGCTTGTGTAAAGCTTCTTTTATTTAATCTATAATCTGGATAATTGTATTGAATTGGAGTTGTTTTGTTTCGTTCTTTAAAGTCAGCCATAACATTTCCATCAGTATAATATAAATAATCAGCTACGAGTTTAGTTTGTGTTTGATCTAAATTAATTTCTATTCCAGTTGCCTCACCAATTTCTTTATCGTATACATGTCGTTTTTTAGATGTTGGGCTTTCAAAATGTAATTCGATTGCTACTTGATCATCAATTAAATATAATGCTAATTCATTCCCACGGAGCATTGGAAAAAGGTCCGCAAGAGAAACGGAGAAAACTGGTTTATTAGCCAATTTTAATTGTTGAATAGCATCAAGATTACCACCAGCACCATCTTCTTCAATAGCATATTCTAAATATCCTTTAATACCATATCCAGAAGCATTGACATTATGTTCTGAACCTTTTGTAGAATCAAAAATAATCTCTCTATCCATAATTCTGGATGAAGTGTAAGTTTCTCTTTCATAATTAATTGGATTATGAATAAAAATGGATTTATAGCCCATATAATGATTAAAATCATCAATTTCACAAATAGTAGCAGTTCCAATTTTTAAAGTTGCTCTTTTTATTAATGAATAAATACCAATATTTGGAGGAGATGTTCCTTCTGTTTGAGCATTACCATCTAATGAAAATGTAATTTTACTGAAACTGTGTAATATACCTTGATTTGATAAAACGAATCTGCAGAAGTTCTCCGATTGAATAACTGGATCATGTACGAGAGTGTCGAAAGACATATTTTCTGAATCAGTGGCTATATCACCGACTTTAAGAATTTCTGGAATCTTGCCCCTGTCATCTGATTGTTCGTTGGAATTCATATATATATAATAAAAATATAAATAAAAATTCTTAAAAAAAAATTAATTAATTACTTGTAATCCGTTTTGAGTAAATAGTAAAGTTTGTTTTGCCCTTACAAACATAAAAGCACTATGAGCCAAACCACTTGTCAAACCAGTTTCCAATTGTACTGAAAGATTTTCATTTCTCATGTCTACACCTTCTGAACTTATTTTATCCAGTGCAACTCCTATACCAAACATCTGACCAGAATCAGCAAATTCCAAAGAAGCAGCATCGGCAGGAGCTTCACGATTAAATGTAATTGGAGATAATTGAGTTCGAACCAATTTATCAAAATTACCAAAAGCATTTACATAATTACGGAAAATTTGAGGGTCAGCTACGGTATTATCTGGATCATCACGAACATTAGCATCAAGATTATACATTAAAGGCATTCTATTACCACCTTTTAAAAATATAATTTGTTTAATTGGAGCAATTTCGCCAGTTGTTTTGTTATTTATTAATGGAGAACATTGATAAGAATCAAAATTTAAATTATTTAGTCTTTCACTTGGAATGAAATTTACAAAAAAACCAAGAACACGACTTAAACCAAGTCTTAAATTTAAAATAGCATTGGAAGATTGGATAGTCTGATAATAGCCAGTAATAGCATTATATTCCATAGAATTACTTGTCTTAGACATTAATTGACTTAATTGGTCAACAGAAGGATTGATTACTTCACAATGAAGATTTACATCAGTAAGTTGATAAAAAGCATTAGTCCAAGAACCATTTAAAAATTGACTGTCTGGTGCAAGATGAACTGCAATTTCAAGACCACCAGTTCCACCACCATTTCCAGATAAAGGAATTGGAGTACCAGAATTTAAAAATCCTGTGGGAAGGTCAATACTAAATGATGTACCTCTATATACTCTACTTGCAGCTGCAGAGCCATTTGTATTATTAACAACAGCTAATTGCTGTGCTTTTACATTATTTACAATTCCAACTCTATTTTGTAAACTGGTTAAAGCTTCACTTTTGGAAGTTCTAGCTGGTACATAACTAGCTAAATAACGACCAAAATGTTTACAATGTTCTATGACTGATTTATATTTTTGACTTGTAATCACAACTTGGTCTATCATTCCATAAATACCCAATTTTGAAGAAATATCTAAATCATCAGCAGGTAAAGGTATATCTCCAAAATCTCCATTTGGAGTTTTATAAATGGAAATATTACCAGTAAATCTTACGGAATAACCATCAAGGAAACGATTTTGTTCACCAATTATAAAATTTATAACAGGTGATCCCGATTTATACGAAATACGAGCATTCTGGTTACTGGGTGATATTTGTAAATAACTTCTTGAGCCATCAGTATTATTCATTTATATATATCTATTATAAATAAAAAAATTATTAAAAAAAATAATAATTTATATTTCTACCCTTACATCACTTCCAGAAAAGATTATTCTACGAATATGGAAATTAAAACACATCCAAAGTTTTGGTTTAGTTGGAGCATCGGTTTCATTATAATTTACTTGTAACATAAAATCTTTATTTACTCCATCATATACCTTATTTTTACCAATAGCCAAAGCACGACCAATCATGAAATTTTGACTAAATCTTTGGAAAGATGGATTGGATACACCAATAGCACCAAGAGCTTTATCTAACTCAATTAAATGCTGTGCATCAATACTATAACTATTTGAAACTTTTGATAAAGATACAAGACGATTTGGTTGAAGTCGTCCATCATATTGTAGCTGATATGAACTGATTCTATCGGATATTCCTTCCAGTCCAGAACGATTACTTCTTAAATAAATATCTGGAACAGTAATAATTTCATTTTTATTAATTATGTATGTATTAGAAGCATTAATATTTTCTTTACTTGTATAAACTGAACCATCTGTTGGAATACAAAATAATGCTTTACTTCTTCGTTCATTTATTGGAATACGAATATTAGCAACTCGGTCAGAAGCCAATAATGAATGTTTATAATTTGTAACACTCATAAAATCATAAACCATTCCTTCTGGTTCTTTCATCATAGCTCCAATTTTTTTATCAAGAGTTCCAGAAGGCATATCAACAACTTCACAAATTAAATTTACATCTGATACTAAATAAGTTGGTTCATAAGAACTTGGATCATTCACACTTCTTGAATATACAAATACAGAAGCATTATTAATAGCATCAAAGCCAGGTCCATCCAACTCAACAGAAGCATTAAAAGTTAGTTTAATTTTACCAGCATCCATATCAATTTGCTTAATAGTTGGAACACCAGAGGCAGATTTAAAAACAGCAATAGAGCCACCATTTATATTTCTTTCAAATCCAACAGCTTCACCGACTACAAAAGGACATTGCTGTACATCGGTATGTTGACTGTTTCTTGTCATTAAATAAACTTCATTAAAAGAAGCATTTGCTTTAATACTTGCTCCACCAGTAGTAATACCAAGTAACATAGGATTACACTCCAATCGTCTATATCTCATTACTGTATCCAATTGACGGAATACACGATTATTATCTTCAAGAAGAATAGTAATCATTAAACCATTATTTAGTAAATAATTTGGAAATACTTTATCATTGGAAAAAATACCAGTATGTAAAGGTAAAGTGCATTTACAATTGATAAAATCAGAATCAGATAAAGAAGCACTTGTACTTAAAGTTGAAGCATTATCATCAGAAATAAATTTACTATTTCTACATGTATTTGCTGCTGCTTTACTTCCACCTTGTGTTCCTCTATGTTTTTCATTATAAGAAGTAGCTCCTTCGGTTATTGATCTAATATTTCTTAAACTATCATTTGTATCATAATCATATTTCATAGCAACCATAGTATTGTAGTTTTCTATAGATTCAAGTTCATTACCTTGACCATCAGAAATACGAATATTACGACATAAACATTGACCACCAGTTTCAGCATCAAGCTGTAAACGAGTTGGATATAAATTGCCGATAGTTTGTGATCCAGAAATAGTTCCAGTTGGAAGTTTTATTTTTACATTAAATTCTAAATAGGTTTGTTTAGGATTAAAAAATCTAACAGAATTAGAATCAATTCTTAAACGAATCTCTTGTCCAGCAACATATTCTAAACCATTTTCGGAAGGAATACGGACTGATTTCTGTTCAACAGGTATTTTTTCATCACTCATCCAATAACTCATCTTTTATAAATAGTTAAATATAAAATAAAAAATTAAAAAAAAATTCGTTTATATTATATTTATATTCTATAATATATATTAAATGGGAAAAAGTAAATATCATTTACCAAAAAACATTACATATAGACCAAATAACAAATTAAAAAAATACATGTTTATAAAATGTTTAAATAAAGATCAAGGAAAATTTATTAGTAGATGTTTTGAAACTTTACAAGAAGCAATTTATTATAAACAATTATATGAAAAAAATAAATTACCTTCAAAAGAATATAAAACACCTTCTGAAAAAAGACAATTACATAAAAATAGGGCTAAATATATTTCAACTGATATAGGATATGAATTTTTTTGTACTTCTGGATATTCAGAAGATTCAATGAATAGATTTGGATATAAAACTTGGTGGTTTTATCCTGAAAATCCAAATGATAAATTACCTGAAAATGTTTATAAAAATTTAACTCCTGATTCATTAAAAAAATATAAAGGTTATTGTAAAAGATCTAATGATTTTTTTTCAAACATATCAACTTCTTTTGATGGAGAATAATCAAAAATATTTATTTGTTTTTGTCTTAAAATATTATATAATACAATAATATTTCTTAAATCTAACCAGCTCCATTTATGAATTCTATCTTTTCTTGGTTTATTATAAATATCACCTTCTCTTTGATATGAATCAAAATAATAGTTTGGATTTGTTTCTGGAGTTTTAGTTATTTGTAATGTACCATCTTCTAATTCTTTACATTCTGGAATAAATTCAATATAATTACAATCACAACCAAGAATATGTATATTATTAGCAGCCATACAATATCCATATAATACAGCACTTGTTCCAGAACAATAATCAACCAAATATCTGAATGGATTTTCTTGAGATAATTTAAATTCTTGAATAAAAACAACATTTTTAAAATTTAATATTTCTTTCCAATGATCCATTATCGAAGCACATAAAAAAAATGTTTTACATTTTTGATTAATTATTAGTTTTTTAATATCTTCTATATTATTTTTTAAAATTACTGAATCAACACAAACAAAATGACTTGGATATAAATCAATAGTTTCCCAATGACGATAAGCTAAACACATTCCAATCCATTCTTTATCTCTTAAAAATTCAAAATCAAAATCTTTTATTGATTTTCCATTTCCAACAATATAAATATCATGTATAGAATCATTCATATATACTATACATAGATATTAATTTTATTAATTAACCTTAACCTCTCCAGCAGTTCCAGCTTGGACAGCTTGTAATTTCTCTTGAACTGGTGGTGCTTTTTGAAGTGTTTGTAATTTAGATTGTGCTTGTTTTTTTTCTTCTTCTTCTCCAGCAATATCAGCACCAGCTCCGAACAATCCAACCAAACCACCAGCAGCTTGTAGAGCAACACCAACTGGAGCAGCAACACCAGTCAAATCAAGAGCAGTTCCCAAACCTTCTAAAGCACCAGCAGCAATATTAGATACATTGGATACTTTTTCAGCAGCATTATTTCCCTCAATTTTACCTTGAACTATATCATCAACTACATCTTTTGCACCTAAAGCAACTCCCAAACCAGTTGCCCCCAACCCTAATTTTCCAACAGAACCAGCTCTTTCAGCAACAGTAGTTCCAACAGAAGCAGCACTTTTTAAAGATTTAGTAAGATCAGTAACTAATCCAGAATCTTTTGCTAAATTACCACCAGCAGTTTCAATTCGAATTGCTTTGGATACAGGGACTTTTGTTGTAAATGTTGCAGCTACTGATTTACCAGTTTCAAGAACTCCTTCTGCTGTTGCTTTGGCTGTTTTCGCTCCTAAAACTAATGATTTACCTTTTGAAGCTATTTGTGATCCAACTGCTTCTCCAACATCAGCAGTTTCAGGAGTTTGGAAAGATGCTACTTTTGCTTTTTGAGAAGCAACATCATTAGTAAATTGTTTTTTATTTATTCTATAATTTTCTCTGATATTTCTATTTCTTTCAAGAGCAGCCTGATTTGCACTATTTACAGAACCAACACTATCTACGAATTCATCCATATATAATTATATAATTTTTTTATTTTTTTATAAAATAAAATTTACCACAGCACTTTGTGTGACCACCATTTTGCCGTATTTTTATCTGTTGCTGGACCATGTCTATTATAATAAGCTTTTTTTCTTTTTGGGTCATTATGATCTAAAGATTTATAAACTCCTATTTTATCTTTAAATTGTCCGTATCTATTATCTCCAAAATGTATTAATTTTGGATTTCCAGAAGGACTTTTGACATAAACAGAATATTTTTTATTTTTTGCTTTACTTTTAAAGGGTTTGTATAAAACTTTTTTATCCATACAATTTATTATATTTTTTTTCTTTGTATATAATAAAATGGAAGGTGATAATCAAAATAAAATAACAGTTAAACAAAAAAATGAGATTATCTTAACATCCAAAAAAATAATTAGTTTTTGTCGGTCTGGATGTAATATTAAAAGAAGTCATTTTGCAGATTTAGATGAAGTATTATCTGAATGTACAAGAATATCAAAATATGGAGATATATCAAGTGTAAGACGAGCTTGTAGATTAATTAATCAAAATATTAATTTAGATGAAAAAATTATACCAATATTATCAGAAGAAAAAGAAGAAGAATTAAAAACTAAAGAAGATATTAAAAAATTTTCTAATCCAACTTTACAAATAAAAAGAGGTTTAATTAAAGTTGAATTTTAATTCGTTTAATATCTAAAAAAAATATGTTTATATAATATATATAAAATGGGTTATGAAAAAGGATGTATATATTTAATTTATTCAAGAAATTCAAAAAGAGGATATGTTGGGTCTACTATTCAAGGATTAAAAAAAAGACTTGGAAAACATGAAGTTGATTATCGTGGATATTGGGGCTTATTAAATCAACCAAGAGGTTATAGAAGTAGCTTTGATATTTTTGAGGATGGAGAATATGATATTTATTTATTAGAAAACTATCCTTGCGAATGTAAAGCAAGTTTGGAGCAACGAGAAACTGAATGGATGTGTAAGTTAAGAGAAAATATTGAAATTACAAATAGAAAAAAGGCTTCTTTAAATATTATGATGCCTTTTTCACCTATGGTTTATACTGAAGAAGTAAATCATTTATTAAATTTTTGATTTTTTTTGGTCTGATAAAAATGAACCAAGTACATCTAATCGTTCTTGTGGTAATGTTTTTATTAATTTATATATTACAGAAGAATTTCCTGATATTTCTGCAATAGTTCCATCTGGGTCAGTTATTGATGTTCGAATACTTGTAATTATTTTATTTTTTGTAAAAGTAAATTCTAAACCTCCATCTAAACTTACAAAAAAATTATTATAATCACTGGATTTAGCTATTGTTGCTATAATTGGTAAAGGTTGAAATGAATTTTTTCCTCCATAATATTGACTATCATCTAGTACATCACTTCTTATATTATAATATGGATTTACTAATTTAGATGGGAGATTGGGTGCTGTTAATTTAATACTTGTTTGAGCTTTACTTATTTCTGGAAAATATTCAAAATCTAAATTTTCTCTAAATTTTGCATTAGCATTCGTTCCATGATTAGAAGCATTCCAAGAAGTTGTTAAAGGTAAAGATAAATTATATAATCCAGCACCAAAAATATTAGTTATTAAATCAATTGTGGATTCTTGTTTTACATCAGCATTCGTAAAAGCATAAGGTAAAGCATCTTTATTATTATTTCCAACTCTGGTTGTAAGATCATTGGAAGATGAACGAGAAGCATTAAATTGTTCGTAAGTAAATCCACATCTTCCCCAAAAACCTTCATTCCAATATTTATTACTATATCCAAAATCTTTTATAATTATTCCAGAAAGTTGGTCGTATATAGTCCATCCTTGTAAATTTGGATTTAAAAAATCAGCAGCATAGTCAACACCATCAACAGCTAAATCTGTTATTCTATTTGCTGGATATGGTTTTACGGAAGGAGTAAATGAAGTATTATATAATCTTTTATTTATTTTCCAAACACGATCACCAGAAGTTGGAAATTCAGATACAATACTATCTGTTGAACCATCAGATTCAACTCCTCCAGCATTAAATCTATTTTGTATTCTTTCAGCAGTATGTAAATTTTCAATCTCAAATTTGTTAGATGTAGTATTATAATTAATTGTTGGATTATCAGCTCCACAATATATTTTTTGACTATAAAAATAACTTGCAATTTCAGTTGAATTATAAGCTGTCGGATACATACGATTAATTTGTATTTTTTTATCATACATGAAATCAGTATGACCATCAATTAAACTTACCATTACATTACCATAAGCATTAAAATGACAATCAATTCCTAATCTAGTATCTGCATGAATAACTGAATCTACTGCTGGATTTCCATCATTAACCGAAAAGTAACAGTTTGGAATTGTTGTTTGGTCATCTGGAATATCTGGATTGTCTAAATATCCCAAATGACTTGTTGTAAAAGCAATAACTCCTTGAGATGGAACATTATCATCTGTATATTTTTTAAAAACACCATAAGCATAACCAGATTCCCAGCTTTCTCCTTCGGTTTGTATATCTTTATATTTTGGATTATAATCAAAAAATATTGGAGCTGTATTTAAATATGGAGTTGATTCAGAATCAGATTTTAAATAATCAGTTCCCAACATTTCTGAATATGTTGTACCTCTTTGAGAATCCCTTAATAAATTTATATGTAAAAATCTTGAATTTTCTGGTGTTGTAAATCCTTGATATGTATTATCTTCATTTGTAAATAATTCTGGATGATTGCCTTGTTCATTAAAATATTTTGATAATAAAAGTAATGTTTGAGGTGTCCATAGCATACTTGTAACTATTGTATGAGATCTTGCTACAGAAGCATCTTTTCTAAATCCTATTGTTTGTAATTGATAAGATAAACCTAAATTACCATAGGCTATATTCGGTCTTTGATTTGCTACTGGAACACGACTATTAATTAATTTTAAAAAATAATTTAAAAAATTTCTGGATGCTACAAATAAAGCAGGTCTTTTAACTCCAATAAATTGATATGATGATAAATATCTTAATGTATTTGCTGAATCTTCTGTTGCAGTATCCCAAAAATTCCAATTTTCAAAATTATTTGTAAAATTAGATTGAGCATAAAAAGTATGATATGTTGGACCATTAATTTCAATTGATACTGGTCTTTCAGTTCTTAATTCTGTTGTTGAACTATAAGTAGCTGGTAAACTTATTTTAAATATTTCAGGTTCTCCTTGTTTTTGTAATTGTCTTGTTAATATATCTGCAATTGTTTCTGGAGATTTAAAACCTTTTGGAATTGATAAATCTAATTTTTCAATATATTCAATATAATTTAATTCTGCTGGACTTGTTAAAGATGCTGATACTATATCTTCTAAATCAGCTTCATCTGTTTGTGATCCATATCTTGTTTGTTCTTGTACAAAAATCATATATCTTGAATTATCATTTCTTTGTTTATAATGGTCTACTGTATTAGAAGCACTTGGTTCATGACCTGAAAAATAAAAATAATCATCATTACACATAAAATTTTGCATCAAATCTCCATTATAAGATGCATTAACACTTGTTAATAATCCATGTGTTCGATAAGCTCTTCCCCTTGCTACTGTATCAAAATCATCCCAATCTTGACTTTGTAATAAACCTTCAAATGAAAATCTACGAGGAAGATTAACTGTATTTTCTCCATGTGCTGTAATATAATAATTATATAATATACTTGTAGAATTACCAGTATTTTGAATTGTTTCTGTTATGTTGGAAGCTGTTACTCTTTCAAAACCCAATATTTTTGTATTATCGAATTTTATTGGATTTATATAATCTAATTTTGTATATGTTACATCTTTTTGTTCCAAAAATTTATCGGTTATTTGTATACTTGCTTCTTCTGAACCAGTTTCAGATATATAAGCATTGTATACTGAAATTTTATCTCCAATATTTACTTCAACACCAGAAGGAAATTCATTTGTAAAAACAGCATTTTGGGTTTCATTATTTCCACGATATTCAACGGATTGGAGTCTATTGCAATCTAATAAATTTATATATTCCATATTTATAATAAGATAAGATTTTATATTATTATAAATAAAATTACCAAGCATTATCCCAGAAGTCTGGGTCAGTTATTTTATAAGCTTGTTTTTTCATTATTTTTGGTTCGACTGCTCTACTTATTTTTTCATTAAAAAGTTTTTGTGCTTCTTGTTCCTCTTTCTTTTTTCTTTTTTCTTCTTTTCTTACTTGTCTTTGTTCTTCATATTTTTCAAGTGCTTTTTTTGTTCCAATTGCTGATATACGAGCTATATCCTCTTCAGTAAAATTATTTGTTATATTTTTTGTTTCATTTGTTATATGTACTGGACGTAAATCTTCAATTTCTTTTTGTAACTTTTCTTTTCTCATTTGTTTTCTGGTTTTTGGAAGTTCTTTGCCTTCTGCTTTCAGTTTAGCTCTTTCTTTTCTGGTTTCAGCTGCTTTTTCTCTCGCCTTTGCAAGTTTCTCCAACATTTCAGGAGTCATCTCCCTTTTTTTTCTTGGTTGTTTTTTTACTTTTTGTAAAGCTGGAACAATTGAAGGAACATCCTCCTTTATTTCTTCTTCTAAACCTTCTGGTTCTTTTGGAGGTTCTGGTTTTTTTTTTGGTTTTTTTGGTTTTTTAAAAACATCTTCTTGTTTTACATATTCTTTAATTGGTTCTGGTTCAACCTCATCTTCATCTTCCGTTCCTTCATCAACTATTATAGAAACGTTTTCATCATCTTCTTCTGTCATTTTTCTATAATATTATCTATCATTTTATTTTTAGTTTAAAAAAAATCTTATTAAATATATAGAAAATGGAAAAAAAAGATGAAAAATTTAATAAAATAATACCGAAAATTTATCCTGTATTGGAGGAAGAACCTGATCCAAGAATATTTAATAAACCTATACATCCTAATATGATTCAACCTTATAGTTTAGTTATTGGAGTTGGTCAAGTAAAATCAGGTAAGACTTGCTGTATAAATAATATTATGTTAAGGAAACGAGAGGAAGGGTTCTTAGATGCTCAAGACACATTTGAAAATTCAGTTATTATAAGCAATACTATTGGAAATGATCCATCAGCGAGGTTTTTAAAAAAAGCTTTTGAAGTTCAAGACCATTATACAGATGGTTACATTACAAAATTTATTGAAAAACAGGATTCATATGGTGAGAAAAAAGATATGCCTTATACTTGTATGATACTTGATGATATATTAGGAAGGAATATGAAGAGGAATAATGAAATTTCATTTTTAGCTACTAGATATAGACATAAAAATATTGGATTATTAGGAATCTTTGTGCAAAACTACAAATCTTTGGATACTATTCTGAGGAATAATTGCACTGACTGGCTGGTGTACAAACAGACAAATTCTAAATCTTTTCTTCAGATTGCAGAGGAACTTCATGGAGTATATGGTAGTATGGAAAATTTTATTAAATTATATAAATATGCTACAAGTGTACCTTATGGATTTTTATATTTAAAAATACAAGATGGAAAAGCTTTAAGAAGTTTTGAAGAGGTTATATTTGAGGATGGAAGGATGTTAATCCCAGATACACCAACAGAAAAAGATATAGAAAAAATTATTAATCCAGATAAACCATCAAAAGATAAGGATATTGAATAAACGAAATAAATTCTTAAAATGTCACGGATTCGAGGTGTCTTAAACAGAATAATTCTATTTAAATAAAAAAAAACTTTGAAATTATATTTATTATTCTTTTTATGTCACTTCTAATAACAGACATAATAAGAATAAACAAAAAATAATGAGAATAAATTAAAATAGATTTTGTAAATCACCTTAATCCTCCTATTTGACATAATAAGAGTAATTCTTAAAATGCCACATTAAAAACTGACATTCTAAGAATAAATATCAATCCAATTATATATATAGAATAAATTATTTTAATTATTACTTAAAAATAATCTAGTATATATATATAATATGAACGACGAAAAGATTCAAAAAGTTTTAGAACAGTATAAAAAAAATGCTGTTTACAGAAATAATTATTATAAAAAACGATATGCTGAAGATGAAGAGTATCGACAAATGAAAATACAACGAACCAGAAAACATTATAAAGAAAATAATGACAAAAGACTTGAAAAATATTCAATACAAAGGGAACGTATAAATGCAGAAAGAAGATACAAATATGCATTAAAACGTGGTGATAATCATATTAATAAATTCAAAACGAAATATGAAAATGATTATAATTTATATATTAAAAACATATTGGATTAATCTTTTTTCATGTTCTGGTAAATTAATTCCAACTATTTTTGATTCTTTAAATCTATCTTTATTTATTGTATTCGTATCATGACAAATACATAACATACATTTACTTATATCTGTCATAGCTACTGTTGATTCTTTCATTCCAATAACCATCCCTGTTCCTTCTCCTTGTGAGTTTTTATTAAAACCACCAGTAGCTTTCCAGTGTTTTTTTGTAAAAACCATTGTTGCTTCGTGTCCTTGATGCTTTTCTGTACACTGGATTCCAGTACATAACCAATTATCTTTTGGAAATAAAAATAACATCTGGTTCGAACAAGCCAATCCAGCCCTTTCTTTTTTCATAATATCAATTGAATGTTTTAAATAATCAGATAAATACATATCATCTGAATCCATAAAAGCAATAATTTTGTTAGAAGATTTTTTAACTAAATTATTCCGTTTTTCTCCGATTGTTTTTTTTATTTTATTTTTATAATAAACTAATTTAATTGGATCAATTAAAAGTCTGAATTCAGATTCTTCCAAAGCATTTTTAAATAATAAATCTTTATCTGAATCATCATCAACTACAAATTCCAATTTATTAAAATCATAATCCAATCTTGTTAAATTAGATATAATTAATGATTTACACCATGAACGATTATAGATCGGCATACATATTGAAATATTCGGATAGTCCATTATATAATATTAGAAAATAATTCTGAAATAAGTTGTTCTGGTATTATATATCGTTCTTCTTTTTTAATTCCTTGTGTTCCAGTTTTACTTCCTCTTGGGGCTCGTATATGATTACAATTAGGATTATTATTTTTACATTTTTTTGGAATGAAATCTTTTTTATTTGTCCATATAGTTGTAGGTTTCATTCTACTACATCCATATTGACAATAACTTACATCATATCTCGGATAGTCTTTTATAAACCATGACATCCGAGCTGTTGGATTTTCAATAAAATAAATTAGATTTTTATTTTTTTCTAAATGAAAATTTATACATTTTTTTAATTTTTCTAATATTTTTAAGTGTATTACACATTTTTCAGTTTTCGGTGTATGATCTGCATTAAAATGAGTATTACCTGAAGCTAAACTATAACATGAACAATCTGGACTCGCCCAAATAATATCTGGATTTATGCTTTCATAATCCCATTCTAAAAAATCAATACAAATATCAGGATTAAATTTTGATTCAATATCTAATCCAATATATTTCCAACCTTTTGCTTCTATAATTGGTTTTAAAGATTTTGTACCACAAAATAAATCAAGAACTAACATATATATAATTAGATTTTTATTTTGTTATTTTTTGTCAATTTCATAATTTTAACTGGTTTATGTAACGGCTCAATCCAATAATTAGGATCATCAATGATATTTTTTGGAAGAGTTTTGTAATAAAAATATTTATAAGTATTTTTACAAACTATTCTAAAGTAAAATCTATTCATACACTATTTATAAATAGATTTTATTTTCAACTATTTTTTTTTAATCTTTTTACACAAAAATCATAATATTTTTTATCTTTTTCTATACCAATAAATTTTCTATTTAAATCTTTACAAACTAAACCAAGATTTCCTGTTCCCATAAACATATCTAATATTATATCATTTTCATTTGATGCTGTTTCTACAAGTATTTTTAATAAATTATATGGTTTTTCACAAGGATGATTTGTTAATTTTTTTTTAAAATCTATATGTAAATAATTAGGTTTACAATTTCCATTATAAATATAATTTAAATCTTTATAGGTTTTACAATTTTTTAAATCATATAAATCTATAATTTTATTGTATGTTTCTTCAGTGGGCAAAGCAAAATTATTTTTAGATACACGAAAACAATGATCTGCTAATGGAATATCTTTTTTGATTTGAGATTTTGTTTTACCTATATTTTTATGTATTTGTTTAAAATATTCTATTTGTTTTTCTTCTGTCATTTCATCTTTGATATATATCAATATATATTCACAACAATTAATCCAAGATTTACAATTTGGATAATTTAATTTAGTTATATAACTATCTTTAGTTATTGTTATAAATCTTTGAAATTTAAAATTAGTTTTATTTTTTAATATATTTTGTAATTCACAAATAATTTCAAAATTATTATGAAAAAAATAAAGTGATCCATTTTTTTTTAAAATACGATATGAATGTAAAAAAACATCTAACATAAAATCATAATAATTATCTATTTTATCCCATTCTAAATCTTTATGATGAATATTATATGGTGGATCTGTTAATATAAGTTGTACACTATTATCTTTTATATATTTTAATTCATCTAAACAATCTCCATTTATTATTTCCATTTATATTTATATAGATTTTATTTTTCTTCTTTTCTCTTTTTCTTCCTCGCCATATTTTCCAAATGTTTTTCCCATAAATCTTTATCAGCAGTTTTTTGAGTTTTCCCTCCCAGAGCAAAGCTGTATATTCGCCCGTATGACCATTGCTGCGGTGAAGAAACTGATTTTCGAACTGCTCCCCTATTATTGTAAAAAGCTCCTGTGCCTCTGTCATATACTTGATCTAAAATTCTTTTACTTATTCCTGTCTGTCTTGATATTTTTGCTTTTGAATTTGGTACATCTTTTCCTTTATTATATTTATCATTATATTGTTCTCTGTATGTTTTCTTTGATGACATAATATAATATATACATTTATTATTTATTTAGATTAAAATTTCTAATTGCTTCTTCATGAGCTGAGTCATCCCATCCATTTGTAAACCAGCCTTTCGTCCTTCTTGGAACTTTTAAATTTAATTCAGTAACACATTGCTTAATATAAATAATATCTTCCTGCATTTTATTCATTTTACTAGATAAATTATTTACTTTATTTTCAATTTGTCCAATTCTTTTCTGTCTATCATCCATATAATAATATTATAAAATTATATATTTTATAAAATTATTATTTTTTGGAACGTAACTCTTTTATTCTTTCATTAAATAATTTTGTAAATTCTGTTACTTCATCTTTTGTCTTTTCTCCTAAGTCCAGCATTTCCTTTAGAATTTGCTTTCCCCTTCGAAGATAAAAAATTAATTCTTTTTTACTCATAGGTATTATTAATTCGTTACCATAGGTTATACCTTGTGTATCATTATATCCGAAATTAATGATAATGGAATCCCCTAAACTTGTTTTTTGTTTAATTTCATTTATTATAATATTTCTTATTTTTTGTTTTGTATTTTTATTCATTCGTATCGTACTACTCCAATTTTTTATAACATTTTCAATACCATTTTCACCGAAACCTGATCGCATTTGAGGGCTTCCATCACTCGGCATATCATCAATTTCAATTTCAATATCTCCATTTTTAATAATTTCATCTATCAATTTACTTCTTTCATCTTCCTTTTTTTCTTCTTTCTTTGGTTTTTCTTTTATTTCTTTTTTTGGTTTTTCTTTTACTGGTACAATCTGACTTGACTTCGTTGAGGCATCGTCATTTCCTTTTAGTTTTACTTCATCTTTTAAAGATTTTAAGTATTGATCTGGTTTTAATTTTTTACGATTAGAATAAAGTAAATTATAATAATCATAAGCATTTTTTACATCTTTACCTTTAACAGGAGTTTTATTTTTTTCTAATTTTGATTTATTTTTATCTAAAATATCTTTATACTCTGTCCAAAGTGATGTTTTTGCTTTTTCTTTCTTTACTTTAACTTTAACTTTTTTTTCTGGTTTTTCTTTTTTCGTTTCACTTTTCTTTTTATTTGCTCTTTTAGCTTCATTTTTTTTTATTTTATCAGAATATTTAGATGTAATTCCAGACCATTCTTTTTTCATATCAGTAATCATTTCAGATTTTACTTCCTTTAATCTTTTTTCAATCAAAGCAGTTTTTTCCTTAACTGATAATCTTGAGTAACCTTTGATGGCTAATTCTTTATTATATTTTCTTATAAAGTCATTTGCTATTTTATGAGTTGGCATTTATATATAACATAGATATTTTTTTTATAAAAATGATTTAAAATGATTAATTTTTGGATAATCTTCCATAATTAGATTATTCCATAACTTACGATCATTTACAATATTATATCTAGGTTTTCCTCCTTGATTAATAATATTATGCATTGGACTATAAAAAACATCTCCACTTTTTACATATATTTCAGTAATCCAATCATCACAGCCCCAGTTTTTAATTTGTTTTGGAAAATATAATCCAAATATATCAAAATGTGTTTTATGTACAAATGATTGAGTAATTAATCTATCATTTTTATTATAATTCAATCTTCCTATATCTGAAAATCCACAAACTCCAACATTTTGATTACTTTCCAAAAAACGAATAAAACAATTTTCCCAACCAGTATTTAAAAAATTAATATCATCTCCACATTGCAAAAAATAATCATAATTTTCTTTTACACCATATTCAAAACACCGATTCCACATTTCAGTTACATGACCTTTTTCAATTCCATTAGTTGAAATAAATTTAACTGATGAATTTTTCATTATATCAAAATGTCTTTGAATTTCATCTTTCATATTATTCATAATAATATCATCTGAATCAATAGCAAAGCAAAACAAATGATTAAATTCTTTATTATAAGTTTTGAAAAATGATTTATAAAAAATATTAAATAAATCTGTATCTTTAAAAGTCTTCCAATCTCTTGCATTACTTGTTACTGGAATCATAATACATATAGAAGGCATTCGTGCAATATTCGAAACACTATACATGATATATAGTTAGATTTTAATTTCACATCTATCCAGTGCTACTTTAAAAATTTCTTCATCTAATTCAAAACCTATAAATTTACGATTCATATTTTTACAAGCTACACCAGTAGAACCAGAACCCATTGTAGGGTCTAAAACTAAATCCCCTTCCTTAGAATAATATTTCAAAACCCATTCAATTAATTGTACTGGTTTTTCAGTAGAATGTTTTCCTCTTGTTGATTTTATTTCTAATAATGAGTTTGGAAGTGGTGGATCATAAGTTGTTGTATGTGGAATACCTTTTTCTTCAATATCTCCATATAATGTATGTTTATCTTCTTTAACTAATGATGTTGGAAGTGGTGGGTCATAACCCATAACACCATTATTATAATAAGAAAATTTACCATAACATTCATTTCCTTTATCTCCTAATGTCTGTCCTTTAACTAATGACATTGTAGTTGTATCTTCTTTAACTAATGATGTTGGAAGTGGTGGATCATATTTATTTTGAATTTCTGTTTTACTTCTATTTTTTATCATACCTTTATTATCAACACCATCTTTTCCACTTCTTTTATTTACAGTTTCTTTAATAAATTTATGTGTATGTGAAGATAAATCATAAAAAGGAAGTTTTTCATAAAATACATAAATCATTTCATGTTTTCTCATCGGCATTTTTTTTGCAGATAAAAAACCAGCTGGAGCAGATTTACACCATACTAAATCATAACGAAAAGGACATTTTTTTGGTGCTGATTGAATTAATGATATTCCAAATTTAGTTGTAGTTGTCATAATAATTGGAGTATTTGTTTTTTTTACTCTCATAACTTCCTTCCAAAATTGTTGTAAATCTATACAACAATCCCATTTACATGAGGTTTGACCATAAGGTAAATCACAAAATATTAAATCCACAGATTTAGCTTCCATTTTTTTCATTTCTTCCAAACAATTTCCATTTATCAGATTCATATATATATATACTTATATTTTTTTAAAAATAGTAATTACACGAAAACGATGATTAGTTGATTTAACCATTCCAATCCTTCCAATAATATCCCATTCATCTTTTTTATAATTAGGTAAAACTTGATCTAACCATATTAAAATACCATTTTTTTCCATAATTTTATAACATTCTTTAAAAACTACATTTCTTTTTATCATACAACAACCATAATGATCACAATCTTCAATTGAATATGGAGGGTCGGCTAAAATTAAATCATAACAATCATGAGGTAAAAATTCACTCATCGTTTCAGCATCAATTCCACAATTAAAATCTACTTTATCATATTCATCTGAATCTGGTAAAGAGCCTGAAAATAAATGCAATGTTTTATTTGTTTGTGGAAATAATGAATGAATTCTTTTCAAATATCCATAAGGATAAGCACCATATAAATCGGTTTTAGTTGTATAATTATTTCCCATAACCCATATTCCTTCTATAACATTATTATTCAACATTAATCTTGAATATTTTGGAAATGTTTTATGATAATTATCAATATTTTTTTGTAAATTCATATATTATATAGTTAGATTTTTTTTTCTACTTCTGGTTCTTTTTCCAATTGTAATTCCTTTCCTTCTTTTAATAAATAAGGTTTTCTTGGAGTTGAACCTGTGTGTCCAGTTAGTTCGAGCTTTTCGGCTTCAATTACGGCTTGTATATTTCTTTTACATTTCAATCCACAACAAGATATTTCTTCACACTTGCTCTTTTGTGTAGCAAGGATGACCCCGATTAATGCAGATGAGCAAATCCCTATAAACACTCCCATTTCTGATAGATTATACGATTCCATTTTTTTTATAAATTATAAAATATAATCTTATAATTCATAAAATTATTTTGGTTTTTGTCGAATATGGAATACAACCGTAGTCCTTCCAGCTAATAAAGTAGCAAGACTTTCATCTGTTTTTACAATATCAACTTCAATACTATTCATCATAATTTCGGTAGTATTATTAAGATCAACATAAACAGGGATACTGGTAGGTTCGAAATATAAAGCACCAGTTGATTCTCCATTATTACTGAAAGATGGTAAATGATATAATATTTTAGATTTTTGTCCTATAGCAAAATTAGTAGAATCAAAAGTCATATTTTTTAATCTAACAAAATAAGATTCAACATTTTTTAAAGATGGTGATTCATCAGATATAAATTCAATTAAATTACCTGTTGTATAAGTATTTGTTGGAAGTGCTTTTGGTCTAAATGTAAATCCAAAAACTCGTCTACTATTACAATTTTGAGTAAAAAATCTAAAAACAGAATCAGGAGCGAAAAACATAATTGCTTTATTATTAATACGATTAGAAGCCAATCCAAGTTGATTTGTAAAATCTGTTGCTTTTTTCCTTTCAATATCAATTCTTTTTAATGAAGTCCATTTTGCTTTATTAATCATGTGAGCATAAAAATCTTGAAAACTATGAACTATTTCTCCACTTCCTAATAATGTTTGAT
>Ga0181411_1000199_pt1 | contig 21018 bp, 19 predicted proteins | sample 34SPOviralmetaG_FD_130114 | JGI IMG/M metagenome (GOLD analysis project Ga0181411, IMG submission 130114) | Marine viral communities from the oligotrophic San Pedro Time Series (SPOT) site, San Pedro Channel, CA, USA - 34 SPOT_SRF_2012-07-09 | ecosystem: Environmental > Aquatic > Marine > Strait...
AAGAAATAAATACTACGCGTGCCGCATGACAGAGTCGAACTGCCGACCTGATGATTACAAATCATCTGCTCTACCAACTGAGCTAATGCGGCCAACGCACAGGTTTTTTACCTTAAGAACAATAGTTGTGCAACCTTTTATAGGTGGCAACTGCTGAAACATAATTAAGCAAATGCTTGACCCTCTGCGGAGGACAATCCTGATTATGAGCTAAACTATGTGGATGCTTTCTTTAAACAACAAAACTAACCAAGGAGAATAAATATGGCAAATGCCTCACCAATATCAGTGGGTAGAGTCAATGCTTCCGGTACTGAAGATGCGTTGTTTCTGAAAGTCTTCGCAGGAGAAGTTTTAACTTCTTTTGAAAGAGCTTCAGTTACAGCAGGTGCTGAGACTGTGAGAACAATCTCTAATGGTAAGTCCGCAACATTCCCAGTTATGGGAAGAACTGTGGCAGCTTATCATACACCAGGCGCAGAAATCACTGGAAATGACATCAACCACAACGAAAAGGTTATTACTGTTAATGACCTTTTAATTAGCTCTGTGTTCTTATCGAACATTGAAGAAGCTAAGAACCACTATGATGTAAGAGGTGCTTACACATCTGAAATAGGACGTGCATTAGCATTCCAAAAAGATAAGCATATCTTACAAACCATAGGTCAAGCTGCACAAGCTTCAGCTTCTGTAACAGGCGGAGACGCTGGTACTGTATTAACTAATACAAGTATCGCTTCTGCAACTGCTGGAACTGCTGCGAATGCAATGATTGACTCATTGTTTGATGCTGCTTCTAATCTTGATAGTCATTACGTACCAAAAGAAGGACGTAAAGCTTTTATTAGATTGGAAGAATACTACAAACTAGCTAATGCTACCAACGCTGTAAACGTAGATTTCAGTGGTGGCGCAAACGGTGGAGTTGCTGATGGTAAAGTATTAAAAGTTGCTGGAATTGAATTAATTCCAACTGCACACTTTGTTGCTTCTAACATCACTACAGGTCAACCAGATGCGGGTACTTCAGCGTCTGTATCAAACCCACAGGCAGTGAACCTATCAAACTATGTTTGTTTAGTATGTCACCCGTCTGCTGCAGGTACTGTTAAATTAATGGATTTATCAGTAGAGTCAGAATACGACATAAGAAGACAAGGTACGCTAATGGTAGCGAAATACGCCCAAGGACACGGCGTATTAAGACCAGAAGCTGCTGTAGGAATTAAGGAAGCGTAAGCTTAATTAATACAACAACAAACTAGTAAGGGCATCAAGATTTATCACTATGCAGACTTGCTCTGCCCTTACTTTTTTATATTATTATGGCAACACAAATTACACCAACCTCAGAGTTACAAGCAGTTAACATAATGTTGAGTGTTATAGGAGAAGCTCCTATCAATACTCTTGAAGGTGATGCAACTGTCGATGTATCTATCGCTAAAAATCTTTTGAATGAAAGTTCTATGTCTGTGCAATCAATGGGCTGGAATTTTAACTCACACTACAACTTCGTAGTGACAATTGATGACACTAGTAAAATACCATTACCTGTTAACTGCGTTCAAGCTGATGCCTCAGCCGATAACCGCAGTCGTAATTATGTAATACGTGATGGTTTTTTATACGATATGGATAATCACACAGATATATTTACAACTGCACCAACTATTGACGTAGTTCTCGTTCAACAATTTGAACATCTCCCAGAATATGCAAGACGCTATATTACAGCCAAAGCAAGTAGACGCTTTGCAGCGCGTGTTGTTGGAGACACTGAATTGGCTAGCCTTATAGGCAAGGATGAACAAGAAGCATACATAGCATTCCAACAAGCTGACAGCCGTTCAGCAGACGTTAATATATTGGAAGGGGATGCAAACACTTATTCGATAATTAATAGACCACCTAGAAGGACTTATTAATGCCTGTTGTATCTCAAACCATTCCTAACTTTTTAAATGGAATGAGTGAACAAACTCCAACACAAAGAGGTATTAATCAGGGTACAGACCAGATTAATTTTCAGAATAATATTGTGGAAGGTTTGACTAAAAGACCTCCGCTAGAATTTGTAAAAACTTTAGATGCAACTAACACCTATCCAAACACTATTAAGTTTTGGAACATTAATCGTGATGCTACATCTCGTTTTATCGTTACGTTTTATCACCAAGGTATAAAAGTATTTGACCTTGATGGTAACTCATATCCTGTAAGCACACCAAATGGGGTTACATATTTAGCTTCAACTAATCCAAGAGAAGATTTTAACTGCGTTAGTGTTGCTGACTTTACATTTATTGCTAACAAATCAATTATACCTATTGCTGATACCAGCACCAGTCCTGCTAAAGTAGAAGAGTTTTTAATTAATGTAGCAAAGTCTCAATACGGTATTGAATATAGAGTAACTCTTAAGCACCCGAGTATGCCTCAGGAAATTGCAGTTATCTTTCAAATGCCTTCAGGTAATGATGCCACTACTGATAGTGCATTTCGTGATACAAATAAAATTAAAGATATTTTATTAAACGGTACTTCTAGTGAATTTTGGAATGCAGGTGCATCACAAATAGGATTTAAAACTGTACGTACTGATACCAATGCAACACTATCAACCACTCAAGGCCTTGCAAACTATTCAGGCATTACTAACTATTTTACTTTTGAAAGTTATAACTCAGTTATTTATGGTAAGCCTACAGATAACAACTCAGCCTACACCGTAGATACTGCAGATGGTCAAGGTAACTTGGCTATGTATGTAGTCAGAGATGAAATACAAACATTTAGTCGTCTACCGTACTACGGTAAGACTGGTGTTAAGGTTAAAGTTACAGGCGATGAAGGGGATGAACTTACAGATTATTTTGTATCGTTTCAAGGTAACGGTGTTTGGTCTGAAACTATCGCTCCAGGGGTTTCAGTAGGATTAGATAATTCTAAAATGCCTCATGCCTTAGTGAATAACAACGATGGTACATTTACATTTAAACAACTAGATTTTAACGACCGCATTTGTGGTGATTTAACAACAAACCCTAATCCCTCATTTGTAGGTCAACCTATACAGAATTTAACATTTTATAAAAATAGACTTGGTCTATTAGCAGGAGAGAACCTAATTTTCACAGAGAATGGTGGGTTCTTTAATTTCTTTTCTACTACTGTTACTCAAGTTTTAGATACTGACCCAATTGATATTGCAGCCTCAGGTACGCAAGTAAACACTTTAAAGAACTCTGTAGCATTTAACGAAACACTATTGTTATTTTCTGACACACAACAATTTAAATTAGACACTGCGGGAGATACTATTACACCAACAACTGCAATTCTAAATGCAGTATCAACCTTTGAACACGATGACCAAGTTCAACCTGTTGCTGCTGGACGTTTTGCATACTTTGCACAACCACGTAATAATAATACAGCTATCAGAGAATACTATTCAGATGATGACACATTAACCAATGACGGTATTGATGTCACAGTTTCTGTTCAAACATTAATACCTAAGGGTGCTTTTCAAATTATTAGCAACAACATTGAAGATACATTGTTTGTGCTATGTCACGATGACAATGATAGCCAAGTTGCACCATATAATACAAGTTCAAATGTTGCTCCTGTTAATTCAGATACTATTTTCGTTTATAAATATTTCTTTGATAAGGGAGAGAAGGTACAAACAGCGTGGTCTAAATGGGAATTTGACGGTGTTAAAATATTAGGTGCAGTTAGTTTAGAGTCATACTTGTATGTTCTAGCTGCAGAAGGTCAGACTACAAAGTTATGTAGAATTGATTTACAGAATTTAAAAGAGTCGACATTAGATTTTAAAGTTTATGTAGATTTAAAAGCAAATGTGACAGGTACATATAGTGCAAGTACAGGCCTCACAACATTTACATCACCTTATGGTGCTAAAGCAGGATTAATTGCTGTAGAAAGAGATACAGGTATTAACCATACTGCAACAAATACAAGCGGTTCTACTTATACAGTTGCAGGCAATGTGCCAAACTTATTTATAGGCGTTCCATACACCTCCACTTACATTTTATCACCACAATATGTACGTGAAGATACGGGAAGAGGACGGCTAGCAATTAGTTCTGGGCGTTATCAGATAAGAACAATTACATTTGATTTTAATAATACGGGTTACTTCAGAGTAACAACAATACCTGAAAATAGGCCAGCAGGGGTTTCACAAATGACAGGTTATGTTATTGGGCAATCACAATCTCAAGTAGGAGCTCCAGCAATCTTAACAGGTCAACTGCGTGTACCGATAGCAGCGCGTAATACCGATTTTACCTGTTCAATTATAAGTGACAGTCATCTACCTGTGCAAATTACACAGGCAGAAGTTGAAGGTTTCTACCACAGAAGGTCAAGACGTATTTAATGGAAAAACCTTTTGTTAGGGAGGCGGAACTAAAAGATATTTTAGTTTTATGTAAGACAATGCGTAAGCAAGACAGACAAGAAATAAAAGCTTCACACAATGTAGGCTCATTAGAAGCTTTAGTCATACCATTTACAATTGAAGGTGCTCGTAATTATACAATTATGGGTGTTGGTAATGAAGGTGTGATTGGAATGTTTGGATGTACACCAAGTACCGACCCTGAGTTTGGTTGCGCTTGGTTATTATCAAGTGAAGTTTTATTAAAACATAGAAAAGAATTTATTAAACAAAATCCATATTGGATAGCAAAGATGGGTAAGGGCTATAAGTACCTTTACAACTTTGTAGACAAAAGAAATTGGGTTTCATTGAAGTGGTTACAACGACTTAACTTTGAACCTAAAGAAGAGTTTCCAGAATACGGATATGGAAAAATACCATTTTTATTAATGATTAAGGAGATGACATAATGTGTGGAATTGACCCGGTTACAATGGCAATCGGGGCACTAAAGATTGGTACTGCTGTTACAGGATGGCAGGAGCAACGGCAACAAGCCTCTAATCAAGCTTATGCAGATTATAAAACAAGAGCTAACGCTGACCAAGCGTATCTTAATGATTTATCTAAGATTGAAACTGAAAGAGGACAAGCAGCTAGAGAAAAAGGTAAAGAAGAGTTTCGTGCAAAATTAAAACGAATGAAAGATTTAGCTAAAGCACAGAATGCAGGCTTTGGTAATTCACTCAGAGTAGCACAAGATGTCGGTACAGTATTTGATGCTGATTATAATGACATCGCATTTGGTTTTGAAAACGACATGATGACATTAAACAATCAACGAACTGATGCTTATGCAAATATGCAAAGAATTTATAACAATATAGCTCCTGTCTATATGCCAAACTCTACAGACTTAGCTCTTAGAATTGGTAATGCAGCAGTTGATACTTATGGGACAGTATAATGGCTTACAAATCACAAGTTACTAATAAATATATGGGCTCTAGTTTTGCTGGGAGAGTTAATCCTGGCAGAGAGAACTCACTTACACAACTAGTAGAAACTTTAAGAGAGACTGACAGAGTTGTTAGTAGAGCTGTTCCAAAATATAAAGAGAAGCAAATAGAAAAAGCTGAAGAGCAATTAGAATATTTGAAAACTACAATGTCTCCTGAAGAATTAAATGCTTACATCTTAGAAGGCAACGACCCCATACTATCTAACAAATGGGCAACCTCGGTGGTGGAAGGTAATGTAGGACGTTTTCAGGCAGGTGAAGTTATCTCTAAAATTAGAGAGAATATGGGTAACTATGATTATGAAAAACAAACCTTAAGAGAATTTTATGCACCACAGATACCTGACATGGCGTCTAAAAGTTCAGCATATAGAAATGGTTTTTCGGTAGCGTTTAACAATTGGTCTGCAAATGAATATATGAAAGATGCAGACATGAGAGGTAAAAAAGCTGAAGAAAAAAAAGTTAATAATGTAGTTAAGTTTTTAGATAATACAGTTACTGATATGGATGATTATTGGGAAACTTTAAATTCATTCAACTCACAACTTCCAAATACTGCTGGTCAGGAAAATAAATATATGACCAATGACCAGTTAAATGATGCTGCAATACAACACGCAAAGTTTCTTGTGCAGAGTGCAACTTCATTAGAACATTTTGATAAAGCTATGACTATCTTAAACAGTGACAGGGGTACTGGTAAAAATGGTCAACAACTTGGTTCACTTATAGGTACAAAAAGAGAAGACGTAGGAGCACTAGTGTCAGCTATAAGTGCGGAACGATATAGATTTGAAGACAGAGAAATTAAGAAACAGAATTATCAAGACCAAGAAGACATCAAAAGTTTATTTGTTCAAGCTTTTGTCGATACAGACCTAAACGATGATGAAGCTCTCAATGAACTCCGAAAACAAATTAAAGAAATAGACCCAGCTTCAGTAGTAACTTTTGACAGGCTTAATACTTTAGAAAGAGATGCTATGGCTGGAGAAGGTGCTAAATCTGCTTTCCTTCTTTCTATTGCTCGAGGTGATTACAATGAGGATATAAGTAAAATGATAAAAGATTTTGAAGCAGGTCAATTTCCAAGAAGTATGGTAAGTCAGGCATTAAGTGTTTGGGGAGACTCACATAGAAGAAGTCAAACAGGTGAAGAGGCAATTTTCTATAGCAATAAAACTTACAGTAAAGGCACAGATTTAATTAATGCTTCAATTGCTAAAGCATTTCAAAGTCAAGGAGGAATTATTTCTGAAAACTATAAAGAAGCAGTTCGAAATTCTACATTTTATATTCAATCAAGTATTTTAGAGTTTGAAGCTGAAGGTGACAAAACACTTAATGACAGAATGATATTTATGAAAGAAATAGGTGATTATGTAGAAAAAATGTTTGTAAATGATGGTACTACAGACCCAACCTTTACAGATTTTAGTACTGTTCAAGAAGTTAATGCTGTTGATGCTAACGAAGTTGTTAGTGACTTAGAGCAAACATTACCACAATTCGATATGTTTGAATTAATAAATACAAACTTAGGAGACATTAATCGTCTCGATGAAGAAGCTGTAGCCAACGCAACTAATCAGATATTACAAGAGCAAGTGTATCCACAAATTGCACAAGCAGTTATTGACCAACTACCAGCATCTGTTGCTAATAATGCAGAACAGTTTTTCCTGGCACTTCCTGATATGCAACTGCAAGATTTAGCTACGGCAATGGGTCTTACTTACAAACAATTATATGATGCCATGAATCAATACTTTGAGAGCACTAAATAATGGTAGACTTCACAATAGGAGCTGAAGAGAGCTTTAAAAGAAATATAGGTTTTGGTTATGAAGGCACTATAGGGCAACAAGAAAAAGCAAAATATAATGAAGATGCCTTAGAAACACTTACTACAAAAGATTTCGTAGATACATTAAGAGATTATTACCAATGGAGAGAAGGTGAAACTTCACTGTATACAGGTGCACCAGATTTAAGGTACGCAGACGATGCTGACATTTTAGATTATTTTTATAGTGACAGAACATGGCGAAATAACAATACGGTATCAATGGGAAGAGACTTGTCTCAAGTTAGAGGAACAAATGACCCTAAGCGTTTACAGCAGTTTGCAAAAATAAATAATGTTTATCAGAATCTTCCTAGTTTTTGGAATGACCCAAATAGAGACTTTGGTGAATGGCTTATAGATTTTGGAGGAGCATTATTGCTTGACCCTGTAAATGTTATTGGCTTTGGTGTTGGTGGAACAGCAGCAAAGAAAGCATACCAAGTAGAACTAAAAAAGCGTTTAAAAAATAAAGTTGCAGGAAAGATAAATCAAAAAATTTTTGAAAACTCTGCAAAAGCTGCAACCAAAAAAGCATTCGGTGCTGCACTTGTAAAAGGTGGTATTTATGAAGGCTTAACTACAGGTGCGATTACAGGAGCGTCTGACACAATATTACAACACACTGCTATAAATGCAGGTGTGCAAGAAAAATTTGATTTTGGTAGACTAGGAGTAGCTACTGCATTTGGTACAGGCTTTGGAACTGTATTTGGTGCAGCGTTTTCTGCTGGTAGTTTTAAGTTTGCCTTAAGAGGACAAAAGAAGGCAAGCATTAAAAACTTAGAAGACATTCACAATTTTGGATTTGATGAACTAAATGGAACGCGATTGTTTAATGACTTAACTGAACCCAAAATAAAAGGTGAGCGATACCAAGACAAGTCAGCAGAAGAGATTGCAAACATTAAAGAATACAACACCATTAAAGCTAAAGGCACAGATGATTACATCAAAAAATTAAGAGAAGTAGCACGAGAACCAGGAGGAAAACCTCCTAAAGAAAAGTTTAATTACGAGAGATGGGCTGAAGGAGATAAAAACCACACACCTGTTCAAATGATTAAAGTTTTAGCTCGAGATTTATCTGCAAAGATGGATGCAGATATCGTGATGAAAAACTTTCAACAGATAAGAGAAGAAGCAGCACTTGTAGGATTAAATCCTGAAGAACTAATTAAAAATATTAAAATGTTTGGAGATAGTAAAATAGCTGGTGAGATGTTGGCTATGCGTCAACTTATAAAAAAAGAGTCTGATGATATGGTTAAGCTTGCCCGACAAATAGATAGTGAACACATAACTAGAGTAGAAGTTAAACAATTTACAAATGAGTTTATGGCCAGGAGAGAAATGATTTCTCAGTTGTTATTTATACAAAAGAAAGCGCAATCAACTTTAGGTACTGCTCTTGCGTCACAAAGACAAGCTGTTGATGAGAGTAAGGCCGTACGATTATTAATTGAGCCAGAAGATATAGAAATGGCTAGAAAATTAGATGGCAACCCTGAAGACTATATGCGAGCTGTTGCAAAACTTGATGATGACAACCACGTTATCTTGGCTTTACAAAGGGCAGAGAAAGTTGATAAGTGGGATTTAGCTGCAGAGTATGTAAACAACAACTTACTTTCTAGCCCAGATACACACATCTTAAATATTGCCTCTGGATTAATGCAAACACAATGGAAGCCATTAGTTATGTTGGTGCGTGCTGCTTACATGACACCTGTTGATAAGAAAAGAGCACAAGTCATTGCTGGTGAAGCTATTGATACTTATGTGTATCAGTACGTTTACACATTAGAAGCTATTCGTGGTGCATACAAAAGTTTTAAAGCTGGTCGTCCAATCTTAGACAGTCGTTCATTAAAATACGACAGCAACATAAGACAAGGCCAATTAGATTATTATTTAACTGCTATGGTAAAACTTTTAACACCAAGCAATGCAATTGGTAGAGCTGGACGTTTCGTTGCAAACATTCCTATCAAATTAATTACTTCCCCCTTAAGAGTTTTATCTGCAGGAGATGAATTTATGAAGTCTATGACTTTTAAAGCTAGAGCTGCAGCGCAAGTTAATTCACGTATTGCCAGGGAAAATCCTGAAGTCTTTACAAGGTTAGATAATTTTACAACTGCTAGAGGTGCAAAAGATATTGAAGCTTACAAAGAGTTATCTAGGCGATATATGAAAGAGTATATGGATGAAACAGGGCAAGCGCGTTCGACAGTTCAAACAAACAAATCATCTGTTAGAGCAGATGTATTAACTGACCAAGATAAATTAGAAATTAATGACCCATTACACTATGCAAGAGAAGCAACCTACACACAGCCTGCTACATCACAAGCGCAAAAAGCTGACGGTACATTTGAAGGTGCTGTAGAAGGCAGAGTTACTGGTGCAGTTCTTGACTTTACTAATAAGCACAGATGGACACGTGCCATGGGATTACACTTTATCAATACCCCATCAAACTTAATTAGATGGAACTTTCAACACTTACCTATCTTTGGAAAATATCAATTTCAAATGAAACAAATGCTTAAGAAAAATTCAGATGGTGATTTTATAAATCCTGAAGCTGCTGCAGAAGCAAATGCAAGAATTACTATGGGTTGGGCTTTGTGGGTTGGAGCATTTACTGCTGCTATTTATGGCAAGACAACAGGTGGTGGTTCAAGAGACTTTAGACAAAATAAAGAAAAAGAAAATCTTACAGGATGGCAACCTTATTCTTATAAAGGGAAAGATGGTCGTTACATTAGTATGAACAGACTAGACCCATTCTTTACACCATTTGCAATTGCTGCAGACATGGTAGACGCAATAGGTGACTTCTTAGAATTTAACGAAGATTTAACACCATACCAAGAAAGTAGAATGACAGAGCTATCTATGGCTGTGATAGCAAGTATGACAAGAAACTTTACATCTAAATTTTATACAAAAGGAATGTTAGAGACCGCAGACTTATTATTGGGTGATGGTTTGATGATGACACGTGACCCAGAACGAAAGTCAGGAATGTTTTTTGGAAGAACCTTGTTTAAGTTCTTACCTTTGTCAGGAATGATGCGTTACAACAACAGAGTGTTTGATGAGTACAATCGTGAGCTTTGGACATTTACTGATAATTTAAAAACATACAACCCACTAGATGACCCAGATGCTGTTATGCCTGAGCGTAATATGTTTGGTGAAAAGATTAGCCGTAAGAATGGATGGTTATTTGGATTAGGTGGACAAACAGGATTATGGTCTTCACCATTTGCTATGACAAATTTTAAAAATACTGCTGTAGCTAAATTCTTTGAAGACAGAGATGTAGAGTACAGACGACCATCTAAGATAGACAGAAACAGCAAAATTAATTTAAAAGACCTAAGAAATACCAAAGGACAAACTGCTTACGATAGATGGATGGAACTTAAGAACGAAGTGAAGATTAATTATCAGGGCAAAAAGAGAGGCCTTAAGGAAATTGTAGAGTTTATGGTTATGAATAAGCGAAGTAACTTATACAAAAACTTACCAGCAGGCGTTGTTGAGGGTAAAGACTTTAGGCAAGATGCTTTAGTTAATCTGGTAAGACAGTTTGAATCTGCAGCTTACGACTTAATGGTTCGTGAGTTCCCACAAATAGAAAAAGAAACTCTACGAAGAGATGAGTCAATTAGGAAAGAATCAAGGAAAGCACTTGATGCCTTTTTAAACTATTAATCAAAAGTACCCGTCTTAGAAGAATATTCACAAATAAGGAGATAAAATGGCAAATAGCTTTGTACGTTACACAGGTAACGGAAGTACGACCGCATACGCGATACCTTTTAGTTATCGAGTAGCAGGTGACTTAACTGTCACAATTAATGCTGTCGCTACAACTGCTTTTACTTTTAATGCTGCGGGCACAACGCTTACATTTAATACAGCTCCCGCAAATTCATCCGCTATTGAGATTAGACGTTCAACCAGTCAAGCTTCAAGACTTACAGATTATAGCTCTGGTTCAGTTCTTACCGAAAGCGACTTAGATACTGACAGTACCCAAGCATTCTTTATGGGACAGGAAGCAATTGATGACGCTGGAGATAAAATTAAAATTGATAGTGCAGACTTCCAATGGGACGCAACAAATAAAAGAATTAAGAATGTAACTGACCCAACGGGCGCACAAGATGTTGCAACAAAAAACTATTTAGAAAACACATGGCTTACAACTGCAGATAAAGCAGCCCTTACAACTATTAATGCAAACATTGCTAATATTAATGCTGTAAACTCTAATGCCAGTAACGTAAATACTGTATCTGCAAACAACGCTAATGTAACAACCGTAGCTAATAACATTGGCTCAGTTAATACGGTAGCTTCAGATATAACAAAAGTTGTTGCTGTAGCAAACGATTTAGCTGAAGCTGTGTCAGAAATTGAAACAGTTGCAGATGACTTAAACGAAACAACTTCTGAAATAGATACAGTTTCTAACAATATAGCTAACGTTAATACTGTTGGTGGAATATCTTCTGATGTCAGTACAGTAGCTGGTATTAGTGGCAATGTTACAACTGTTGCGGGGATATCTTCTAATGTTACTGCTGTAGCTAACAACTCAACAAACATAAACGCTGTAAATGCAAATTCATCTAATATTAATACCGTTGCAGCTGATGCTACAGATATTGGAACTGTTGCTGGTATTTCTTCAGACGTAACCGCAGTATCAGGCAACTCGGCAAATGTAACTGCTGTTGCTGGAAATGCGACAAACATCAACGCGGTAAATGCAAATTCATCTAATATCAATGCTGTAAATAGTAATGCTTCAAATATTAATTCAACAGCATCTAACGAAACAAATATTAATACAGTAGCAACCAACATTGGCTCAGTGAATACAGTAGCTACCGATATTACAAAAGTAATTTCAGTTGCTAATGATTTAGCGGAAGCAATATCAGAAGTAGAAACTGTAGCAGATGATTTAAATGAAACATCTTCAGAGATTGACACAGTTTCAAATAATATTGCTAACGTAAATAATGTTGGAACTAATATTGCTAATGTAAATACTGTAGCTGGAGTTTCGGCTGACGTAACAACTGTAGCTGATAATGATGCAAACGTAACAACTGTAGCTAATAATGACACAAACATTACGACAGTAGCTACAGGTATTTCTAATGTTAATACAGTTGCAACGAATGTAGCAAACGTAAATGCAGTTGCAGCCAATTCTACTAATATAAATGCAGTTAATAGTAACAGCTCTAATATTAATGCAGTCAATACTAACAGTGCAAATATTAACACTGTTGCGGGTATAGATAGTGACGTTACTACGGTTGCTAATGACGGCACAGATATAGGAACAGTTGCAACAAATATCGCTAGTGTAAATACAGTAGCTGGTAATAACGCAAACGTCACAGCCGTAGCTGGAAACAGCTCAAACATTACAGCAGTAGCTACTAATGCAACAAACATTAATGCAGTAAACGCAAACTCTGCAAATATAAATACTGTAGCCGGCAACAATACAAACATAAATACAGTCGCTGGAATAGACTCAGATGTAACTGACGTAGCTGATATAGCTTCTGCAGTAACTGCCGTAAATTCAAACTCTTCAAATATTAATACCGTTTCAGGTAACAACTCCAATGTATCAACTGTCGCTGGCATATCAGGCAACGTCACTACTGTAGCTGGAATAGCTTCAGACGTTACTGCTGTAGCTGGTGATGCTACTGATATTGGTGCTGTGGCTGCTAAAGCAACTCAAATAGGATTACTTGGAACAACAGATGCTGTAGCTGACATGAATACTCTTGGCACTGCTGATGTTGTTAATGATATGAACGTACTTGGTACTGCAACTAACGTTACTAACATGGACACAATTGCTGGAATATCAGGCAATGTGACAACTGCTGCTGGTATCTCAGCAAATATTACAACTGTTGCTGGCATATCTTCTGATGTAACTGGTGTTGCTGGTATTGCAAGTACAGTTAGTGCTGTAAATTCTAACAGCTCAAACATAAATGCAGTAAATTCTAACAGCTCTAATATAAACACTGTTGCTGCTAACAACTCAAACATAACAACTGTAGCTGATAATGACACAAACATAACTGCCGTAGCTGGAAATAGCTCAAATATTAATGCAGTTAATAGTAACAGCTCCAATATTAATACCGTAGCTGGAGATGCCACTGTTATTAATAATGTATCAGGTGCAATCAGTGATATTCAAACTGCAAACTCTAACAGCTCTAATATCAATACTGTTGCTGGTGCAATTACTAACGTAAACACCGTAAGCGGAGACATTGCTAATGTGAATACAGTAGCGAGTAACCTTGCTTCGGTTAATGCTTTTAGTGAGCAGTATCGTATTGGTGCTTCAGACCCTACAACTTCTTTAAACGATGGTGATTTATTTTACAATTCAACAAGTAACACATTAAAAGTTTATGACGGTTCTGGGTGGACTGCTGGTGTAACTTTAGGTTCAGGCTTCTTACCACTAACAGGTGGTGGATTAACAGGAGCATTAACAACAAATTCAACTATAGACGGAAGAGATATTGCAACTGACGGAACTAAGTTAGACGGTATCGAAGCTAGTGCAACTGCAGACCAAACTAATGACGAAATAAAAGCAGCCGTAGAAGCTGCAAGTGACTCAAATACATTTACTGATGCTGACCACAGCAAACTCAATGGTATTGAAGCTTCAGCAACTGCTGACCAGACGGATGCAGAAATAAGAACTGCGGTAGAAGCAGCTTCTGATTCCAATGTGTTTACTGATGCTGACCACTCTAAACTTAACGGTATTGAAAGTGGTGCAACGGCTGACCAAACAGGTGCACAAATTAAATCAGCTTATGAAGGTGAATCAGATACTAACGCTTTGACAGACGCATTATTAAGTAAATTAAATGGCATTGAAGCTAGTGCTACTGCTGACCAAACTAAATCTGATATTGATGCGTTAAATGTTGATGCTGATACCCTGGACGGACAACATGGCTCATACTACACAGGCTACACTGACACTGCGGTAAGTAACTTAGTAGACTCTTCACCAGCAGCTCTTAATACTTTAAATGAATTAGCAGCAGCTCTTGGAGATGATGCAAACTTTTCAACTACCGTAAACAATAACATTGCAACTAAGCTACCGTTATCAGGTGGAGCAATGACAGGTGCTATTACAACTAACAGCACATTTGATGGTCGTGACGTTGCAACAGACGGAACTAAACTAGATGGAATAGAGGCTAGTGCAGATGTTACTGACACTGCAAATGTTACTTCGGCTGGAGCATTAATGGATTCAGAAGTAACTAACTTAGCACAAGTTAAAGCATTTGATTCATCAGATTATGCAACCGCAGCTCAAGGAACTTTAGCTACTAATGCCCTACCTAAAGCTGGTGGAGCAATGACAGGTGCTATTACAACTAATAGTACGTTTGATGGTCGTGACGTTGCAACAGACGGAACTAAGTTAGATACTATAGAAACATCTGCTACTGCCGACCAAACAGCTAGTGAAATTAGAGCTTTAGTTGAAAGTGCATCCGATAGTAATGTCTTCACTAATGCTGACCATACTAAGTTAAACGGAATAGAAGCATCAGCTACTGCTGACCAAACAGATGCACAGATAAGAGCTGCAGTTGAAGCAGCAAGTGACTCTAATGTATTTACAGACGCAGACCATACAAAGTTAAATGGTATTGAGGCAAGTGCCGATGTAACGGATACAACTAATGTTGTCGCAGCATTAACAGCGGGAACTAATGTAACTATTGCAGCAAATGGAACAATATCCGCTACCGATACAAATACCAATACAACTTATAGTGCGGGCACTGGTCTAAGTTTATCTGGTACTACTTTTAACAACACCATTACAAATAACAATCAGCTAACAAACGGAGCTGGTTATGTGACAACTGACACCAACACAACTTATACTGGTGGCAATGGAATTACTCTAAGTGGAACTACTTTTAATGTTGAAAATGCAAGTGGCAATGTCTTTGCTCATTCTGCTTGGATTAAGAGTAATGAAGGTAGAGAAAGAATGTACTTTACTAATAGTGGAGACACTATTTGGAAATCATCTGATACACACCGTTGGAGATGTGCAAATAACAATACCGAAAAAATGAAATTAGACGCTAATGGGAATCTTATTCTACTGGCTAATGTCACAGCTTATGGTTCACCTTCAGATGAAAATTTAAAAGATAACATTGAGATAATTCCAAATGCTTTAGATAAAGTTTCACAATTAAGAGGTGTCACTTTTAACTATAAAAAAGACGGAAGTAAATCAACTGGATTAATAGCTCAAGATTTAGAAAAAGTTTTACCTGAAGTGGTTTATGAGTTTCAAGATTTAGAAACAGATAAAACTAACAAGGCTGTTCGTTATGGTAATACTGTGGGTTTACTTGTTGAAGCAATCAAAGAATTAAAAGCTGAAGTTGCAGACTTAAAATGCAAAAAAGAATGTGAGTGTGAATAGTGACTATTGTAAGCTCAGGGGCTATTTCAATTAATTCTCTTGTTGGAGAATATGGTGGCTCAGCTCCACATTCAATGAACGAGTATTACAAGGGCGGTAGCTTAGTATTAAATCACAGCAACAACGCTAACGTACCAACTAGTGGCACAATACAACTTGATGATTTTTATGGTCAAAGCAATACGCAACCTTTTGACGCTAGTATTGCTGGTACTTGTGGTACTTCAAGCTCACCAGGTGGAAAGGATTTTCCTAGCACTGCCCACCGTGGAATAAATACAAATAACTTCGGGTCAATTTTTTCAGCCAGTTCTTTTGGTTCTTGGTCTGACCAAACTATTACAAATACAAGTGGTGGTACATCTTTTACAGTTAGAGATTTTCAAACTAATAGCAGCGGTAATTCAACTACAGGAGGTGTACAAATAAATATAGACGGAGACCATTCAAGTAGTTCTTCTTTGTCTGCTCTTACTGGTTGGCGATATGTTAAAATAGGCTCAACTACATATTTTGATAGTAATGATACACAACAGGTATCATATTTTGCGGCTAACGCCCTTGGTCCGACTTTTAGTAGTACCAGATTTCGAATATCCACTACTAATAATTCAAACAGTAGTAATCTAATGCCTAATTCTGGAAATGTTACTTTAACTTTTAGTACTTAGTATGATTTTAGAATATGAAAAAAAACAAACTGTATATGCTGAAAAAAGCTGTGAACACGTTGTCAATGGCGTAATTGTTTTTGATGATTTAATTAGAACTGATTATGTACCAATTAATTTTTCTGCTACGCCAAAAAACTTTCTTTTAAGAGATAAACATAACGATTGGGATAAATTACACACCGAGTTTGAAAATAAAATTTTAGATGAATGGTTTGTTGAGCTTGGTTATGATTCAACAAAACATTATTTAAATAAAGAAACTAAAACAATAATTGAATTAACTGATGATATAATTGGTTTTACTGCAATTTCAGACCATACAATACATAAAACTAGTGAGGAAATATGATTAAGCAAAAATTTTTTGAATTTTGGAACTGTGATACTTTAGATAATGAAATGCAATTTTCATTTACAAACGCAACTAAAGATGGTGATTTTCTTTCAAGAACACAACTTATTGAAAGTCCTGACCCTAGATATCATCAAGAGCATGAAACAAATCCTAAGATTTTTAAAAATTCTATGGCTCATGCTTTTACTTCAGGCTCTTTTCGTGTAACTCAATGGTGGACAGATGAAGACAATATAACAGCAAGCGATTTAGATGAATTTGAAGCTTTGATAAAAACTCAAATAAATTGTGAAGTTGTAAGAGATTTAGAAAATAAAAAACTAATTATAAATTATACTTATGATGGAACAGACCCAAATAATGACACTTGGAGTGAACCTTTTTTAAGTTATTTATTAAATGTCGGCAAAGCTGAGATGAAAATAACTGAAGATAATTCTGATATAGCGTGCGTAGTGCGTGTTAATAAAAATGATGCTGCTTGGAAGGTAAGACAAAAAGATATTCCAGCTAATGCAACAGTAGCTATTGATAAGCCTGATTGTGAGCTGTGTTACACAGTGTTTACTAAAGAAGTTTATATTGGTGATACTAAGTTTGATAAATGGGCAACAAAAAAACAAACAACATCAAGCATTGATGTAGCTAATAAAAATGATGTAGCTGTTAAAATTTTACAATATTACAAATAAATAACACAAGGAAAAATAATATGAAAACAAAGATTAAAGAATATTTAGAATATGCAATCTGGGTCAAAGTACCTATGTTTGTAGTTGTAATAGCAATAATCCTGTCTGCAATAGTGTTCTAATGAAAGACGTTAATGAGTTAAATCTCGAAATCGAGCGTATACACGCCGATATAAAGTTAATTGAACAATCCATTACGACAATTCAGACAAACCATTTATTTCACATTCAGCGTGATATTGACCGTATCAATAAAGTATTATGGGCTATTGGCTTTGGTGTCTTCACACAATTTATAATCGTAATAAGAGACTTTGTAATAACGTGATATTTGACATAGTGAAGCTTGCTGTTGGGGCAGGAACTCACATCATGGGTAACAGACAAAAACGTAAGATGTATGAGTCTGATGCTGCATTGAGACACTCTGAAGCGATGGCTAAAGGTGAAATTGAGTACCAAGCAACAGTTAGAAATTCTAATGACCAAGGATTTAAAGATGAGTTCGTTCTTATTCTGGTATCACTACCAATACTTGTTTTGATTTGGAGCGTCTTTAGTGACGACCCAGATATGAAATCCAAGCTCGACACTTTCTTCGAACAATTTAAAAATCTTCCGTATTGGTATCAAGGATTATTTCTTGGAATATGCGGTTCGATATATGGTTTGCGAGGAATTGATTTATTAAAAGGTAAGAAATAATGTGGTTTGTAATAACCGTTATGCTTACATTTACTAATGGAGAGCAAGCATCAAGAGAATATACAGCACAAACATTTTCTGACACGTGGACGTGCCATGAATATATAAGTAAACACAAAGTCGAACTTATAACCCCACACTTAGAAGCATTTACACCTGAATTAACAGGTTTTGAGTTCTATTGTGAAAGTCGTTATGGGACAGAAGTGTGAAGATTTCAGATGAAACGGCAATTGCTATGCCAGTACGAAATCTTATTTCAATCATTGGTGCTGTTGCTGTAGGCGTATGGTTTGCATTCGGTGTTATCGAAAGATTAAATTCTATCGAGACCGAGCTACAATTAATTCAAAAAGATTTAGAAGCTGCTAACGAGTTTATCGAAGGCGTTCCTAAAGGGGACATGGTGTCTCCACAGATACAAGAATTATTTATGCTTGTTGAATACATTTCAAAAAATCAAGACAAGCTTAAAGAACAAATGGAAATAGAAATTCCAGCAATATCCAAGAACGACATGATAATTCAATTTCATGAAGAACGAATTATAGATTTAGAGGAGAGAAAAAATGGGGCTCATTGAAACTGTCATTATACTTAGTCTTTATATCTATGACGGTGGCAATAAAACTATTGAAGGGTGGTATCACCAAGAAAGCTTAGGGGAATGCCTGGAGGGCAAACGAACTGCTGAGAGAAATTCAGGCAATTCAGTTCAGTACACGTGTACTTTAGAAAATTGCGAAATGTCTATAGACGCAACAGGGGTCAAACATTGTGAGAGGATTATACAATAGTGGAAGAAAAAGAGACGATAGAGTCAATAATTGACCAACTACCAATCTTGTTAGTACAACAAGCTTATAAAAAATTAAAAAGTGGTGATGACCTTACTGCTTCAGAAATGAAAGTCTGTCTTGAAGTCTGTAAAACTTACAGCTCAGAAGACATAATTAAAAAGGCAAACAACATATTAGAAGACGTGCCTTTTGATATAGATGAATAAAATACATAACTTTAAAAATTTTTTGTATTTATGTTGGAAGCATCTGAATTTACCAGACCCAACACCAATACAATACGATATAGCAGACTATCTGCAGGCCAAAGATAAACGATTAGTTATTCAAGCGTTCAGAGGTGTCGGTAAAAGTTGGATTACATCTGCTTTTGTCTGTCATCAACTATTATTAAACCCACAAAGAAATATCTTAGTGGTATCAGCCTCTAAAACTAGAGCTGATGACTTTAGTACATTCACTCAAAGACTAATTGGTGAAATGCCAATGCTCGAACATTTAAAACCTCGAGATAATCAGAGACATTCAAAGATTAGTTTTGATGTTGCACCAGCTCACGCTTCTCATGCGCCAAGTGTGAAGTCAATGGGAGTAACAGGACAATTAACAGGCTCACGTGCTGATTTAATCATTGCAGATGACGTTGAGAGTGCCAATAACTCGCAAACACAGCTAATGAGAGACAGATTAAGTGAAACAGTAAAAGAATTTGATGCTATTATTAAGCCTAAGGTCGGTCGAATCATATTCCTAGGGACACCACAGACAGAAATGTCTTTGTATAATTCCCTAGAAGAACGTGGATATCAAACACGTGTATGGCCAGCGTTATATCCTACAACAACACAGACTGTAGGTTATGGAAACAAGCTGGCAAAAGTTATTGCTGACAAAAAAACTTCAGAAGGTAAACCAACTGACCCAGATAGGTTTAACGAAGTTGATTTGATGGAACGTCTAAGTTCGTATGGGCGCAGTGGTTTCAATTTGCAATTCATGTTGGATACAACCTTGAGTGATGCAAACAGATACCCGCTCAAACTAAACGACCTCATTATAGTTTCAGGTTGCGCTTCATGGAAAGAAGCACCTGCAAAAATACAATGGGCTTCCGGACAAGACCAAATTACAGCGATTAGCTCAGACACACCAAACGTGGGTCTTAAGGGAGACTACTTCACCTCTTATTTATATATGAGTGAAGAATTTGCGCCTTGGGAGGGGACAGTAATGTCAATTGACCCTTCCGGGCGTGGAGAAGATAGAACAGGTTATGCAGTTATGAAAATGTTGCATGGTATTTTGTATCTAACAGCTATTGGTGCACTAGAAGGTGGCTATAGTGAAGACACATTAGAAGAACTAGCGCACATAGCAAAACGCCAAGAAGTTAATTACGTTGTTATTGAGAGTAACTTTGGTGATGGCATGGCAACACAACTATTAAAACCAGTGATGTCTAAGATACATCCATGCGAAATAGAAGAGGTCAGACACAATATACAAAAAGAGAAACGTATTATTGATACCTTAGAGCCCATTATGAATACGCATAGGCTTGTAATTGAACACGATATCATCAAAAAAGACTTTGAATTACCGCCTGACCACCAATTATTTAGACAAATGACACGCCTTACGAGAGATAAAGGTGCACTTAGACACGATGACCAGATAGATGCGCTGTCTATAGCTGCAAATTATTGGGTAGAACGCATGGATAGAGACCAAGTCCTGGCATTCGACCAACACAAACAAGAATTATTAGACCAAGAACTAGATAGATTTATGGAGACGGCTATTGGTCGTGCCCCAGAAGGAGACAGATTTATATGACCTATGAAGATATTAAAGAGAGCATAAAGCTACATGAAGGGTATCGATTAAAAACCTACTACTGCACCGAAAATCATTTAACTGGTGGTTACGGACATAAAAT
>Ga0181411_1000200_pt1 | contig 20900 bp, 26 predicted proteins | sample 34SPOviralmetaG_FD_130114 | JGI IMG/M metagenome (GOLD analysis project Ga0181411, IMG submission 130114) | Marine viral communities from the oligotrophic San Pedro Time Series (SPOT) site, San Pedro Channel, CA, USA - 34 SPOT_SRF_2012-07-09 | ecosystem: Environmental > Aquatic > Marine > Strait...
CAATAGTATTTCTTGGTAGACCAACGGCTGTTTCTACAATAAATTGAGGTGAATTAGGTGTGGCTGGAGAGTTTTGTCTAACTCTACTGATGTTAGTTTCTCTATCTTCTATAAGTTTTTGTGTTTCTTGTTCTGCTTTTTGTTCTTTTCTTGCAGCATCTTTTTCTAGCTTTCTATTCTCTTCAGCAATGAGATCAAGACCTTTAGGTTCAGCAAAACCTTCAGATTTATTTATATTATCTTGTATAAATTTATTAACAGTAGATCTGCTGCCTTTTGGACTTAATGCCCTACCAAGTCCGACAATACCAGCTTGAGGTATGAGACTTGAGCCCCCTGAAACGGCAGCAAGAGCACCCCCACCAAGTAATAGGCTAGACCTGTTCATTAATGCTTTATCATTGTAAGACCCTAGATCATCTGCAAATGGATTAGCCATTTCAGTATATCTAGTCAGACCAGTTCTTAATCCTTTGTTTTTTAATTTAGTTAATTCTTGAGATTCTTTGACTAAGTTTATTAATTGTCTGCCTTGCTTGGTTTTACCAGCCAGTCTTTCAAGTGCTTGTATTTGAGGCTTAGTTACAACAGATTTAACTTTACTCTTCGCTGCTTTAATAGCAGATTTAACTAAAGCACGATCATTAAGAGTTTGCTCACTGGTTGGTTTTAGTTTTTCACCAAAACCTTCAGTGTATTTTCTTAATTCTTTTCTTTTAGTTAATTTTTCTATGTTCGCACTGATGTCATCATGTGCAGTATCAACTAATTGTCTTGCTCCGTAAGGATTTTTGACATCAATATCTGTAGGGTCGAATGTATTGCCATCTATATCACCTTCTGTAGCGATAGTGTTTAATCGCTGTGCGAAAGCAGCTTTTGCTTCTGGATTAGATTTTTCTACAGCATCTTTACCTTTAATAACTTCAGTAGTTTTAGTTTTGACTGCCTCTTTAGCTTTCTTTAATCCTCTACCAGTAGCTCTAGTAGTATCAGCAACAGCTTTACCACCAGCACCAAATGAAGTACCGAGAATCATAGCATCGGCAATACGGTCAGCTTTTTCTTTGCCTGTGTAAACACCGCCTTTTATTTCGGTAGCTGTAATGTTGGATAACTCTTGTCCACCTTCTGTAAGACCCTCTTTACCAGAAGCAATAGCAAAATTCTTAGCTGCTTTAGCAAATCCTTTCTTTTGAAGCTCTGATGTAATTTCATCAGTAGACATCTTGGCTAATTTATTAGGTGAAATAACACCTTTAGCACCAATTCTTTCAAGTATTGCTGTGACGACACCAACACCGAGTACGGAGGCATCATAATCACCAGTTTTTTCTTCCTGTTCGAAGGCAGCTTCACCAGCACCCATTAAACCTGACCCAAGTATTGTCCCACCAGTAATTACGGCTGCTGCTGGGGCTGATACAGGAGCAGTTAAGGCAGCAAGACCAGTACCAGCGATAGCTGCTCCTGCACTTGGGGCATTTGTAGCTAAACCTTCGCCTATCCAGCCTAAACCAGCTCCAATACCATCTTGTAAGAGAGTATCAGTAAAACTTTGGTTATATTTTGGTACAAAACCACCTCTAGCAATGTCTCTATCTTGCTGTTGTACAACATCTTGTCCATATCTTTCAAGACCAGAGAGACCTACAGTCCTACCTACGGCTTCAACACCTTTACCAAGAGATCTTTGAGCTGTATCAATACCATATTCGAAGGCACTGTCTCTTGGTGCTGCTCTTTGCTGTACTACTTGGTTTTCTAATGGAGGAGGAAGACCTGCTGTTGTCCTTGTGTTCGCTTGTTGTCTCTTATAAATGGCTGCTAATCTTTTTGCTCCCTCTGTATCTCCGTTGTTGTGCGCTTTAAGGATTCCTTTTTGTATATCTTGGAGTGCAAATTGTGTCATTTATTATTGATCCATATATTGTAAGATTGCGTCAGAGTCTTCTTTACTGAAGCCAGCAAGAGGAGCATCAGAAGGCATAGAATTTTCATTTGCATAAGGGAACACATTATTTCTAAGGTTTCTTTCAGCTTCTTGATGTAGTTTTAGACCTTTATTAAGCCAAGCAATCCAGACTGCTTCGTCTGCATACATATCAGGTATATCTTCTTGGAACAATGCCATTTCTCTATCAGAGATAGCACCTTTAGTTCGTGCAGTTTTGGTCAATGTAGAGTCAATTCTTAATCCTGCCAATCGTTTTCTGACAATAGCACCTTTAGTACCCCACATATCACCCAATGTTTGTGTTGCGCCAAGACCTTTAGTCATACCGACAGCATTGACATCACCAAACTCAGGGTCATTTCCACTTATTATGTTTATAAGATCACTAAACTCAGTTTGTTGACGTTGTGCTTCTTGTATTAATGGTGCAGTTTCTTGGATCATCTCTGCTGTTGCTGCTTGTCTTGTAGCTTGTCTTTCTAATTCAGCTTCATTAATAGTATCTAATCTAGCTTGTTCAGCCTGAGCTAATCTTCTGTTTTCATCTTGAATACCACCGTAGGCATCTGTACCAGCTTTATAAGCTGCAAGACCGCCCTGACCAGAAGCACCAACCATAGCACCGCCAATTCTCATAAATCTCTCACCAAGACCAATTTGATTGGGATCATCCTGCATGATTTTGTCACCTAGACGTTGCATAAAGCCTCTTCTTGTCTTAGGGGTTTGTTCAATATTAGAAGCAGCATTAGCAGCTCCTTTCAATATCATATCTTTTGGACTATCAGGTAATGAAGTATCAACACGAAGATAATCAGGGAGTAAATCATTGGTTGTACTTGGGTCGAATGGTGTTGGCACATATTCTTCTGCATTAGCACTATTTATTAAAGTGTTGTTTTCTGGTGTAGTGCTGTTGTTATATAACCCAGAAAGTTGAGATTCATCAAAGTATCTATCCTTATCCATCTCTAATAAATTTGGTCGTCTGTTAATGAAGTTAGCAAAAGAACTGGGTTCTTTTGATCCTACAAAGTTATTTGGATTAATTGCTGGGAAAGAAAGAACACCAGCATTATTTATAAGTGCTTGTCTAGCTGCTTCTTCAGCTTGTCTTTCTTCAGCTAATTGTCTTGCTGTTTTTACATTAGGATCACGTTGACGAAAAGTATTTTGATCTCCAACACTAGATAACGAAGGAAAACGATAGGCACTGCCTAAATTATAATTTGTTGCCATTTTATTTACTCCTCCTCCATATCTTTAAAGAATTTAGCAAGTTCCCTACCCATACCTGCACCTTGTATAGCACCGCCAAATCCAGCAGCAGTAGGATCTGCATATACACCTTGTGGATTCTGAGGTGATTGATAGACGGCATCACCTAAGATACCTGCTTTGTACTTGATCTGATTATCTAAAGCAAAATCCCTATCACGTTCATAAGCAGCTCTAAGGTCATTGAGATAACCTTGGTCGAAACCTCTAAGATTTCTACCAGCACCAGTCATAAATTCAGCAGCCTTCTGTGAGGCATTAATTGAATCTAAGTAACTAGATCCCATACCTTGAGTAGCATCTAAAGCATCGGTATATTGTCTGTTTTGTTGTCCTAATGATCTGTCAATTAAGCTATCTTGTATTTGTGCTGTAGTATCAGTCAGTCTATCTTGGAAACCTCTGTTAGCTATTGCATCAGAGACAGCTTTAGTAGAAGCATTAGTATTTCCTGTACCCTGTGCTCCCATTGCTGTATTTCTTAAAGTATTTTCAGTTAGATTACGGTAGTCATCTCTCATTGCAGCATTAACAAGAGGATTAGCATTATCTAAAGCATACTGTTGAGCTATTCCCAATCGATCATCACCTGTAGCTCTTCCATATAGATCTCTATAATTAGTAGCAAAACCTTGTGATGTTTTGGCAGCATCGAAAGCACCTTGCCCTAATCCCATTCCAACATTTCCAGCAAATTGATTACCATATAATTGAAATGGATCTGGAGCTGCATAAGTTTGACCACCATAAGCTCCTCTATTTAGTACATCAGTCAATGCTGCTTGACCACCTTCATAAGAATCTTTTATGTATGGTTTTGAGAATCTAAAGGCTTCTGCTTGTGTGTCTGCAACGTCCCTCTGAGCACTGGCTTGCTTTTTAGCTGCTTTTGAGGAGGCTACACCACCAACTACTGCTGAAGTTATAATAGCTGCTGCTACGAATGACATTTTGTTTTACCTCTTACTTTTTCCCTAGTTGGAAATACTTTTTTATATCGGGTTCTTCTAACCCAATTGATGAATAAGAATCTGTAATTAGTTCATCTTCTATTGCATCTAAATGATCTAAGTTAGGTTCTTGCTTGGTTATGTGTACTGTTGTCATAACAGAATCTTTGACAGCATAAAAAGCTCTTTTTGCACCTACTGGTGAAACCCAAGTATGGGGTGCTTTCATGTGCATACGTCCAGATTCAGAGACAACAATTAGCTCGCCTTTTAATAAAATACTGATGTGTGGATGTTTGTGTATCTTACCTACAAACGTCATGCCTTTTGGTACAGTTAGCTCTCTAGCGTATTGACCACAGTTAAACTCTTCGATAACTGGTGAAAAATAATGCTGGAGGCTGGTATCTGGTATTGCGTCTTCAAACTTACCTTTATCAATACCATCTTCTATTGTATTTTGTAGGTGACTGACTGATGCTTTTAATCTTGGTGATAAAGAACTCATACTGCTACCCAAGCAGTACCATTGTAGACAACTAACCCTTGGCTATTGTTACTTAATGGATTCCACGGTAAGACATTAAATCTAACCATGCCTCTTCTTGGGCTGCTTGGTTCTTTATCTGTAGTTTGTATGTCTGCATCAGACATAGACAATAAGGTATTTTCTATCCTTTGAAATTCATCAATAAGATATTGTTTTACGTTGTCATCTATAGATGGGTAGTTTTTACGGCTATAACGAGTAGTTACTACATCTGTTTTCTCATTAATAGCCATGTCTATCTCCTACCAGTAACTAATACATCCATATCGAATCCAATAAAAGAAAAATCTTTGTTATCAGGCAAAGACAATTTATAAGATAAATATCTACCTGCTGCTCTTGAGTCTATCTTGTGATCTGCTGAGATATCGTAAGTAACAGTAGTTTCATAGTTTGGAGTACCAGTAATTAGATTTGCTGCACCAAAGTTAAAAGAAAAAGTCTTACTTAAGTTGTTTGTTGTTATTTGTGGATATACTTTATTAATAACTTTATATCCTGAGAGTTTTACCATTTCATCTAGATCTATACCTGTTCTTTCTAATAATGGGGATTTAGTGGCTTCACTATCTAAAGCAAACGAAAGTGATCCAGTGTCGTTTAGATCTAAGCCATACATCTTATCTGAGGTAATACCATCGGTACTGTTGTCTTGTCCTACAAAGATACAATGGGTATCAAAGTTAGCCTGTTGTGACCAATATGAACCACCAATGGCTGCATAAGAAGCTGTAGAGTTTTGATAAGTAGCACTGGAGTTTACGTTGGCTATAGTCGCTGATGCCACATTAGGTAAATCTAAGAATGACCAAGTGCCATTCTTATAGTTATATACGGCTGCTCTGTTGCATCTATTGGAAGCAGTGAATTCAGCCATATCATCACCTGAGTTATAACAGAAATAGATCTCTTCTAACTCTGGATGTCTGGCTACAAAACACACATCGGTCTTCGATGAGTCTAAACCTTGGAAAATGTAATTCTTAACTCTCTGGTCTACTATGGATTCTCTGGTATTACCATCGTGGACATAAATATCATTATCAGCAAATACATAGTGACGGCTATCCACTTCGATAGCACAATTCTGATTAATGATTCCTATGTCACTGAAGACTTTACGGAAGTTAAATATAAACGTACCACCTACAAACTCCATTAACCATACGTCACTCTTGGAATAGACAATAAAGTTAGTACCTAAAGTAGCTCCATCTAATATAGGGGATTGCATTTGTACTAGATCATTAAACCCTGCACTTTTAGTGGTATCCGAGGCATCCCAAGAATCAGGAATAGCATTGGCAGTCGCTATGTTAGACCACCGTACTCTAGTACCGTAGTTAGTAGAACTTTCAGTCATATTAAGACCAATCAAAAAGTCTCCATAAGACCTTAATGACTCAGCTCTCCAGTTAGAGTCCCAATTGGTTAGAGCAGCAAAATTAGTACCACCTATAGCTTTATAGGAAGGGACTTTATCGGATCTGTTGATATAGACTATGTTGGCTAAGGTAGTACCAGTCCATACTAAATCATTGGCTGATGTCGCACTTATAGATCCAGATCTGTCTGTGAGTGAACCGTTAGCATACTCTTGTATGCCGTAGGTGTCTGTCGCTATGACTACAGTAGAGTAACCTGTGATGGGGTTGACACCATAGACGTATCTTGGGTTAAAACCTAAGCTGGCTTTAACTGTTCTAAAGACAGGGGAACGTAAGACTGCACCTTCATCAAATCTTACATTCTTGGCTCTGGTGAAAGCCGTTAGAGGTAGACTGGCAGGATCAACATCTGTGATAACTCCTGCTTCTGACATTCCTCTGATTGGTATTATTTGTCCCATGATTAGGTATTATTTCCTTTTTGCAGTTTTCTTGGCTTTTTTAAAGGCAGTAGAAGTTGGTGCTCCTTTAGATCCTGCTGACCTCATTCTTTCTTTACTGCCAGCTTTTATTCTTTTTCTTTTCGCATGAATATTTGCGTATAAACCACGTTTTGCCATGGTAACTCCTTTAATTAATTAGATACTGCCTGATGCTGTAATATCGCCAGTTGCCGTAATAACTCCTGCTGAGGTGATTTTGAATTTGGCTGTACCATCGTATAGGAATCTTAGGTCACTACCTACTTGGTCAATAGTCCAGTTACCTAAGTCTAAGACACCTACATCGAGTGTACCATCGATATCACCATTACCTGAGATGTCTAAAGTGGCTGCATCTATCTCACCTGTAATCGTAATGTTACGACCACCACTAATATCTTTGTTACCATCAGCTACTATGGCTTTTGAGGCAACTACTGTACCTGCTGTACTGCCATCTAGTAAATTGAGTTCTGATGTTGAGGAAGTACATCCGTCTAACAAATTGAGCTCCGAAGTTGAACTTGTGACCCCATCCAGCAAATTGAGCTCTGAGGTACTGGCTGTAAGCCCATCGACAATATTCAGCTCTGTGTGTGTCGCTGTGACTGCTCCAGATACGTTGGGGAACGTGGCTTTGACAGTACTCTTAATGAGCCTCATGTGCGAGTCAGCTTGAGACAGGGAGTCTGTAGCCACTGGATTAGACGCATTTAGACCATCGATGTATGTTGAGCTTTCAAGAGCCATTTTTGTAACCTCTTATATTATTTATTTAATTCAAACCACACAGACCACAGAAGCCAACTGAAGCGGATAGATACTAATCTATTCTTTGGTGTTTTCTGTGTTTCAAATCTGGAGATCTGTAGTTCTAGTTCAGGGAGTATGTGGAAGAAACCGTTGTTCATTAAGTCTTCTTCGAATGATATTTTCATAGTGTTTTCTCATTAAGTTTCAAAATTTGGACTCTTCTTAACAACGTCCAACAACAACAACAAGCTCGACCCTTTACCTTTGTTTTTGAAGTCCATTTACATTAAACCCAATGGGGTTCATTTTTGGCTAAACAATCCTTTTTTTACAGCGTAAGTCCTGTAAGCCAGTGTTTAAGCCAATCTTAGGTGAATCAGATAGCTAATCTGTTCCCCTTTTGTTTGATTTTAATTATTGATGCCTCAGACATTTGACATTTGGCGACAAACAGAAATTTTTTGGCTTTAAGGTCATTAAATTAAAGAAAAAAAAGGGATTGATCTCATAGTCTTGGACTCTTAAGAAGACATACAATTTATAGACAAAGATCAATAGAGAAGATCCTTAGTAGACAACCATAGTGAAAGGGAGAGTTAAAGCTATAGTTATCTACTTAGGATCTAGGGGGAACTAAAGTTAACTAAAGTCTAAGGTGTTTTTATAGTGTTTTACTTTATATTATTAATTAAAAGTAATAATACTTTAGCCAACTTAAGTAACTGGAGAACTATCACTATCAGTTCCTCTTAAGGTCACCCTAAATAAACTACCTTAGATATCTAGCGTAAACCATTGATTAACCGTAGTGGCAAATGAAGAGAAAACTAAGGGCAACAACAGGCTTCTAAGGAGTCGTTTAAAGTCTATAGTCACCTATTGTTACCCAAAGTAATCTACTAATTTCTATTTCTTAAGACACGATCCAACTCAATACTAAAGTCTTCCTCATTGAGACCATTGAAGGACTTGAAGCATCTATTTACTATGTTATCTTTAGCTTCTTTTATATTGCTTCCTCTTGCCTTGAGTGTTGTTGGGTTTTTTTGTTTTAGTTTAAATATATAATCAGGCATCATCGTTACCTTTGTTCCTTGGATCTTTACCCAATGCAAACTCAAGATACCAAATTGCTTTCTTGATGTTGTCTTGTCTATAACCCTTACGATGGAGTCTAAAGATATATTTGAAGGCATTACATTCAGCGTAATGAACGACAGCTTGTCGACCAAATGCAGCAACCATAGCATCAATAGCTTCTATTCCATTTGATTTATAGTGATCTGGATTGATGTTGTCTCCACTTGGAAGTATTGCTGGATGTTCTTTCTGTAGTCTTCTCCAGTCCTCTTCTGTTGCTTCAGTCTTCACAGATCTGACAGTGCTCTCTTGGCTGCTCTTGTTGCTCATGTTTAACCCTCGGTTTAGTTATAGGTTCTGCGGATACTACTTTGATATCTTTGTATCCCTGTAGATGCCACTCTTGTGTTGCTATGTAATCCTCACACTCAACGATAGACCCAGTGAACATGTCTATAGATATCCATTTGTTATCAGGAGTTATCTTCTGTCCTGTGACAGTGCATTGTCTTTCTCTTCTCATGGTGATGGATTCCATAGAATCATCTTGTTCTTCTTATGATCCCAATCTGTGTATCTTAAGATCCTTGCACATCTGGATTGTGCTAAGGCTTCTTCTCTGGTTTCTCCACTCTTGATGTATGCTTGAGAAACCTGTTCCCAAGTAGGATGATTTCCTAATACTTTTATTGCTGTCTTCTCACCTATTCCTTTTACACCTTTGAAGCCGTCTACAGGGTCACCAGTGAGGCACATAGAGTAAAACTTATAGTCTGCTTGAGCTTGGGTTATCTCAAGTAGTTCATCGCTCATGGGGCGATACAGAGTGCAATTAGGGATGGTCTTTAGATCTTTATCATCCGATATAATTATGGTTTTTATATTAGGGGCACTACCACAGATTCCTAGTACATCATCAGCTTCTAATGATGGTTCTACATGTGACGGATAGGTGTCTTTACACCACTGGACAAATGACCTGTATCCTAGTGGTTTTCTTGTTCCTTTACGGTGTGATTTATAATTAGGATAGATATCTTTCCTAAAGTTTTTACCATCAGAGATACACATGAGTAACTCTTTAGTTTTAAACTTTTCACATAGATCATCTATAGTCTTACTAAATGTTTCTTTGGCTAACTTTAGATCACAGTAGATTGACCAGACATCATCTTCTTCTGACCAGCAGATTTCTTCTTCTGCTACTGCACATGATCTGTATAAGAATATGTCTGCATCAATTAAGAGAGTTGTTTTCTTCTTTGATAATTTGCTTAAGCATTTCATCTAGATCTCCTTTAAATTTCATACCGTTTTCAGTTATGTGCCAATTGAAAGCATAAGTTTCTTCATCCATATCAATACAATTAGATATGTATCCAAGGCTCGCCATTACAGCAACAGGGAAGGCACTCAGTCTTGAGAATGTGGATTTCAGTGTTGGGGGATTTCTCCAGCATCTATCTAGAGTGATATAAAATCCTAATAGATAGGCAACGTGGTCTTCTATAGGTAAACCTGAGCCTTCAATGTGACCCAGACCAATCTCTTGAAATGGAATATGAGGCTTCGAAGCCGATTTGCAATCTGAAAGGATCTTTTGCTTTTTGCGCCATTCGTCCAGCGATATTACGTCCGACATGATGTGCTTCCTCTTCTGTGGGACAACTAATCTGCACTTCATCGTGGATGTAAGCCAAGATAGTTGATTTAAGTTTTTGTTTTTTTATTTCTTTATCTATCAGTCTTAACCAATTCTTTGAGACTATTGATCCTGTACTCTGTAGTAGCTGACTAAGTAATCGATGCTCAGAGCGAACATAGAGCCTTCTTCCATCGATGCCTCTAATGAAACCTCTGGCTTTGTATGCTCTGTGTAGTTCATCTTTTAATCTTTTAAATGCTGGGATAGAACGATAGAACTCTTCTTTTAGTCTCTTACCATCTTTGGCATTACCTCCGACAATCTTTCCTAGTAGAGTGTCACCAGCCCCATAAATTAAACTGTATGCAAATTCTTTGCTCTGAGAGCGTGTTTCAAGACCAGCAGCCTTCTGATTGTATGTATGGATGTCTTCTTCAATAATCTGTCTACCATACTCACCACCATCATCGAGAAAACCTGCTAGACATCTTAGTTCTAATGCTTGTAAATCAGAGCCACATAAATACCAGCCTTTAGGTACAGTGAATAACTCTCTGCATTGTTTACCATAGACAGCTCTAGTGCTTGGTACTTGGGCGATATTTGGACTTCGATGGCTACATCTTGCACTCACAGTTGAGTTACTTATGATGGTATGTCTTAACTTCCCATCCTTACTTACCAGTTTAAGCCAAGCATTTTTACCTTCTGCCAGTTGTCCTATTCTTTTTTGTAATAGAAACATCTCAGCCAATAGTTTTGCTTCAGGGTATGGCATCTTAACCAATACTGATTCATCTAATTTTGGATCTCCTGATGGAGTCCATTTAGTAAACTTTATTTTTGGGTATTTATCTTTGAGACACTTGTGTATGTGTTTCCTAGAATTAGGATTGAACTGTACTTCTTTCTTCTTAATGAATGGTTCGCCTTTCTTATAACCCAGTTTTGCATTGTTTACTTTTGGTATAAAAGGAGTCTCTACAGTCCAAGGAAGAAAACACTCTTGTAGTTGCTTCTCTAGTTGTATTCTTTTGTCAGCTAACTCACCGTACAACTCTGCTGCTTTCTCTACATCAAAGTTCCAACCGTTGTTACCAATTCTAAAGCAGATCTCATTAAGCTCATGTTCAAACTCTATTGACTCTTCAGTAAAACCTTCAGCCATCAATAGGTAATAGAGTGCTTTAGTGACCTCAACATCCTGAGCACAATAGTCATACATCTCTTGGTTGCCCTCTTCCCAACCACCTTCGTAATCATCTTTAAGTATGTCTATTCTCATGCCCCATGCTTTTAAACTGTGGCTGCCATACATTCTTTTTAAGAAACCTTCTGGTAATGATGTATTAGTAAAGTCATCATCTAATAAGTTAGCTTTAACTAAATGAGACAACACTAAAGTGTCTAATTGTTTACCTTGTGGTTTAAACTCAGGAAATACTTTCTGAATAGCAGGAATATCAAACCTAACAATGTTATGCCCAATGAGAACCTCAGCACTCTGAAGTATCTTTATAGTCTCTTCTATCTCTTCTTCTGTAGTTGCTACCTTTATTTTTTGGTCATCGACATCAAGAGAAATATCGACATAACCAATGCAGTGGATTGTATTTAATTCATCAAGTAAACCATTTGTTTCTAAATCGAAGACAATCTTAGACATCAGTTGTTACTCCTTTCAGCTACATCTTCTATTGGTGAACCATTGGCATCCCAAGATCCTTCTGTTGGTTTCTTCTTTTTCTTTTTGTTTTCAAAGATGCGATCAAATTCGCTGTCGTATTTCTTTTTATCTACAGGTCTAAAGCAATCTCCTTTACCCATAATCAGCTCCTCTAAAATTGGTTGTTTGAATCTACACCCAGTAATCTTCCCGATTCTCTTGAATAGACAAGTAAATCTGCTGCACCTACCTCACCAGTAAACCTGTTTTTTAAGACTTCTATTGATCTGTAGTCACTTGGGTTATCTTTATCTACATTAAGAGATAGACAAAAATCACTGAGTTGGGCTATTGCATGGCTACCTCTGAGTTCACTAAGTTTTGCTTTAGATCCATTCTCATGGCTGCCACCGTTACTTGGTCTCTTTAAATGAGAGACAACAAACAGACAAATATCTAAATTCTGTACTAGGGTTCTCAATGAAGTCATCGCTGAATCAATCAGTTGTCTCTCTGATATGTTTCCAAGTGATCCTGTTAAGCCACTAACTAAGATAGATAAATGGTCTAATATCAAGTACTTACAACCGAAACCTTTAGCCATATATTCGATTCTATTTAGTATAGTATCTACTTGAGTGCTACCAAAGTGATCAAATAGATAGATAGGATGCTCGCTAAATAATTCATCAAATGCTTTCTCTATTTGTTTCTTTGTTGCAGCTTCAGGATCTATACAGATATTTTTATTTAGTTTTATTCCAGTAAGACCCTGTACTGTTCTCTTCGATGATTCTTCGAGCATAATTGCTCCACAAGTGTTGCCTTGTGTATGTAAGTGATAAATTAGTTCTCTTACGAATGTACTCTTGCCCACTCCTGATCCAGCACATATAGAAACTAACTCTGAGGTTCTTATTCCTCTTGTTATTTCATTGAGTCTTTCATAGGGATAAGAAATAGAAGATGCAACATCAGATTCACCGACAACATCTCTCAAGTCATTACTACTTATAATCCCATCAGGTTTATATACTTTAGCTTGCCATATTGAAGTGATGATTGACTTAGGGTCTTTCAACAGTGCTTCATTGGCATCTTTGTATGGAAGTGTTGCTATTTTTGCCTTACCCACTGGTAAGAACTGAGCACATTCTTTAGCAGACTCAATCCCTGCTTCATCTTGATCAAACATCAATATGATTTCTTCGAAATTCTGTAGGTACTCCCAATGTGACAGTAGTTCTTTCTTAGCTGACTGTGCTCCATTTTTAATAGAGACCGTTGGGAACTTATGTTGCTGCACTTGTGAGACACTGATGCAATCAATCTCACCTTCTGTTATCACCAGTTTTTTACCGTTGTTAAACAAATGACTGCCAAACAACGTGGCTTCTTTGACATTCCCAAGCCATGAAAAGTTCTTCTGTGGATCTCTGACCTTTTGTGCAACTATCTGTGAGTCTGAGTTTCTATAGCAAGCAATCTGAGCTGGTTTGCCTTTATAGTCATCAATCAACATGTAATTGAATTTACGACAAGACTCTTCAGTTATCCCACGCTTCTTTAATGAACTGTAGTAACCATCGAGTAACCCTTTACTCGTATTGACGACAGCAACAATATCTATAGAAGCATTACTGTCATTTGATGGTGTGTGTTTTTGGCATCCAAAACAAAATGTATGACCATCATCATACAATGCAGCGTTATCTTTTGATCCACAATGAGGACAAGGAACATGCCTTAGAAAAGTAGACTCACTTCCATCGTCAAATTCTTTCATGCTGCCCCCTTATGTATAATTATTTATTGAAGAAAATGAGGTGACTTAATAGTAATGGAGTAACTAAAAAGCCACCTCACGCTCTCCTACTTTTGACTCAGTTCTTCGAACCAAGAATCAGGTATCCACTTATGGCTATATTGGAATCCATGTTTTTCACACCATTCCCCATAAGTAGTCTTAGAACCTTTATAGAGCTTTGCTCTTGCATTAGAGAAGACAAAACGTATGTCTACAGCATCACCATATTCATTTTTAATGTGGATGTGCTTTTGTCGATCTCCTGTTTTAAACAAACCTTTGCTTTCAATCCAGAGTGGACTTCCATCTTTTTTTATCAACTTGAAGTCTGGACAATACTTAGCATTACGTTCTGGAACTATGTACTTAATCTTTTCTTGCTCATACAGAACTTCGTGACCTGCTTTAGATATTTGCTCACTGAGTTTAGACTCCAACCCAGAGCGATATCCTTTCTTCAGTCCTCTCTTGTTTTTCTTAGAATCGGTCAGCCGTTTGTCCTTCGTCCACTTTCTTAGATTCATCATCGAACTGTTCCTCTGTGATTTCAGGAGCAACAAAACCGCCTTCTACTTTATCGAAGCCGTCAGTTTCAGAGTTACTAGAAACTGGCTCAATTACTTGTACTTTCGAGAGCTGTAATGTGATTCCTTTAGAACCACTAACAGAATAAGGATTAATGAAGCCACCCAGACGTACAACCGACCCACCATAAAGAACAGGAATATGATTATCGTTTATGACTGCACCTTCACTGTCGAAGAACTTAGGTTTGAACTTAGATTTGACTTTAACTATGTTCTCACCACTTTCATCATCTTTACTGATTGGCATCCTGACTTTAGCTTTTGCTCCGAACTCGTCTTTTGCGATCTGTTTGCACTGAGACTGTAGTTCTTTGACATCATCAACTAATAGGCTGCACTGGTATGTGCCGTCTGGGTTAAATTGTACGTCTGGTTTATGTAAGTAAGGATAACGACACCTACCTACGTTTGTTATGAACTTAACTCTTTGAGCCATCTTCTTTTACCTCTTTTTTTACGTTTAAAGATTCGTTGTTATCTGGAAGTTTTATACCTAACTTTTTAGCTTCTGCTATTAGTCTAGGAGGCAACGGTTCACCTTTAGACATCAACAGCTCTGCCAGCTCCAACACACGTTCTCTAGGGTGCATAGTTACTCCTATTTGGACTAATTGTCCACATCATAGATCAAGAAAAACAGTAGTCAGACTTTCTGATTTCCTCCAGATTAAGTTTTCCCTTTTCAGGTATTTTTGTTGTTGTTATTTTTAATGGGTCACTAAGCTGCTGTGCTATTTGATCCTTCATGTCTTCGTATAGACACCAATCTTTATACATATCGACAAAAGTTGATCTAACACAATGGAATAATCCCCATGTGTCATCAATGACTGTAGCGAAACTATCATGGATGACAAAGAAAGAACTTATGCCATATTTCTGGCAGTTCAGTATTGTTAACAACAAATGACTGGCATCTAAACTGTGGATTACATTTGGACTTACAGCACTTCTAGCTTTCTTACTATCAACTTTACTTTTGTTCCTTTCTCTTAAGGTAACCAGAGATCTTTTTTTAATACCTGCTACCCTGTCGTGGAGAAATATTCTTACTCTCTTTTTGTTCCATTTGTTATATCTTTGTACTACAGGAAACTTTGTTGGTGTGTTCCACCTCATAGCCTTCCCTTCTTTTGATAAAGCATCACAGCAGCTCTGGAAAAACTCCATGCCTTGTGTAACTGATTTGAGTAGATCCTTTATAACTTCATAATTAATATTAGCTAGATATCTTGCTGCATGTTTTTGTTCTTTTTTATTACCAAATGGATGTGAATCCAATGTGCCTCTTAAAACTTTATCTTCTAGAGGCTTCATAAGATCTTCATAAATTTGATCTGCAAATCCATATTTTTTGGAACTGTAGCCAAAACACATAGTATTTCTTTTGCATGTACTTCTGTTAATCCCAAAGTCCAGCCATGCTTTAGATAAATCATTTTCATTATCTGCTTTAAGATGTTTGATTACATTGTCTGCAACCTTTTGATAGACATCCTGTGGCTTATCTACATCTGTGGTTAGATTGACAAGTCTACCTTCTGTCTCAGACAAAGAAGATGCAGAATAGTGTTGGCAACCTGAATTCGTACCATCGATTGCTATAGGTAATCCAGTCCAACAGTTATCGGGATTATCACACCAATTAGCATAACAAATACAAGAAGCTAAAAACTGAAACGGTTTGTCTGCTTTACTCCAAATATCGTATGTGCCTTCGTAATCGACACCACAAGAATAAATCATTAAATGGTTCTGATTAACCCACTCTGTTCGCTCTTCTAGAGTTCCTTTGCTTATCTTATCGAAATCACCAGTGTTAGCTAAATGGATTGCCAGCCATGCAACATTGTCCTGTGTAATCTTTGATTTTTCTTTAAGTAGGAAGAGGCTTTTTACATGGTCATCTCTGTGGTAATTAAAGAAACTGACTGGGTAAACTCTCGATCTGAAATCCATGTTCCATCCAAGGTAGAATTCATCAAAATCAGACAGCTCTTCTGCTGTGGCTAAATCGTTTTGCATAACAGCCCTTGCACCATCAATCTCTCTGTTTTTAATCCTGATACTCTTGATATCTAACCTGATTCCCTTCTTCTGTTCATCCGTTAGTTCATCCCATTTATCATGGTGATCTGGGTATTCGATATAATCTTTGAGGGGGAATTTTGCTGGTGCTTTACCATTTTCCCAGCACCACTTAACCACATAGAGCATATCTTTGTTTATTTCTAATGGTGTTTCTTGTAGAGCGTTCAATGCTTGCATATACAAGGGTAGTTCTTTTGAGGTTTTTATTTGATGCCTTATTGCTTGCTTTTGTTCTGGAGTAGCTGCCCGAACCAATGGCACATGTGCAGCTAACTTAGGATGTCTATAACATCCAGTATCAATGCCTTTCCAAGGTCTAGGTTTGACGATCATTGGTGCAAGCATGGGTTCATTCCAACTTGATTCAAAATCTAACTTAGCAAGTAAAGTAGAGGCTTCTGTTGTAAGACCTACTTTCTTCTTTGTGTTTCTTGGTTCTGATTGTTCCCACTCTTCGAAGACATGACTAGCATTTAAGACAGCATCATAGATTGGTGTTGCAGCTCTTGTTTTTCTATCTTTAGTCCATCTTTCTGGTTTAAACCCTTCTTTACCAGCTATGTTTTTTAAAGCATCTATTCTATAGATTTCACTAGAGTGGTCTTTCATCACTTGTCTTTCTATTCTTTTAGCTAATTTCTTATCAAATTTAGTTAACTCTATAGAGTAAGACTCAAGTTCTATTCTTTTACCAATCCTAGTTAGACAAGAAGTTCTAGTTAAACCTTGAGAAACACACTCAAAGAAAGTATTGAGACCAATGTAACTTAAGATATCTGAGTCTATGTGCTCTAAGTCTTCTATCCATTTACACTTTCTACCTTTTCCTTTTTCTTTCTCTGTATTTATAAGAAGTTGTATTTCTTTAGATACTTTAGGTAAGGCTTCTTTAACTAAGTTATGAGGATTCTCTTGTGTGGTTAATCTTTTATTATTTTCTTGTCTATCAAGATACCTTTCGTTCCCTTTCTCAAGCATCCTTTTTTCACGATCAATTTCTTTTGTTATATCTATTCTCGACATAAGTTTCTCCCATATCAATGATCTCTAGAGGGTGACCCTAAATAATCTTTTATTATAAAAATGTCCACAGTTTGTTATTTTTGTCCACTCAATGGGTACAGAAAAACCCAACACGTAAGTGTTTTACGTGTCAGGTCAGTCTAGTGTTTTAAGTTGTGTCTTTAATTAAATCTGCAAGTGGCTCTTGTCTATCAATTAGCTTTACTTCTCGATAATGCCCATATTCAAGTTCACCGCCATAACTCTTGTACTCAATGTTATCTTGTTGCTTTTGGATATCGCCAAACAGTTCACTGATACGTCCACTCATGTTATTTAATACAGCAGAGTCAGAAGCAAAATAGACATTCTCTTCTGTCTTTATATCGAAGTAACATTTAATATCTGGGTAGCATGTAGCATCAATAAATCTTCCTGCACATTTTGACCAATGAATAACCTCTTCATTATGATTTGCTGGTACAACATCATAGAGTGCTTCTCCCATGAAAATTAAATAGATATGAACAGTCCCTACTTCTTGCCAAACAAACCAATTAACCATGTTCTGGGTTGGGTGTTTTTTTGTCGCATCATAAGATACTCTTGTTTTCATCCACTCCATAATAGCGACTGTCAAATCACTCCTAATCATCTTTTCTAGATGCGCTTTAGGTTTAATGTTGAAAGCATTTTTTAATCTGTCTTTTGCTCTCTGTGTCATATAAATGTTACGTCCACAATTTCTAAGGATGGGTTTATCGTCCATGTTCATAAATTCTCTAACGATTGAGTCGAAATACCTCAAACTAAAACTAACTTTTTCAGAGACACACTTTTTGTGTTTGCATTTAGTTACCATTTACACATCCCCCATCATCTTTCTTTTGTTTACTCAACAAAACTTTTGTCAAAGCTAGTACAGCCTTTTTGTTCTCTTTTGTTAATTCCTCAAAAGCTAAATGTGCATCTACAGCTAACGTGTCTGACACATCTTCATTAGGCATTAAAGCACTAGAACTACTGTCGATGCCGTAAATTAACCACGCTGGCTCAACTTTAAAGTGCTCGCATATCTTCTTTATGTTTCTACGGCTTGGTACTCTTGTACCTTTACACCATTTAGCAACTATCGAACCACCCACACCCAGAATTTCTCCTAGTCGCCTACACGATAGATTCTGACGTTCTCTGAGGCTCTGTAGCCTCTTATACATTTGATGTTTATACTCCATTGTTTTCTCCATTTTCAATATGTTCTTCTAAAGTTATCGGGATCATTTTGTACCCCCTATGTCAAAATTGTCCGAATACTAAATATATAAAAATTATCCAAAAAAAGAAAGGGGTCTTTTGACCCCTCACATTTCACCCCAACCAGCACTTCTCAACCATGCGTTATCTGCATTGTTGTTTGCCTGTTGGTCTCTTATTTCCCTCATTTTCTGATGGTCATTTCTGCATTTCTCACAGATAGTCCTATCGCCATAAGGGTCTACGTTCCCACATTTAGTTGTGACTTTTCTAAAGTCATAACCATGCTGCACTGTCCAATCTACCTTGTTATTACAACTCACGATGCTCTCCTTTTCTCTGGATCTGCCTGTACCTTTCGTATCTTACTAATTATTCCTTTATAAAATTGACATTGACTTTTAGCGTGCTTCAATTGGTATGGTGCAATGGGAGCAAATTTACCCCCATCTATTCTACCTTGATGGTATTGCTCGAAATAATCGAATTCATTGTATCTTTCAATTGCAAAATTTAATAATTCATCAAGCTCATTATCGTTAAATTCAATAGATATATTAGCCTTCACATTACTCTCCTTTCTATGTTAGTTAATTCTCTACCTTCGTTTATGTACTGGTTAGCCTTCTCAGGACTAACATTGTGTCTTTCACAGAGTTCTTGGATAGTCCTACAGTTAGTCCAATAGTCTTCATAAAAGTTAATTACTAATTGTTGATATTCATGGTTCATCTGGATATTCCCCCTAGTTGATTCATTACATCTGACTTAGTTTTTAAAGTTACATGGACATATTTGCGTGTAGTATCAGCAGATTGATGTCCGAGAATTTCACTAACGATTGCCGTAGGAACACGATGCTCGTTAGCTAATAACGTGGCACAAGTGTGCCGAGTGGTATGGAAGACAAAATTAACATCACCATAAGCAACGTGATCTCGTAGTTTCTTCCATGTGTTATAAAAAGTTTTCTTTGAATAATGTTTCTTAGGTCTATCATCTAATGCTGTTAGTGCAGCCTCAGCAAACTTATTCAATGGCACTTCTCTTGGGTGTTTACTTTTGGTGTTATAGAGCATTACCTTCTTTCTATCTTTAGAAATAACACCATAAGGTTTTCTACCTTTAGGATCTGGCTCTTCACCAATAGATAATATCTCGCCTCTTCTCATGCCAGTCTCTAAACCAAGATGGAAGAAATGCAAAACGTATGGGTGCTTACATTGACTTAAGAACTCATTGCATTGCTCTATCTGTTCTGGACTAAAGAAATTAGGTCTGGACTTATGCTTCTCACTCTCAAGAGGTATCTTGATCTGCCTATCTATTTTCTCGTACTTATAAGCAGTCGTGAATATCTTTGAGATTGCTGCACGATATCTATTGCATGTGGATTCGCTTAGACCTTCTTGTTTAAGATGTGAAGTGAAGATATCAACATCCATCAAATTAAATGATCTGATTGGACGTTTACCGTAGTCTTGGAACTTAAAGAAACGGTTTAGTCTTCTTATGGATTCAACTTTGTGCTGATGACATGCTCGATTCCATATTAATTCTTCGTTGTTATTTGCAAAATCTGCAAGTGTAATTTCACTCATTTGGGACTCTCCTTCAGTTATGTTTTCCTGAAGGGTGACCCTAAATGGATCTGTAGCTGTGTAACTCATAATTTCTCCCTTTCTTTTTTAAAATCAAGAAAGCGATGAAACTAATCTGTTCCCTTTTTTACACCTGAATTAAGAGTGCCCCGAAGAGGATTCGAACCTCTGACCCCAAGATTAGGAATCTGAGGTACTCTTTTTCAGGCGAAAGCAAGGACGCTTTCTTGCTGATCAAGTGACCAGATTAACTAAAACACGACAAAAGTACAACTTTTCTATTAAGGGTCACCCTAATTAAATAAAAAAAACACCGATACAAAAAGACTAAACTTGTCGGTGATACGTTTTATTTAGTCTGTGAAGTACGATGTTTTTTACTTTATAACTGAGGTGAACAGATTATGTTTTTATATTTAAGTTATTGATTTTATTGTTTTTCTTCTTTATTGGAAGCCCCAAAATAAAAGCTAGATATTCCTGAAACTAGACCGCCAAGATATCCAAGCACAAGACTAACTATTGTGTCTGAGTTTTGATCAGGAGGCATAATTGTGACTGTAAAAATATATCCAACAAATGCTAATAATGAAACCATTCCAAATAATTTTGGAGTCCAATCTTCTCTAAATGAATCTCTAGCATCTTGGATATCAGCAGTTTCTAAAGCGTATAAATCGACATCCAATTCTTTCATTTTTATTTCAAAGTCTTTATCTATTTTCTTTAGTTCTGCTAATTGTTCTGGTGTTGCATTTTGTACTGCTGCTTCAAGTTTCTTTGGCTCTGGTTCACAGCCTAAAACTTCA
>Ga0181411_1000206_pt1 | contig 20481 bp, 28 predicted proteins | sample 34SPOviralmetaG_FD_130114 | JGI IMG/M metagenome (GOLD analysis project Ga0181411, IMG submission 130114) | Marine viral communities from the oligotrophic San Pedro Time Series (SPOT) site, San Pedro Channel, CA, USA - 34 SPOT_SRF_2012-07-09 | ecosystem: Environmental > Aquatic > Marine > Strait...
ATAACTAAAAATTCAAACTAATAGATAAATTATTTTGAATAAAGTATAAAAAACAACAGGATAAATGGTAAGGAAAAAATATTATCTAATAAGAAATTAAATATTAGCTGACTGTCGGTTTACCGACGCAACTTCGTTGCAGTCAGCTAATATTTATTATGAAAAGAGCTTTGCTTAACTAGTAGAAGATAGTTAAATAAACTATTTTCTACAAATTTTTTTCTATACTTTGAGAGAAAATTCCCTATTCCGGCCCTCCGGGCCGGCACACCAATTTACTTGCGACCTTTTCTCTTGGTTTTTCTCTGTTTTTTCTTAATTGATTTTCTTCTCTTACTTTTTCTCTTCTTTTTCAGAGATTTTATCTTCTTTTTTCCACCAAAATCTGTTCGTCTTCCTGTCGCTTGTAACGCTTTAATTTTGTCACTCATTATATTAAGAGCAGTATTCCTGGTTTCATCTTCTTTCGTATTTGTTCTAAGATTTGATGCAGACACTAAATTGTTAAAACCAAAATTTATATGATAATTTATTTGTTTTAATAATTTTTCTTTTAATTTTAAACCTTCTACATCATCTTCTCTTATATTATCTAACAAAAAATATAATTTTTTATTATTTATTAAATATGGATATTCATCGTAATCTGGATATTCATCAAATTCATATTCTGGTTGGTCAAAAATAACTTCATTTTCATATATAATCTCTTTTAAAAATTTTTCTACATTCGCTCCTTTTTCTAAAATTAGCTTTAGTATCTCGAGATTATCATTATCGAAAGCGAAATTTAATGATGATGTTCCATTACTATCACCCGCCCACCAATTTAAATGAGGTGTCTTAACAGTATAATCACATTCTAAATCCATATTTGGATCCGCTCCATTTTCCAGTAAAAATTTTGCTATTTCATCATATCCAAAAAATAATGCCATATTTAAAGCATTTATATCTCCTTGAATAGACACATATTTTTTATTATCGCCAAAAAACATTTCTTGTTGAAGAATATGTTCTTCATACACCACGGAATTTATATTAATTCTATGTTCATTTATATGTTTTTGTACCTCGTCTATGTCATTTACAATAGTAAAATATATTAATCCTGCTCCACTATTACTGAACGCTTGTGCAAGTTGATTATTTTTGAATTTATTTATCATTTCTTTCACATCGTTGTCTAAAAACGAGCTAAAATATTCATTATTCATATATATATATACAAGTATTTTTCTACTAATTTTTTAGTTTTTGAGAGATAAAATTGATAATATTTTTTCTCTTTTTATTATATTATTTTCAATGAATTTGAGTAATATTGCTGATATTAGTCAAAAAAAATATTGGGTATTTGACCCTTCTAAAAAATATCACTTTTATTTCGGTAAAAAAGTTTATCTCTCTACAAAATGGGATACATCTGATAAAATTAATCTTAAACATTATGGTACTCTTATTGATATCAATGATCTTTGTGTCGCTGTTAATGCTGGTTATCACCCCGGATACATTCAACTCCCTCGTATCATATATTTTACACATGATGAAATTAATTTCTTATTTTTAAAAAAACATGATTATGTTTCTATTAGATCCTCTTATAAAAATATTAAAAATATTAATTCTATCGACGAACAAACTGAAAAACACAAACTTCTCGTTAATAATAACTTCCGTACTATTTAATTTTTCAATACTTTGAGAGAAAATTACCTATTCCGGCCCTCCGGGCCGGCACCCCAATTTATCTCTGACCTTTTCTTTGTTTTTTCTTCAATGATTTCCTTCTCTTTTTTGTCTTCCTTCTTTGTTTTCTCTTCTTTTTGAGAGATTTTCTCTTCTTTTTTCCACCTCCTCTTTCCATAATTCCTTCCCATAAAACATCTGAAGGTATTGTTGGTGCACCAGGCGTCTGTGCTTTTTGCAATGCTGTTACAATTGCCCATCGGCGATCATCTCTTTGTCTTGGTGTCATTCTATCCAGATCTTGTTTTATAGTTACATGTTTCAAATAAACTTTATCCATTATATTTCCTAATACCGTCATTGGTTTATCTCCTAAAAAGAATGGTTTATTATTATTAATATTAAAACCATCTGCATCAAAAGCACAATTCTTTAAAGGACCTACTACTACTGTTAGCATATATCTATTCGCAAAATCATCTGCTAGTAACATCCTGTTAAAAATAGTTATATTATTTTGACTTGTAGTACTAGCTATTCGTCTCTCCAGAAAATATCTATATGTTGTAAATAGTACTTGTGAAGGCTCTCCACCCCAATTCCCTTGCACCATCCCAGATAAAAATTCCGATACTGGGAAAGGGTTATCATAATTATCAATAGCTTCTCTGTTATCAAGAGTTTCTTTCACATCATTTTTCAAATTGTCCAATATGGTTTCATCTGCTATTGTAGCACCCATTACTGTTAGTTTATTGTTTATTTTTTGTTTTACTATAGTTAAATAGTAATTTCGGAATTCATATACATCTAAAATTAAACCCATATAAATAATTGTTTCTATTTTATCAGATGCTTGTTCTTCAGCCATTATATATTATATTACTATATTTATTTGCTTCCCCAGTAAAAGATAGTTCACTAAAATATCTTTTACTAATTTTTTTCAATACTTTGAGAGAAAAACTCTATTTATTTACGACCCCTTCTCTTGGTTTTTCTCTGTTTCTTCTTCATTGACCTTCTCTTTGCTTTTACACTTCTTCTCTTACCCTTTTTGCGTCTTTTTCCACCTTGTACTCCAACTAAATGTGGTCTTAAAGTATTTTTTATTTCTTCTATACGTTCTTCACTTACATCACTTCCTCTTAGACCAAATTCTAGTTCTATTATATTAATTATTCTTTGTCCTTGTACTGTTGTTAATCTTCCTATAACATCTTGACGTTCACCTAATATCATATTTAAAACAAAACCTCCAGTGTCTCTATCTTGTAAAGGACCTTCTGGTAAATCAAATATTGTAAAAATTAACGCATCTTCTAAATCATCTAATTCCTCTTCTGTTACTCCTTGTGCTCTTACTGCTGTATTTTGTGGTATTAAATTATTATTATCATCTTTATTTCTAGCTACACGTCCTCCTTTACTACCATCAGATTTTCTCTTCCTTTTTCCTCCTCCTCTAGTAAATTCAAATCCCCTGTTTTCATCCTCTTTTGCTGTTAAATCTTTTAATTTATTTTTTATATTATCTATTTTTTCCGCACTTGTTAAGTTTCTTTCAACTTCTTCCATCTATATATTATAGATACAAATTTAAAAATGTAAATAACATTTTTTTGAACAATAATACTTATGCGAAATTTTTCTATACGGTATTTTGCAAATTACATTACAAGTTTTACATTTATTATTTACTAATAACATTATATAATCTATTATTTCATTCGGTAATTTTAAAGATATCATTATTTAATAATACAAATTGCAGATAAATATTTATATTATTTTCTAATTCTATTATATCATGAACAATTCATATATTGCTCCTACCGTCATTTTTTCTATTTGTATATCTCTCGGTATTTTAATTTATTATAAACATAATTATTCTGAAGAACTTAATGAACCTATACAAAATCATATCCCTTTCTCTGATCAAGATGATCTATGATTATTCTTTTTTCTCTTCCTCTTCCTCTTTCTTTTTCTCTTCCTCTTTCTTATCCTCCATCTTCTCCGCCATCGCTGCTATATCCGCTTGTTGATAATATAATTTTAATTTCTGTTTTAAATCATTCCCTTTTGTTGTATTCGGTATCAAACCATCCATATCTAAATTTGATCCTACTTTTACATATTTATTATCGTTCGGTAATAATTCTGTCACTTTCTTAAAAGTTAAATCTGTATTTGTATTCTCATCATCTGATAATCTTAATAATTCATTCGCATCTTTTACATTCGCTTCTAATTCAGCTTTCGTATTCGGACCTGTCTTCTCCGCACTCCAAAAAAATCCCCCTTTCATCTTATTCCTTCTATTACTTTTTCTTCTCTTCCTTTTTAATGATCTTCTTCTTGATCTTTTACGTTTTTTTGACACTCTCTTTCTTCCTCTTGTCTTTCTTTTTACACCTCCTCTTTCTTCCTCTCTTTTTTTCCTTTGTTTTTCGTTTGCTAATTTTACTATATAATTTGTATAATCTCTCATATATTCCTCTATTTTATCATCCTCACTAGTATCCTGAATACCTTCTGCTTTACGGTTTGCTTTAAGTCTATCTTCATCTGTCATTATCCACATCGTATTATTTTTCAATGTTTTCTCATCAGAAAAAAATATTTGATCCTTTAAAAATTTTGTTGTTAAAAATGGTCTTGATGGTATACCTCTGCAGGTATTACTTGAACTACTACCATCATTTACATTACCACATACTTTTTCTAGAAATGCACTATGTGTTAATTCTATAAATAATTCTTTTTTCTCTTCACTTTCTAAATTAAATATACCTATTATATCATCTCTTACTTTTTTAAATGTTTCCATTGCCATCGGATTTCTATTACTCATTATATAATATCTACATATAAAATTGATATTCTTTTATTTAATTATTTTATATTAATATTAATATGAATTCTCGTAAAATCGATACACTCCTTAAAACTCTTACTGTTCATCTTAATAATATTCAATCTGAAATGAATAAAATTAATAAAATTAAAAAACAAATTCATATATTAAAATCTAAACCTGTTGTTATTCCATGTGATGATGAACATATTAGAAAAATTATTAGACAAGGTGGTTTATAATTTTATAATTTTATATTATTATATATTAATATGTGGAGAAAAATCAATATCTCTAATACTTACAGAAAAATATATGTTATTCGACATGGTGAATCTATTTGGAACCATGATAGTAAATTTACCGGATGGACTGATATCCCTCTTACCGATAAAGGCAAAGATGAAGCTAAAAAAATTGCAAATACACTTATTAATTATAATATTCATCCTAATATTTTTTTCTCATCCGTACTCAAACGTGCTTTAGATACTACTAATATTATTAATTTTAATTTAGAAAAACATTTTTATAAAACACATCCATCTAATAATCATATTTTCACTTCATGGAGACTTAATGAAAAACATTATGGTACATTAGAAGGTGTCCGTAGAGAAATTATTAGAAAAGAATATGGTAAAAAATTTACATCTATTATGAGAAGTAATTTTTATATGAAACCTCCTGTTGTTAAAAATTTACCTCAACAAACTCAATATCCTGTTTATAAAAATTGTTATTTTCAAACTATGAAAAATGGCGAATCTAAAGAAAACGTACTCTCTCGTTTAATACCTTACTACGAAAATGATATTATGTATACCATTAATAATATCAATAATATACCCCTTATTATTACTCATAAACATTGTATGCGTGTTTTAATGAAACATTTATTAAATATTTCCGATGAAGATTTCGAATATTATGATGTACCCTCTAAAAATATTATTCAATTATCTTATGACGATAATTCCAATTTTATTGAACATTCATTTATCCCTTATTCATAAATTATATCTTTATGTAAAATTGTTTCTTTTTTCCATTTTTTTATATCTTTAAAAATTAACATGACATTCAATTATTCTAATATTCCTCACCTTCCATCCGAGTTGGTTGACATGATCGCTGACTATCATGATTATACAAAATATTGTAGACCTCAACATTATGAACTTTTGAAAGGTATCATTAATGATATCGGTAGTATGGCTGCTATTCAATCTGATGATGCTAATCTAGCACCCAGAATTGCCTGGCAATGTTGGGGTATCGGTACTTATACTCTTAATGACTTCGAATGGAACCCTGATGAACATGACTATGATGATTATTGGAATGAAATTATGGATGATTTCGTTAATCATTTTGATGATTATTCTGATGACGACGAAGATAATTTCAGTCTCGATAATGACGAAAGACATTATCCTTTACATTTCTAATTTACAATATTATTATACCTAATAAATACATTATCCCTACTAATACTATTGTTATTGATAATAACAATAATCTCTCATAATCTATCATATTATATATTTACATTCTCCCTTTTATATTTTTTTTACAAACGACATAAATATTTTTTATTTTTTTTTATATGTACGAAACACCATATACTATTTCTTGTATCCTATATTTTGATTATATTATTGATTATTTTCTTGATCAATATATTTTTTTTGCTATTGATGATCATATTATTTAAATTTATGTAAAATTGTTTTCTTAATATTATTCTATATTAGTTTAATTACTATTATGAAAGACATTATATTTAATAATACACATATTCTTATCGGACAAAATGCATCTGATAATTGGAAAGTTATCGATATCAGTGATGATAATTATTATTGGTTCCATTTAAAATCTTTCCCTTCTTGTCATGTTGTTGTTCAAACCGATGATCTCTCTACTGAACTTATTTTATATGCCGCTCAACTTTGTAAAAATAACACCAAATATCGTTATTTATCTAATCTTAAAATTGATTATACCCCTATATCTAATATTACAAAAGGACCCGATGTCGGATCCGTATATTTTAAAAGCAATCGTAAAGTTAATAATATTACTATTTAAAAATATATATAAAATTTTTTTTATATATATTATAATGTGCGGAATATGTGCGGTTTTATATAATAATAATAATAATGGTTTCGATATTTTTCAAGCTTTAATATCTATTCAACATCGCGGTCAAGATGGCGCCGGCATTTATTATTGTAATGATAATTTCGAAAAAAATATTAAAAAATCTGGTCTTATTTGTGATATTTTTAATCATGATCAATTAAATGCTATGAATGCTCATACTTATCTCGCACACACACGTTATAAAACTAATTCTATTTATAATTCTTTTCAACCTTTCAATTTCTCACATGATAATATTACAATTAAAACTAATAAGAAAAAAAAAAGAAAACCTTTCGATATCTCCCTCTGTCATAATGGTAATATTATTAATACTCACCATCTTATTTCTATTCTTTCTAATCAATTCGATTATCATTTTAATTCCCCCGTATCTGATAGTTTTATATTAACTGTCCTTATTTTTTATAAATTAACACAATATTCTACTAATCAACTTCTTAATTTCTCTCATATTATACATTTATCTAAATTCCTTAATGAAACTATTGTCGGTAGTTTCTCTCTTATTATTAATATCCGTAATTATGGTATTATCGCTATCCGTGATCAACATGGTATAAGACCTCTTTCTTATGGTAAAAATGATAACGATGACATCCTTATTTCTAGTGAATCTTGCTCTTTTAATAATACAAACTTTCATTTTATTAGTGATGTCAATCCCGGTGAAACTATTTTATTTCAACAAAATAAATCTCCTGAAGCTTTCATGTTATCTCACAATCCCTATACCATTTTTAAACCTTGTTTATTTGAATATATATATTTCTCCCGTCTTGACTCTATTATCGCAGAAATTTCCGTTTATAATTTCCGTTTTATGCTCGGTGAACTCCTTGCTAAAATTATTGATTTAAATGACATTGATTTTATTATACCTACACCTGAAACTAGCCGTGTTTATGCATATGGACTCAGTTCCGCTACCAGTATCCCTATCCAAGAATGTATTATTCGCAATCGATATATTAATCGTACCTTTATTCTCGACGATAAAAATCAAATTGAAAAAAAAATTAATCAAAAATTCTCTGTTGTTAGTCAAATTGTTAAAGATAAAAATGTTATTCTTATTGATGACTCTATTGTCCGTGGTAATACATCCAAAAAAGTTATCGAACTCCTTAAACAATCCGGTGCTAATAAGGTTATCTTCGCTTCCGCATCACCTAAAATTTTCAATACCAATAATTTCGGCATCTTTATTGAAAATAAAGATGAATTAATTACCTTCCCTAATAAAACTAACGATGATATCGCTAATTCTATCGGCGCTCATAAAGTTTATTACAATAATTTGGAAGATGTCTTACAAATTATCAAATATTTAAATCCATTTATTAATAATATGGAAATATCTATGTTTTTAAAATAATTATTTATGTTTATTCCGTTGTTTCCTTCTTAATCGTTTTAATCTTCTTTGACGTTTCTTCTTCCACTTATCCCGCATTTTTTTGTATATATAATATAAACATTTCTTTATATTATAATTTTTAATGGACATTAGCTTTAATCACTATAAAGAAATAGTATATAAATCACGCTCTTTTTCTATTAATAGCAATACTAGTATTTATTCATTCGCTAGTAATAACAGTCTCAACTCCCTATCTACTATGGATAGTTGTGACTCTCTTAATAATTTAGAAACATCTCACGATTTAAAACCTATTAAACATAATAATTTTTTTGATATTTCTAATAATAAATATAGACAATATAATAAACGTGTTCGAGATGCCTATATTAATGAACGTAATACACCCGATATTGATACATTCGAATCTATTATGGTTAGAAGAAACTCTAGAGAATATTAACTTTTACCTTATATGACGCGTCTCCGCTGTACATAACGCATGATTATAATGATGATCCGATATCCTCGCTACATCAAAGTTTATTACATGTAATATCTTCGGATCCGCTTTCAATGTATATTTTATTATGTAATCTTTTAAATTTTTCGGTTTCGCTAATTCTAAAAAATAATTTGACTCCGGTGTCCTCTCTATCGCTCTCATTATATCCGGTATTATATCCCCTTTCTCCGCTTTAAAAGATACTTTATTTATATATTGTGATCCCCAATCCATCGTTACATCTATTTTTAATCCTTTTATATCCTGCGCATTATAACATACACTCCTTAAATAGTAATCTTTATCTGACTCATCATATTTTTTATGTCTCACTTCTATTCCTAAACTTAAAAATCTCTCTCTTATCTTATTAAAATCCTTTTCTGACATCCTCCCTATATCTATCGCATTACTCTCACCTATCTTTATACTCCCATCCGTTACTAATAATAAACCTTTAGTGAATATTTCTTTTAAATGATTAAATACATCTATCTCCTTCGAATTTACTGTCAGTTCTTTAAATTTTATATTGTAATAAAATGGTTTCTCCGCCTCCCTTTTAAATAAATTTTCTATCGATAATTCTTGATCCTCCATTATATATACTATTTTATTCTTTTTTCTTAAACATACCTTCTAACCATGGATTTTTTTTTAAATTTTTATAGTATAAATCTATATCGTGATCCCCAACACTGAAACAATTAAATAAACTGTATTTCCACCATGTGTTATAACTATAATTTTCAAAAATTTCTGTTTTTGTATCCGATAAATGAATATTTATACCTACATGTTTATACCAAAACATCGGTGCCGCTGTTACTACATCCCTATTATTACTTACTCTATAATGTTTTAAATTCTCTCTCCCATCAAAAGCTTCCCTCCATCCTCCATCACCTACTCTCGGACTCGCAAAAGATACAACTGTCACTTTTTGAGGTATCTCCAATGAATATTCATAACCAAATAATGTACTTAAAGCTGCACCTAAACTATGCCCTGTTACTATTACTTCAAAATCTTTATTCTCTTCTATCGCTAATAATTCATTCACCTTCTTTTTTATTTTCTCATAATTATTGTTTATATGTAATTGATTCCAAAATCCTTTATGTACATAAACATCATCGTGTAATTTCCTTTTAAACACTTGTAAATCGTAATACCAATCCGCTTTCGACTCGCTACCTCTGAATACTATCGATATCCTTTTCGTTCTCTCACTTATTGTTATCGCAACTTGTAAATCTGTCTCCTCGTCACTTATAAAATCTATCACTTTCCCATGTGGTGCATAATCTTTTATATTTCTCATCACCTCTTGTCTCGCTGGTGATAATTTTTCTAATACATCTGTTGTTGATCCTAAAAATCCTTCTATTGTTTGATCCTTATCTAATTTAAATGACTTACTATAGTCGTATACTAACATCGGTAAAGCTACAATCTCTAAAACTTCAGAATGTGTTATCATTATAATAATATAATAAATATATATTATTTTATTCTTTTTTTCGCTTCTTCTATACTTAATTTTCCACTTATTAAATCTGATAAATTAAAATCGTTTAACCCTTCTGGATCCCTCTCAAATTGTTTATAATGTAATACCCCCATGCAGCCTGTCCTCGTTATCTCTTTATGTTTTATACCCGGTGATACATTTATTATTATATTTGTCAAACATAATCTCTCCGCTCTCTCTTCTAATAATTCTAATAATTTCATTTTCTCTCTCTTACTCTTGCATATCCCTTCCAATCTCTTATCACATATATCACATATCACATTTGGCATTTTATATATATACATAAAATTGAGTTATTTTCAACCAATTTTTATATTAATTAAATATATACGCATGTAATGGACATCTCCTACCTTAAAAACAACTATAATTTCATTATTGACACCGGCATTTATTACCATTCTTTTAATAAGGATGAATATTTCACCGTTCATTATATGAACCACGATTTACTTACCTCTAAAATTAAAACTTTGTTTAAAAATATTAAAAATAACTCCTCCTTCCATGATAAAATTTATTCTAAATTTGATAAATACGATCTCGGTGCCTTCTGGCACTATACTCACGATAATTCAAATAATCTTATTGTTAGAATTATCTTTGATAATGCACAAATTTTAACTGATACTAGTTTCAATCGAATTATTGAAATTATTAAACCTCATAATAATATTAGTTTTAAAAAGTATAAAAAAATTAAAAAAAATAATAAAACTCTTAAAAAAAATCATTTAAATACCGATCCTAAAATATAAATTATTATTAATACTGTACAACATGTACCTGCTAACACACCTACTAAATAAAAACCTGAATTTTTTTTAAATGCATCCGCACAATTATTCTCATCATTCTCTTCTATATTTGTTAATCTTATTAATTCTGTCGGTCTTGGTGACGTACCTAGTGATATTGTTTTTAATGAACTTATTGTATCTCTCATATATTTATTATCTTATTTTTTCTAGACTTTTTTTTGTTGTATTATTATTTTAATAATACAACCAGAAAATGCCAAAAATGCCAAAAAATGCCACTGGGGAAAAAAAATTATTGTGAACATTATTACTTTAAATGAAGCAAAAAAAAAGATTTAAATATACATTTAACAACTGTAAAACATCAAAAAAATGTTGTAATTTGTTGTACGGCAGATACGTCAAAAAAAATGCCTTATTCTTTATATTCAAATTATTGTGTTTCTTTAAATATTAATAATAAATACTATGAAATCAAAAAAAATTCTTGAAAGTGAAAAGTAAAAATGGACATTTTTAAAAATGTCCAAATATATATTTCTATATTTATAATTTTTTTGAGGTATCATAAAAATTCGGTTTAAAGCAAAATGCTTTATTTTTGATTTTTTCGTAAAAAAAAGTGACACCACAAATTTTTATATTTTTATATTTCGTTTACTTTAGGGGTTTTTTTTCCTATCCTATTTTAGGATAGTAATGGATAGTAAAAAAACCCCAAAAAACCCCAAAATTTTTCATTGTGAAAAATGTAACTTTAAATGCAGCAATAAAAAAGACTGGAACAGGCATTTATTGACAGCAAAACATAAAAAGATAGTAAATGATAGTAAAAATGATGACAATTTTACCCCAAAAAACCCCACACCATTTATGTGTGAGTGTGGGAAGAGTTATAAATATGATAGTGGTTACTATCGTCACATAAAAAAATGCCAATTTATTAATAAAAAAAAAGAAGAAAAGGAAGTAGTAGAACAAGAAGACCCAACTGAACCAAGTTATAAAGACTTACTGATAAAAGCGATGAAAGATATGTCTGATATGAGGAAAGAAATGGTAAGCATGATGCCATTAATAGGAAATACAACAAATAATAATACAACAAATAATACATTTAATTTACAGTTTTTCCTGAATAATGATTGTAAAGATGCATTAAATTTGACAGATTTTATAGATTCATTAAGATTACAATTAAATGATTTGGAATATACGACGGATAATGGTCATGTGAAAGGGATAACAAATATATTTCAGACAGCATTGTCGAATTTAGAAGAGACAAAACGTCCGATGCATTGTACAGATTTGAAAAGGGAGGTATTGTATATAAAAGACAATGATAAATGGCATGTAGACGAAGATAAAGAGATAATAAAAGGGGCGGTAGAGACTGTAGCGAATAAGAATATAGGGAATACAGGGAAATGGTTAGAAAAATATCCAGAACATATGGATCCAGGATCGAAAGATTTTGAGAAATATGTAAAAATGACAACAAATGTGATGGGATCAGGGGAAGAGTTAGAACAGAATAAAATAATAAAGAATATATGCAAAGAAGTAAAATTAGATAAAAAAAAATAATATAAAATAAAATATATTTTTATATTATTAAAGGGTTATGGGTTGGATTATAATAATTTGGGGAGAAACATCAATGCGTTATATGCTTTATTAGAAGAAAAAAAAAATATCAACATTTAGTAATGATGAAAAGGAAGGAGATGACGAAGAAATATGATTGTCCTTATTGTGATAAAGTATTTACAACAAGTATATTTGTGTTTAAAGATCATATAAATAAAAATCATCCAGGTCAAAAAGTAGTAATGAAAAGTAATGGGGAATTTGTTAAGTATGAGGAACAATCGCACAAAGAACGTCTCCTTCAACATGACCATTTAAAGCAGTGAAAATATAATTAGGATTAATAGATAAAATAATCTCTTGAATAGTTTTTAAAAAATTGATATTACCATATGATTTTTCATTCCAAGGGTATTGAGTAGATAAAATACGGAGGTCATCGATTAAAATAACATGTTCTTTAAAGGGGAGTTGTTTAATTGCATTTAATTCTTCGAGGAGAGGGCATTTTTTTGTATAATTTTTAATATTAATATTATCAACATGGGCATCGAGGAAGAAAATAGTTTTTTCATCATTAAAATAATGGTGCATATCAAGATATTTTTTCATATTGGTACTGTCATCATTATAAAGATGATATTTACCATCATCAATATATTCACGGAAGAGGACATTGCCTTTATCAACGAAATCTTTACGTAATTCGATACAATGGACGGTATCGAAATTAGCTTGTTCTACAGCTTTCCAAGATGAGATATCATGTTGGATAGGATCCCAAAGGCCGGTTTCAAAATAATGTTTACAATTATGTTTATTACGAAGGTCTTCAATATCGAATGCGATAGGCATATTAAGTATTAAAATAGAAAAGTATTTAAATTATATAAATAGGAAATAATATTTATAGTTATAATGGGAGATTATGAATTAAAAATAAATAATGAGAAAATATATAATTTTTATAAGAACAATACGGAGTATGATTTTGAGGAAGTATCATTATTGGCGATAGATTTAATAGAGAATTGGAAATTAAAATCATCAAAACAGGATGTGAAAGATATAATAAAGGAGACGACAACGGAACAGAATAAGGATTTACAAAAGAATATAGAAATGTATGTAGATAATCGTTCAAATTCTCTAACAAGAGAGATATCGAATGAATTATCAAGAGAAATATTAAGATTAGATGGAAATAGGGAGGCGAATAATAGTTTAATGTTATCAAAATTAGGGAATATGGAAGGGACAATAAAAGATTGTAGTGATTTTCTAGGGAATTATCAGAAATCGAGTTTAAAAGGGCAATATGGAGAGAATTATCTAGAAAAGATATTAAATGAGATGTATCCGAGTGGTGAGATATTGAATACGACGGGTATACCACACAGTTGTGATTTTAAATTAGATAGGAATAATGGGTGTGATATCATATTAATAGAAACGAAAGAGTATAGTAGCAATGTAGCATTGTCAGAAGTAGAGAAATTTAAGAGGGATATAGATGTTCAAAAGCAACATGGTATATTTTTATCACAAAAAAGTGGAATAACAACGAAATCGAACTTTCAATTTGATTTTAAAGGAACAAATATATTAGTATATGTTCATAATGTAGGTTATAATCCGGAATTAATAAATATAGCAATAAATATAATAGATTCAATAAGTCCGAAATTGAAGCAAATAGATAATGAAATACTAGAGAACAATATTTCGAATGAAACAATGGATGAAATAAATAAAGAATACCAAGATATAATAGCAAAAAAGAAGAGATTAGTAGATAATTTAAATAATTTTAATAAGACAATGAAAGAGGATATAGAAAGTATGAATTTACCATGTATATTAAGTGTATTAAGCAGTAAATTTGGATTAGAAAATATAAATAAGAGAGAAGAGAAATACATTTGTGATATATGTAATAGTTTTAGCAGTTCAACAAAACGAGGTTTAAGTTCACATAAAAGAATTTGCAAAAATAAAAGTAAATAAAATATTATTTAAAAATAAAATAACATTATAACTAAAATGTATTTCTATTTGTTTGTAATTATTAATAGTTTAGTGAGGAGAAACAACCTTTTTTTTCAAAAAAAGGAAATTAATAATGATGCAGCACTAATACCATTTGAAGACTTACCAAAAAATGAATTTTATAATAATTTTACTAGTACTAATAATTATAGAAAAAAATATAGAGGTATTATTTATCCACCAAAATAAAAAGAAATAAAATATGAATTTAATATATAATGGCTTATAGAAGAACAGCACGTAGAGGTAGAAAAGTATCTCGTAGAAATCGTAGAAATACTAAAAGACGTCAAAATAGACGTTTAATAGGTGGTGGAGAAAGTTGGGTTGATAATTGTGAAAAATCAGGATTTTGTGAAAAAGATGCTGAAGGTGTCTATCCAGAAGAAAAACTACAAGAAATGATAAACAATATAATTGAATTATCAGAAGATGAAGATAAAAGGTCACTAACCATACCAGATTTGGGAAAACAAGAAATAGGTGATCTATCTCAATGTAAACGAGGAATACAAGCAATGATTTATTTGTATAAGAGAACACATAAAGAAGGTAACAAATTTTTAGATGAGTTAATTAAATTAAATACATAATAAGAAAAAAAGTTATATTTTATTTCTGTAAATAATATATAATACACAATATGACATCATATAAAAAAAGAAATTATAAAAGTAAAAAAGGTAAAAAAGGAAGAAAAACGAGAAAGATGCAAATGAAAGAAGTATATTTAAGAAAAAAAGGAGGGATAAAAAAAGGGGGAAAAATGGAGTATGTCAATATAGGAAGAGGGAACCCATGGAGATTAGATCCAACATTAAAACAATTAATAGAATGTGATGAATATATAATATTTATAGATAATCCGGGTGAAAAAGAAGATTATACTTATGGAGTAGAACCAGGAATAGGAAAAGATATTATGAATAAAAAATTATTTGTAAATGTAATAAATTTAAAAGGTAAAGATAGTAAGCATTTTGGAATGCATAGAATTTTTATGATATTAAAAGATGATACAGGTTATTGTTGTAGTAAAAAATCAAATAAATCAGAAGGAAAAGGGGATTCAAAAAGATCAGACGTGAAAGGTGACAAAAAAGATTATAAAGGAGAGAAAAAAAGTTATAAAGATGAAAAAAAAGGTTATAAAGGTGGTAGTGAATCAGAAATAATTGAAAACGATGGAGAAGTACATGTAGCAGAAGCAAAAAATCCAGAAACAGAAGAAGAAGGATCAGAACAAGATGAAAATAATAACGAAGAAGAAATAATCGAAGGTGGTGATGTATCAGGAAGTTGTAATATAGCATATCTTAAATGCAAAGATGATGAAGTTCTGGCAGAATGGATAAAAGATGTATATGCTTGTAAAGAAGTTGATTTTACTAAAACATTATATAACACAACATATGGAAAGTCAGAGCAAAAATTAATTGATACAAGATTAAGTGATATAAATTCATTAAAAAATATTATGTCTTTAAAAACAGTATATTATAGATAATAAGAATTAATTTAGATCAATGTATATTATTTCTACAAATAATATATATAATATAATGAATTCTAGAAAAAAGGTAAAAAATAAAAATAAAAATACGAAGAAAAATTTTGGTGGGTTAGACTCATATGAAATAAACCATCAAATGCAACATTCACCAACAACATTTCGTGATTTATTATTTTCAGAAGAAATTACAGCAACTTTTAGAGGGGGTACTAAAAATATAGAAAGAGATTTTTCTGTAGGGTTAGGGCCATTTGCAAAAAAAACTGATAATGATAACGAGCCGGAGAGAACTGGAAAAAATAAAGAACGATATGTAACTGCAACAGAAGTAGAAAAAAATGGTTTATTTAATAAGAAAGTTGGAGAAATATTATTGAAGGGGTATAAAAAAGATAAAAAATTTGAATTATTATCAGATATATTGGATCGTTGTTATATGAAGGGGACTTTTCCATGGAAAGAATTTGAAGCAAATTTAAAAAGTATGGATGATGAAAAATGGAAAGAATATTTTAATAATTTAATATTAGAAACAAATGTTATTGCGACAAAACAAGTAGAAAATATATTTTTTAGACCAAATCAAACAATATTAAAATTTAGAAAAATGCATAAAGATGTTAACCAAGAGGTAGAAGACAAAAAAGAAAAAGAACGTGAAAGACAGAAGGAAGCAGATAGAGAAGCTAAAATAGAACGTGGGAAGGAATTAGCTGAAAGAATAAAACGAGAAAAAGCACTGAAAGAGGCTCAAGAATCGGAACAAAAATTAAAAGAAATGAAAGAAGCTCAAGAAAAAGCAGAAGAAAAAAAAGATGAGGATATAAAAAACAAAATAGAATTAGAAGAAAATAAAAGAAAGAAAGCGATAGCGGATATGGAGGCTGCTGCATTGGAAGAACAAAAAGCGCAGGATAAGAAAGAGGCGAAAGAGCGAGAAGCTCAAGAAGCAAAAGAGGCGGAAGAAAAAATACATGCAGAAGAAGCTGCGATAAGAGAAAGAGTAGCTCAAGAAGCTCAAGAAGCAAAATCGAATGCTGCCGAAAAAATGATGATTGAGAGAAAAAAGAAAGAATTGGAAGAAGAAAAAATAAAACAAGATGAGGAAAGAGTAAAAAAACAGAAACAAATAGATACAGATCGTGAAATTAATAGAGAGAAAGCAAAACTAGATTTTATAGAGGAAAAACAAAAATTAGGATTAGAGAATGAAGAGGCAATAGCAGAAGCAAAAAATAAAGTAAAGGATGCAGAAGCAAAGATGAAAGATTATGTTGATAGAGAAGAAGAAAGATTAGAGGCGATAGAAAAACATAAAGAAGTATTGGCTGAAGAAAGGAAAGCAGTTGATAAAATGATAGAGGCTGACAAACAAAGAATAGATTTAGAATCAAAACTTTCACAGGATAATGATGCTAACGAGAAAGCAAGATTAACAGAAGAATTATATAAAGTGAACGAAGAAGAGAAAGTAAGATTAGAAGAATTAAAATTAAAAAAATTAAAGGCGACAGAAGAAAACAATAGAATAAAATTTGAAAATGAAATTAAAAGAAAGAGAGAACTGATGGAAGCAAATAAGGAAACTGTTGAAAGCGAAGAAGATAAAGAAGCATTTAAAGCACAATTGAATCAATTAGAAGCCGACGAAGAAGCATACAAAGGTGTTATGAAAGTAAGATTAGCACAATTTGATGCACAAGCAAAAGCGGAAGCAGCAGAGATTGATTTAAATAAAAAGATAGAATTATTAGAAATATCAGAAAAGATGGATGGAATTAAGATATCAGAAGCAGAAATAAAAATAAAGAAAGAACGTTTAGATAAAGAAAAGAAAGCACAAAACGAAATAAGGAAGAAGAATGCGGCAGAATTAGAGGCTGAACTAAAATTAGAACAACAAGAATTTGAGTTTGGTCTACAGGAAGAAGAATATAACAGATTAAAAGATAAGGCTGATTCAGAAGCAGAAATGAAAGATTTGGAAATGAGAATGGATCAAGATAAAAAACAATTAGAGATAGCAAGAGAAGCTAGAAATCAAGCAAGAGAAGAAGAGAAAAATATAGCAGAACAAAAACAATCTCTAGAAAAAAAAAGGAATGCAGCGGAAATTGATGCAATAAAAAAAGGATCAGAAGATGCCGCAAATTATGCGAAACAAAAATTAGAATTAGAGACAGCAGAATTAGATGCTCAAGAGAAAGCAGCAAACGATAAAAGAGAAGCGGAAATGAAAGCATTTGAACAAGAGCAAAAAGACAAATTAAAACAAGAGATGCTCGATAAAAATAAGGAGAAATTTGAGAAAGATGAAGAAGGGAAGGATGAATTGACAGATTTAGAGAAAGAAAAAATTAGGAAAGAGAATGAGAGAAAGAAAAAGCAGCAAGAACTACTAGATGAGGAAGAAAGAATGGAACAAGAGAGAAAGAAAAAAAAATTAGAAGAAGAATATTCGTCAGAAGATAAAGTAGGTAATTATGAATTACAAGCAGAAGCTGATGAAAGACGTTTACAAAGGGAGAGAGAATTATTAGAGGCGGAGAAAGCAGCGGCTGATACGGCTGCAGATAGCAAGAAGGCTAGATTAGCAAAAAAAAGGGAATTAAAAAGAGGAAAAGATGATTTAAAGAAGTTGAAAGAAGAACAACAAACAGAAATACAAGGGGATATAACATTAAATGAAGATGTAAAAAAAATAATAGAAGATATGCATACACATAAGAAAGTTCATATAGATTATATAGGTCCAGAATTAGAGAGTCATACATTTTATAAATTATATGCGCCAAAAAAGTCGGATAAAAGGAGGAAGGATCTTCAAAAATATTTGGAATTAATAAGTAAAATAGCGAAACCGGATAATAAGATAAAATATACAGCTACAATAGGTGGTGGTGGTAAGAAAAGGAATAACAAATATAATACAATGCGAAGGGCATATAGAAAAAATAATAAAACGAGGAAGATAATACCGATTTTTAAAGGTGGTGACCTTCCACAAGTAGGTCCAGCACAAGAAATAAGTGATAAAATATTTAATAACTGTAAAGTAACAATAAAAACAAAAAAAGGGAAAGAATTTTATAAATTTACAGAAATGAATGAAATAGCGGAGGAGACAAAGAGGGTAGTACAAATTATATTACAATCGAATGAGAAATCAGAAGAAGAAGGGAGTGAAGAAAGGACAGGAACAAAGGATTTAGAAGTATATATAGATGATCAAGAGGAAGCGAAAGATTATGACGCGAAAGAGGAAGAGGAAGAAGAGGAAGAGGAAGAGGAGGAGGAAGATGAAGAGGAAGATGAAGAAGAATAAAAATTTCTAAACAAATATATATATATGGAATTAACAGCAGGATGGTTAAAAGATGCGATGGCTGCGATATATTTTTTAATAGGAATAATATTAATAAGAAGGGGGTTAATTAAGAGACGTATTTTTGTAGATATAGTTTTAATAGGTTTATTATTAGCATTTACGATAGATTTTACATTTACAATAAATGAGGATTATCATAATACGGAGATAGGTTATAATAGACCGACATATATAGTGATATTAATAGGGATAACAGGATTATTATTAGGAATAAGGTATATAAAATAAATGTATAATACTTAAAAAAGAGTATAAGTATTATATAAAAAAATTAAACATTTTCAACTTGGATATCACCGGCAGGTGCGGCCATTTCTTCACCTTCAGGAACTGATGGTAAAGGGGTATCAGGGGAAGGTACAATAAAAAATTTAACAGCTTCCCAAATCTTGGCGGATTCGTCCATACTGTAAGCACCACGACGTTGGGCGACATTAAGGAAACCGACTAAAACATTAAGGGCAACATTTTGATCAGAAATGTTGACATTAGTTAAATTAATGCGTTTTTCAGTAGAAGGTGTTTCAACAGGGGCGATAGGGGCATCGGAGGTAGTAATGTTATCAGACATATCCATTATATAAAGTATTATATGATAATTTTTTTAAATATATTTACGAATAAATTCTTTTTATTTCGTTTTGTGGATCAGTGTTTTTATTATTTTTATTTTTAGAATTAGGGAAGGGGGTATAAGGATGAGGATCGGATCCATCAAGTAATATGTCGAGCATAAATGTATATAAAATATTATAAAATAGGTCATAAGTTAAATTATTTTTGGGTTTATTAATAGTAACACTACAACCACCATTATCTAAAGCAGAAACATCAAAGCAATTAATATTATTTAATAAACTATAACGAATGATTTTTTCAACTTCGGATATATTATCAATATGTAAATGGAGGGATAATAAATTCAAGGGTATATTATTATTAATACAAGATTCAATAATATTTTTATAATCATTGAATGTGAGTGTACCACAAGTATCAGATAAACATAATTCATTAATATTGTATTTTTTATGATTATCAGAAT
>Ga0181411_1000212_pt1 | contig 20186 bp, 20 predicted proteins | sample 34SPOviralmetaG_FD_130114 | JGI IMG/M metagenome (GOLD analysis project Ga0181411, IMG submission 130114) | Marine viral communities from the oligotrophic San Pedro Time Series (SPOT) site, San Pedro Channel, CA, USA - 34 SPOT_SRF_2012-07-09 | ecosystem: Environmental > Aquatic > Marine > Strait...
AATTATTAAATATAATAAACAAATAAACATAAAATATAATAAACATATATTAAAAGCATAAAAACAGAAAAACATTTGACGCCCCCAATAAATAAAAAAAATTTAATTCAATTTTTAACAACAGATATTATTTTAAGTCTACGAATGTTTTTGTGTTTTTTCTAACGGACGAGTTTTTTGTAAGACATAAGTTGTGCTACTCTTTGTACTACAGTACCTTCATCACCAAATCCACCAGGTGGATAATCAGTTTCACTTTCACCCTGCCAACGCCAACCATAACAGTTGTATTTGATACACATAGCAACAATATCACTTACTGAGTGAGTGTTTGGGTCAAGAGGTATAGCACCTGAAGGAGTGATGAGTTTGTCTTTTTTTGCAAGTAGAATAAATTTTTTGTCATATCCGCTTGTTTCAATGACATATACACCAGGATTTGTTGGTGTTGAGCGGTTGGTAAACTTGACTTGAGTTTGTGCTTCTGTAGGCGTTTGCGACATTTTGTGGTGTTTCGTTTGCGTGTGAGGTGAGGTTTGGTATTACTTCACATAAGAAAGCAAAATCAAAATCAATTTTGTCTTTTTACGAAATTATGTGGTGTAGTGTAGAATTAAGTACGTAGATCTGAATCTACATTTTCTACACCAAATAAAAAAAATTTACTAAAAACAATACAAATGCTATTCTAACTAAATGTTTTTGTGTTTTTCTATTTTGTTTTGTAAAGCTTCACGTATCTCGTCAAACCGTCTCCGACCAATTCACCTTCAAACTTGACAAATTCTACAAACTCCAAATCCTTCAATGTAGGTATAGTAGGGTGAAGGAGGCTTGTGTCAGGGTCAAAAATTTCATACAAAACTTTCGGTACTTTGGATAGGTCATTCTCCATACAAGGGTGCGCCTCTTCATCATAAGTCGCGTACCAAATCTTATCTGTTGTGTTGATGAAAATTTCTTCAACGTGGAGTTGGTCTTCTTCATCACTGCTGAGGTCATCAGGAGGAGTTGTAGGTACTTCTTGAAGACATTGGACAAAATCACGTGTGTCTCTGTACTTCAAAAAGTTTTCGTTAAGCATTTCGTGTTGCGTCATAAAATCCTGTAGCATTTTAAGCTTGTCTGCGTTAGAAGTTTGCGACATTTTGTGGTGTTTCGTTTGCGTGTGAGGGGAGGGTTTGGTATTACTTCACATAAGAAAGCAAAATCAAAATCAATTTTGTCTTTTTAAGAAATGACTGGTGTAGTGTAGAATGATTTACGTAAATCTGCATATACATTTTCTACACTAAATAAAAAAAGATTTATAGAAAACAAACAACAAACTCTACTCAAAAACTCGCATCAAAATCGTACTTGTTTACTTCACTATCCCACCAAGCATATTCTACATACTCTGTATCATCTTTTGTTTCATATCCCAACTCGTATCTTTGATACTCCATTTCTGACCCTTTACCTGCTTTTACCATCTCGTGATTTTCATTTACCCAATCGTTAAATTTTTTTCTTGCTGTTGCTTCATCACCTTTATATAGGTAATCTGTTATACTACCATCTGGTTCGCCATCTTTATTATACTCATATACTTCACCACAAACAAACCAAGTCTCGGTATTCTTTACAACAAACTTAACCATAATTATTATTTAATGTTATTTCTTCTTAGTATGAATTTACAAAATCAATTTTGTAAAATTTAATAAATAAGTATTATAGAAAAAGTGTATAACTTACCTTACTTACTTGGCATATTGCGACTTTGGTTGTTTTCTTCTTAAGAAGTATTCTTTGTTTTCGTCTTCTGCTATTTTATCAGGATTGTCATAGTCATTTATATCATCTGACTTTTCTTCTTTCTTTTCTATACCTTTTTTATGTATATTTATTTTCTTTTCTAATTGTTGTATATCTCTTATACAACACTTATTTAGTATATTATATATTCTATCATAACCGTATACTTTGCCAATATTTTTAATCTTTCTACATGTTTCACAATAATATCCTAAATAATTTTCTCTTGCTTCTTTTTCGCAAAAATAACAAACACCCATATAATACTAAGTATATTTTTTTTTTAACTAAAAATCACTATCATATTCTTCTTCTTGTATAGGAGGTGTACCTTCATCTACAAAATAATTTTGAGGCATAATAGGAGGAGGATTGCTTCTATATCTGAAAGGTGCTGGATTATAAAAGAATGGTGCATAAGGTGCTGAATAATTTTGTTCTATTAATTCTGATTTTGTTAATTGTTGATCTTGTGGTAAATTATAAAAATAATTTAATTTTGTTATTAAATAAATAATACTACTAAATTCTGATAAATTACTTGGTACTTTTAAATCTGATGTATATATTGCTGTTCTGATAGATGTTAATGTAGTATCTTGGTCTACTGTATAACTTATTGAAGAAGCACCTAAATCAAAACTGAAATTCATACTATGAAAATTTCTCGCACAAATACCAATTACTGGTAATTTACCACCGTTATCATTACCAAAAAACTGCTTTGCTGGGAAGTCGCTACCTATATAATAATATGGTGATTTACCTTTTGTTGCTGGTTGTATTGCGAAAAAATCATCTGTATCAACTTCAACGAAATATTGCTGTACTGGTGCTATAAGAGTACAACTATTAGCAAAAGGATTTGTACCGTTAATTGCTGGTGTTATTTTACTACCAACTCTTATAGCAGTACCACTTATATCATTGATACCATTAAATATAAATAAATCAGTATTACTAAAACTATTGTTAAATTGCGCTAACTGCGTACTTGTAAAACCCATTGTTAATAAAAAATCATTACCTAACTTTGTTTGAGTTTCTTGTGTTGTAGTATCAAATAGTTCATCATTAAACCAATTTGTACCAAAATTTTCTTGTGTAAAAACATCACCATTTAATTTATTTATATAAATACCGCTAAGCATATCTTCTCTACCACCTGTTAGTTCAGCTGCTATAATTGCTGATGGTATAGCATCATCTATACCAAATGCTCCTTTACCATCAGGATTTTCTGATGTGTGCGGTCGTAATGGTGTATATAAATTATTTAATGAAAATCTATTTGTTTGTTCTACAAAAGAAACAGTAAAATTATTAGCACCAAAAAACATTTTACTTGATCCGCCAAATGTTAATAAGTTTCTATTTAATCTTGTTCTCCATACTGCACTATATGCGCTACCGTGAGCGTTATTAGGATTTTCGCCGTTTTGATGACATCTTAAATCACGTAATCCTTCATAATATCCAACAAATCTACTATCTTTAAGATTCCACTTTTGAAATACTGGAGGAGTTCCAGGAGCAGTAGCATCTGCTTGGTTTAATGCTCCACCTTTTAATCTAATAAGGTGTATTTGCTTATTTATTCTGTCATATTTAATATATGGGATACTATAAATTTTTGTGTGTTTGCCTACCATTGTTGGATATTGTGTACTGTGGTCAATTACTTTTCTTACCAATGACCCATCGTATGCTGGTAGGTTATACGGATAGTAAAATATTATATTACCTCCTCCGTCTTGTGTTATTTCGTATGTATATAAGTCGTTTGTTAAATCCTTTGTAGATGCTGTTAAATCAGTATCTCCTGCTACTTTTTCAGTTATAGGTGAAAAACCATAATTTAATTCAGGTATATAAGTATGTATAAAATTACCGTGTATTACGCTATTTTGACTACTCAAAGCTTGTTCTCTTTTACCTGTATTTGTAGGTACTAAGTTATTTTCTCCAAATATATTTTTATATTTATCTTTGTTAAAATGTAGTCTATCATTTAATGTATTTGCTAAATCTTCTTCTGAATAAAACCCTGGTGGTACTTTATATTTTGCGACATGTTCTCTCATTATCAACATATCCCCCGCCCAGGGTATTGCTTCAGTACCTACTGCTGTTATAGACCCATCTGCTGTAGGTGATACATATATATTTAAATCTATAGGTACATCTTGTGCGAAATTTTGGTTAATTGTTATTTCAAATCTGTTTGGGTCAGGTAGTGGTGCAACATTTGTTATTAAAGCCCCTTTTTCTGCTACTGCTACATAAGTAAAAAACTTAACATAAGCACCTACAACTGGGATTTGTAATCTTGGGTCAGTAGGGTCAGCAATATCAATAGTTATTACTCTTGTTCCAGCAGTTCCTATTGTACTACTTTTATAATAAAAATAATCACCATTTGCTACACCAGTTTCATAATTAATACCTAAATTACAATCTCCAGTTTCTTTATCTTGAAAATGTAAACTATTAAGTGATGTTTCATAAGCACAATTTACCATAGGACATCCAAAATGTGCGTGTGATGGTGCACCAGGATTTCCAGTTGCTTCCCAACCTACCTTACCAGCACCAGTTCCTTCATTATATCCATATCTTAAACTAAATATATTACCACTACCGTCCCCAGCATAATTTTGGTCTGTAGTATCGCACGGGCCTTGTCCGCTACCAAATGCGAAGTTTCCTATAGCACTTATTAAATTAGTTTCGTACGGTTCATTACCTCCTGCTACTGGTACTTCTCTACGTCTATAATTTTGTGTGCTGGGTTTTCCCATAAATTCTACATTATACCTGTATTCATTTCTTGCTGGTATTCCTGCTACTACACTCTGATATGGTGCTTGTCCTCCTGCTGTATTATCCCCAGGTTCGTGTCCTGCTGTAAAGGGGCCTGTTTGTATAAATGCGTTTCCAGCATAATGTCTTTCACTATATTTGCTATCGTGTAATTGGTAAGAATAATCCATCCACCATCTTGCTATTCTACCATCTGCTCTGCCATTATCTATTCTACCATATACTCCATTTATTATATCTTTCATAGTTTCAGGTTTACATATAATATATGCTCCCATTTGTGGTGGTACTACAGGTTGTAGTGCGGTGATTGGATTACCAGTATCTTCAACTAATAAATCTTGTGATGATATATTTATACCTAAATTTACTCCTGTTCTACTTACTACAAACTGATTACTTTGTCTTAATCTATTTTCTATTAAATTTGGATTTGGAGTTGGTATATTTAAATGTGGGTAGCGATATTGATTACCATAAGTACCATTCCATAAAAAACTTAAACCTTGTGATTTACCATAACCAACTTTAAAATTATCATCTAAATCAGTATCCATACAACTCTCCTTAAAATTTGTAAAACCTTTACCTATTTCTCCATCTGCAGTACCTCCAATAAATGTGCCTGACCCACTGGCATTTGGTGTATCATAATTAAAAACATCAGGCGACCCTGCCATCATATTATTATTACTTGGATTTGCCAAACTTGTAGCACCTTTATTAAAGCTTCCATTTATATTATTATATGTGCTATTTGTATTATAATCTTTTGTTGTTTCACCTGCTCCGTGTGGTTGCACTATACAATTAACATTTGCTAATCCTGTCAATTGGTTTGCTGTTCTATCTCCTTGTCTTACTGAATTAACATTTGTAAGAGTTGTACCAACAACATTATTTATTGGTATCGGTTTGCTTCTTATTGACCCAGGACTTATCCAATTATGTACCATAATCTCAAAGCATTTTTCCCAATTACCTCTAATTAAATGATACATAGGTCTTACTGCTAAGACTTCACCTATTACCGATTGCGGGCCTGCTACTAAATTACACTTACCAGTTGGAGCATTATTTTCAAAGTAAGCATTACCATCTTCATCATAAAACCCTGTAGCACCTGCGATGTCTGCGGTACATATACACATACCAGGTTTTGGTACACCGCTAAGCATACCTTCTCCTGCTTGTGGCGGATCTAAAGTTAAATCTTCAAAAATAAAATTACCTCCATTATAACATTCTAAAGTACTGTTTACATTATGTAAAACTGGTAAAATAATTTTTTTAACCAATCCTGCTAAGTATAATTCATTATCGCAACTAAAATTTTTCCAATCTGCGTAAATGTTTTTTTCATTAAAATTTGTTGCTGTTTGTTGTGTAGCATTATTATTATATGTTCTTATGTTTGTACCCCAAGTTCGCGCATAATTATTTTGTGCCGTCCAAGTAGATGCTCCAGTATTATAATTTACTTTACCAGTACCTGTAGAATATACATCACCAAATAAATTATCGTTGCTACAATCAAAAGTATATGTTGCTAATGCTCTGTTTGCTGGTGAAGCAGTAGTTGCTTGTCCATCTTTATACCACCAACCAGGTGGTTCAATACCAAAACTGTCTGTGCTACATGGTACACTGCCTATTTTACCTAAATCAATTAAATCTGTGCCAGTATCTGCAGTAAAAAATGTTTGTGCTTTTACATAGGGTGAATATTGTATATTAACCTCCATATCATTTTCAATTTCAATAGAATCTCCACTGCTTGTTTCATTTACAAAAGACCCCAATAATCTTACTTGGTCTCCTTTTTCTAACTTAATACCTTCTTCAAATTCATTTATCCATTCGGTATTACTTATGCTTACAGCTGCGTTTGCCTTACTACATTCGTAAGCTTTTGTTGTTTGATAAGTATTCATATTATATTATTATAATATAAAATAAAATATAGAAAATTATTTACGACCTTCTTTGAGTTCATTTTTATCAACTTTAGCGGCCTTACCACCCATTACTGATGAGTAAACACGTGCCATCGCCCATTGTTCTTTTTTCATATTAGGTCTTGACGGGCCTGGATTTTTAAATGCTCCTACACCCTTGTTATATATTTTTTGTAGTGCTGATTTTTTTATACCAGTTAATTTTGCTATGTTTGCTAAACTATTTGATTTACCTATAGGTTGTTTGTATTTTTTATTAAACTTTTCTTTATATGTTGCCATATATATTATTTTAATATTTTTTTTTCATAGTATCTTTTTTTTTCATTAAATTATTTTTTTTTTGACCTTTTGTTTTTGTCATACCTTTTTTTTTACCTTCACTTTCATCAAGTCTATCTTGAGTTGTTTGTCCTTTCATTGGTTTTTTTTTATCTTTTTTCATTACCATACTATGTGCTTTACTCATACTTGGATAAGGTGGTTCTTCCATTAATTTTTTCATAGCGTTATAATGTTTTGTACCGCCGTGATCTTTAGAATGTTCCTTAAGTTTTTTCATAACCGATTCACTTAATTTTTTAACAGGCATATAAATTATAATATATTTTTTTTTAATTAAAAATCAAAACATCTAAGCATCAGATACATCAACACCAAGTGGTCTGATAATAAGACTTCTTCTATATTCTATAAAAAAGGTAAGTAAAACTGGTGCGATAAGTGAATTAGCAGCTCCGCCTCCTGCTCCACTTCTGCCAATACCAACTCTTGTATAATTAAATTCAATAGGCGCTGATGAAATACGTTGTCCGTTGCCTACTGCATTACCTGCTGAATTATATTTATCTAAATTTAATCCTAAAATATGTTGACTACCTGACATATATGGTTTTGTTCTACATGCGTTAATATTTTGAGTTGGTACACCAGCAGCCCAAGTTGTATCAGCTAATTCAGCACATTTACTGGTATTATATGTTGCTGTATCATAAAGTGTTTCAACACAATTCCAATGTTCGTCATCGCACTGCGATAAATAATTATGTTGAGTTGCTACATTGTCTACGGGCCTATTGTAAATTCTATTATTGTTAATGACAAAATTATATGTTTCACCAGGTATTTGTTGTGATTTAAATCTATTATCCGTTACTGACCTATGAGTATATATTTGATTAAAATTACCATCAATTTCTACTATTCCTGCTGGTGATGATAAATCATACTCTTTCCATACATATATTTTTTTTACTTCTTTCATTGCCATACCTATAATATGGTTGCTTTCTACAACTTGGTAAGCATCAGTTGCTCCACCTGTTGTTGCTGTACTTGCTGGGTTAATACCTTGGGTCACTACAACTTCAGTAAAATTTAATCTCATACCACCTCCGCTATTAATAGCATTAAATATTTGTTGTTTTTCTGCGTCGTCATAATGTATATAATCACATATTAAAGTTGGATTATTAGTCATAGTGACGACACCAGTTCTTGCTCTTGCTCCAGCGGTTGCTGGTACTGGTCTTTCAACAACAGCACTATCAGTAATATTAGCAGCCGCAATATTTGGATCACCACATTTATGCCATACAATTTCTATTTCTACTTGCGCCATAGCAAGTAATGGTAATTTGTTGCTCTCAAAAAATTTAAATACATCACTTAATCTGACTACACATTGGAGCGATTGTCCTGCTACATTTGCTAAGGATTTATTTGGTTGCTGGGTGTGTGCTGGGGTATTAGCATAAGAATATCCATATTCACTAAGTTGGTCTGCTTCAGGGTTGTAAATCTGATGAAAAGACCTATCAGCACTACCTGTAGCAAGTAAAGCATTACACGGTCTATTTCTAATACAATTCATACTACCATGTCGTGCATCTAATACACCTTCTTTTTCTGCTTGGGATTTAAAATTATTTCTAATTGTTGCGTACCTATGTACGTTGTCAACTTGCGATAAAATTTGACCTCCTACACGACACGTCATTTGCGAAAGCATTGCTAAACCTCCACTCCAAAATGGATATGTTAAACATCCATCAGCTTCAGTGGATACAAGTTCCCATACCAAAGCACAATTAGGAGCATCAAGCACACCACTTGCAGGTAAAACAAAGGTGGTTCTACCACCTGAAGCACTTTGGTATTGATGCGAAACTGGTTCTAAAATTTTTGTTTCTAATTCTACGTCTACTTGTCTACTTAGGGGTTGATTTAATAAAACATCTGGTGCTGAAACTGGGGTTGCTGTAATCGTTTGTTCTGACATTTATAATATATATAAATAAAAAAATTATAAACATAAATCTAAAATCGCCTTAATATATTTCTATATTATTTATTACATAAATAATAGAATAAATATCTAATTGCTTTGTTCTTTCCCCATATCTATTTTCCTTAAGTGCTAAAACTAATTGTTTATTAGTCCATTCAGCATTAAATTCTGCGTAAGCTGCTTTTATTTTTTCTTTAGAAATTTCTATAATAATTGAATTATTCATTTCATCATATAGATTTGCTAAATGTGTTTTTCTACCACAATCATTTTCATCTGGTGTTTCACTTATTTTATATATTTTTTTAAAAAATACTGTATTACTGGCAACTCCATCTTCATCTACAGGGTCAAAATATAATCCGCTAAACATTACGTGTGTTTTATTTTCAAGTATATCTACTTCTTGTTCTTCATATAGCGGTGGTGCTACTTGTTCTTCTTCACTCATCTTATTTACATAATAAAAAAAAGAATTTAATAAAATCAATTTTGTTATTTTGTTAATAATGTTTTTATGTTTATTCATCTAACCATTCGTAAGTTTCATTATTTTCTTTGCGTTTGCCATAAGAAAAACTATGGTTATATTCTATCCAATATCCCAAAGCAGCTTCTTTTAGTTCATTATTAAAATCTATTTTTTTTTCACACCAATTTAGAAAATAATAATGTGGGAAATTGTCTCGTAGTTTTTTATCCTCACTAAACATTTTACAACTAACTCCTTCACTCATTAGAAACTGTACTCCCCAAATACCAAAATTGTTTAGCATTTCGTCTTTAACGGTAGTCATAATTATTTATTTATTACCTCTTCTTAGTAAGAATTTTCAAAATCAATTTTGTAAAAAATTTAATAATAATGTTTTAGAGTACTATATAAAGAGTTCTCATCAATATTGTAGAAATCTATTTTGTGTTTGTTGTAAGTGAAGTTTTGCCATAAATGAATTGCTACACTGTTGTTTAATAACCAGTCCACGTCCTTAACGTCCACATTATACTTTGTAGGCAACTTTTTACTTGTTGTATATGTTTCTTTACAGCACCAAAATGGAATTCCACAAAAGCATTCTGGGGGATAAACAAACTCATTTAATTTACTATATTTTTTTTTTTTTAGATTATTACGAAACACTTTCATATTATCGCAAAATTTAGCTTCTTCTTTATTATTTTTTATTTTAGTGATTATTTCTTCTAAAAATTCTTGTCCTAAATCATTGTCAAATTTTATTACTCCTATATTAGGTACAAACGTTTTATCTGATTTATATGCTCCACTTTGAAAAGTATGTTCGCTACTTATTATAATATCTGTATTAGGTAATCTATCAAGTAAAAACATATCTGCATCTACCCATACTGCGTTTCTGTGTTTTCTTAATAAATTATATCTCCAATAATCACTAAGTGGTAAAATATCATCATTATTATATTCATTTTCAATTGTAGTATAATCTATTAAATTTATAAAAGGTATTAAATCATCTGGAAAATGATTAACTGTTAATTTATCTACATATAAATCAACAGCGTACCCATTTTTTATCCAAGATTTTATACACATTTTACTTATCTCATTCAGATCACGACCAATCCATAAACTACTTATAACAGAAAATCCACAATCCTTTAATCTTATATCAATTGTTTTAGATTTTATAACAATTTTACTATAATCTTTATATTTTTCTTTGAATAATGCTACTTCTTTTTCTTTATCTTCATTATTTAATCCCCATTTTAATATTTTATATTTTGTAGAAGCAACTAAGTTATTAAATCTTAAAATCTTACCACAATAAAAAAAATATTTCATAGTTGTTTCATAATCTTCTAATAATGTAAATTTTCTATTTTCTAATATCTTAGTGTTTTTAAATATTCTAAAATTACCAATAATAAATCTACAATCCACGGATACTAAATTCTTCATAAAAAATGGGTTCTCAACTGGATATAAGCCCGCCATATAAATATTTTCATCTTTCATTCTTTTTATTGTAGATTCAACCCATTCTCTTAAATTATCCAATCTTCTTAAACCGTGTCTACCATTACCCTTATTTATATGTAATTTTTGTATTTGGTCTATATCATCGTCCATACTTAAAATATATTCTCCTTCATCAAAATAATCACTAAGTGCTTTTCTATTTTCTTTTATACCTTTCTTACCTTCTACAATATTTACATTAAATGTATTATTTTTTTTATAATCTTCTATTTCTTCTTTATCTACAAAAACATAAATATCCTTAGGATTTATATTAAAAGAAAAAAAGCATAAAAATCTAATAGTTTTTTTGTTTATTTCTTTAGAGCGATTGCTACTTGGTATAGCAATTTTAAAATTCATTATTAAATATATAGAATAAATTATTTAAATCATTTAATTTCAGTAAGTTCTTCTTCAGTTTTAAGTACAATAACATCTTCATCATCTTTAAAATTATAGTAAGTTTCAGGTAAGAGTTTTCTAACAGCATTTTTACCGTATTCTACATAATAAATTTTATTTGCGGGCTCCATATTTTCCCATTCACTTTCGTTGTCAAAATGAAGTTCTAATTCACTATAAGCATTACCATTACCAAGACCACCACCGCCAGTCAGTATTTTAACAACAAAACCAGTTTCGCTTGCGTAAGCACCAAATTCAGTAGGCATTATAGTATCTATGTATATTTATTAATAAACATTAAAACACAAAAACAAAATCAATTTTGTCTTTTTAAAATAAAAAAAAATTATAGAAAATGTATGTTGATTTACCGTTGTACGTCTATGCCGTTTTGGTTAAATACAAGTGTGTTCTTATTTAAGAAATAGACATTAACACTTTGAGCTGTAGCAGCTGTACCATCTAAACTATTACTGACGGCCGCAACAGTAGCAGGTGGTACGGCCGCAAGTCCAGGTGTAAATTGATTAGCGCCACTAAAGTTAAATTCACACGACCAAACCATATTAGAAAAATCCTGACCGCTACCATAACTGTCATATAAAATACCATAAGAAAAAGCACCACCTGGTTCTATTCCAGTTCTACCTGTATTTTGCGCTACATCAACACAACCAGCACCCCAATTATTATAGGATAAAGATGTATCATTTACTTTGTTAAATCTATCAGTTCTGATACCTTCAATTGTATTACGTTGCATAGAAACTCTGAGTGAGTTAATATGAAATGATGTATCTACAGCTGCGTCTACTTTAGCATTATCATTATTATTTTGTTCTACAGATTGTAAGCGATATTGTAATGGTAGTAAAGCACCATTTTTGCTAAATCTTAACTGTCTTAATTCACCAACTGGTGATAATCTACATGAGTTGAAATTTTGATTGCCAAGATCCGAAGCAGTAATAGCATTCATAAATACACTTGATACTCTTGATAAACCTGGGGTAAATGATAATACACTTGTATTGCTATTAATAGTCTGAAACATACTGCTCCAAGAGTTAAAGTTAAACTGATTAACTTGTGATTGAAAGTTTTGAGCTCCCATACCTCCCATTTCATAAACAGGACAGGTGAGTAATAAATCGCTTAATTGGTAAGTAGCACTTTGGGCGGCTGCGTTAGCACCAAATGGAGCACCACCTGCATCGCTTCTTAATAAAATTTCTATTGTTAAACCTCCAACACCACTGATTGATGATAAATCTATGTCTTCGCCTGAATGAAAAATACCAGCATAAATTGGTATAGCAAAATCAACACCTTTTTCACTATTAGCAGCCGGAGTTTGTCCGTTTCTATCTAATACATTATAAGTAGTTAAATTATGTCTTGTAAGGGGTATAGTAGATTTATGTTTTGCTCCTAATGATAATTTGGTGTCAATTTTTTTACCATCATTTATTGTTGATATAAGTGAAGGTACTAAACGATTTGTCATATTTATTCTTTCTAATACACTATTTAATCGTTTTGATGCGATTGTAATAGTATCTATTGCTTGATATACATTACCAGTAAATCCATCATTAAATGCGGTGGCGTTTTCTGCGATATTATTACTATTATCACCTCTGCGTGTAGTTAATTTACCACTTAATCTTAATTCTTTACCATCTAAAAGTGTAGGTAAAGCGGTAGCTGCTACATCAAATTTTATTAATGGTAAACCATTACGAAAAGAAAAAACACCATTACTTGTAGCGTTTTGAGGGTTAAGTTGTAAATACTTCTTGTTAATATTGCCTAAATTATTCATACGTACATTATTCATTTTATATAATAAAAAAATAAAAAAATATTGTTAAAAATCGGTTTTAATTATGCCCTCCATAATACTTTTCTCGCCCAATAATTTGCTGAATTTTTATTATTCTTAGTGAGTTTGCCGTCCTTATCTCTTATCCCACCTGAGCGTTCTAAGTAATTCTTTCGTCTTGCACTATCTTTGTGTTGCCGAAAATCCTTCATATTAGAATCTCCAAAGTGTATAAGTCTTAATCCTCCACCTTTACCCTTGACATAGACCATACCTTTCTTACCTTGTTTGCTACTCTTAAATGGTTTATATAATGGTTTTCTTGTTTTAAAATCTGTTGGTGCTTTGCTTAAAGCCATATATCTTCATAATATATAAAATTTTTATTAAAATAGTCCATTTCTCTCAAATATTCATACATAGATAAATCTTCATAAATAAAATTATCTAAGTTAAATTTATTATTTATTAAATCTAAATTATCATTCTTAAAATCCTTAAATACCTTTGCTATTGGGTGAATAATATATCCACTAAACATAATCTTTGCTTTAATCTCTTCTGGTAAATTATTATAATTCATTATAATAAATAATAAAAAAAAAAATATAAAAAATAATTACTAAGAAAATTAAAAATTTTATTTAATAAAATACTTGTGTACCGTCCATACCTATAGTCATTGTTCTAATGTGTACTAAGAAATTAACAAGTAATTTAACCATATCACTTGTAGTTCTGTAATTTAAATATAATACAACTGATTTACCTACTAAATTTTGACTTGACCCTACACCTGATGCTAAACTTCTACCAACAAACCAAGAGCCTGGATAATCTGCTGTATTTAAACTATTATTTATCGTTATTTTATTTAATTGCGTCACGTTAATATTTGCCGACCTTAATGCTTTTTCATTCTCCCACATGTGCGCTCCTTCTGCGTATTGTCCGTAAACATAGGGTCTTCTGACTGCGTCAGCTGCTACAGCATCTCTTGCTGGGAATTGTTCTCTTACTAATGACACACGGCGATCAGGTACTAATTTATTGTTAATTTGGTATTGTACGTTTTCTGCTTGTAAATATAATCCATATAAACCATTACTATTTATTACACTATCTCCTGCTTGTGATAATGGTACACTTATAATAGATTTAACACGTGTTAAATCTGCTGGTATAATATTTGTACTTGCGGTTTGCGATGCTGGAATAGCGTTATTTAATGCTGTCCACGATATAATATCTTGACTGTAAGCACCTTTTGCGATAGCACGAGTAATTGCTTGAATTTCACTTGGTGGTGGTATGACTTTTTGGACTACAAGTCTTGGGTTATTAACACTATATCCTAAATTACCGTGTCCTGCGAGTAAAGTGTTTGTTGCTGAAAGCGAATGCATAGTAATATTAGTTGCGGCTCCTCCACCATCAACAACTGCTGTAAATCTAACTCTTAATTTATTTCTATCACCTGCTGTACCGTGTGCTACTGAATATTGTTCTATTGCTGATATGGTATAATTAGCTGCTAACAGAGTACCACCTCCTGCTAATCGCACAATTTGTCCTACTCTGAATGGAAAATTACAAGCACTTTCAATTAAACCTTGTCCTTCTATTGGTGCTTGGGGGGTTTCTGCTGTACCACCTCCAATACTATTAAATAATGCTCTTTGCGAAATATTAACAAAATTTTGGGCTCCTCCTCCACCAGTATCATCACAAGCAACACTGTCGGCGAGTTCTGCTAACCTTAAAACTCTTACACTTGGTGCTAAAATTATTTCTATTTCTAATGGCATAGCAATACAAGGGTGGGCTCTTGCGTTGGTAAAAATACCTCCAAGTAAAGGTAAACATATTTTTCTTCTAATATATTTCCAACTCTGTTGAGCTGTACCTAAACCAGTTGTACCATTTGGAGCGGCTGATGGAGTTACGGCCGCATTTTTTTGCACGAAAGGATTATCCTGTACTAGTCTTGATTTAGCACAACCTTCAAATAAACCTCTTTTATTACTATTACCTTCATTATCGGTTGCCATATAGTGTAAAGCTGCGTAAACATTATATGAATTTAATTCTTCTATAAGTCTCCCTTCGGATCTAATCATTATTCTATCAAATAGTGATGAAGCACCTGCTAAAGGGTCTAATCCGAAACATGGTTGGGTTGCGTTTTCTGCTTGATTTGGTACACCAATTTCTACCTCAAACTCCATATAAGAATTAGCTGCGTCCATAAATCCTACGTTTCTACTTATATCAAAGCGAATTATATTATTTTCTGTAAACTGAGTGCCATTTTTACACGGTAAAAGCAAACTATCTTGTCCGATTCTAACTGCGTCGCTTCTTGGTCTAAACATTTTATAATATTTAAACAGAAAATAAAAATATAAATTAAATCCAAATTAAATTAAATTAATTATAATTCGTGAAAATCACTACTATCAATTACAGGTGCACTGTCAAATGCTATACCTGAAACTTGTGGTTGTCTTGGTGCTGTAGGTTGAGCTTCTGTTTGTTCTTTTTGTTCTTTTTTTCTATCAACAATATCCTTAATTAAACCTCCTATTGCTAAACCGCCCATAATTAATTCTCCTGCCCCAGGTATTACTGCCGATGCGGCTGCGGCTCCTCCAAGTTCTGCGCCCATAGTACCTATTTGTTTTGCCTTCATAGCACCGCTTTCGCTACTACCCAATATTTCTGCGCCACCTACAGCTGCTCCCAGTTCAGTCCCTCCAGCAACAAATGCAGCTAAACCTGCACCTTGCTTAGCAATAGACCCTACTTTTTCTCCAGTTGTTAAACCTTTATCAGTTGCTGTCAATACACCTTCACCCAAAGCTGCTACACCCCCTGCGGCTCCTCCAGCATCTTCTTCTGATACTCTGCCTCCTACTTTTTCATCTACAGGTGCTTTATCTAAACTTGCTTTTGTATCTGCTAATGTTTGGTCTGCTTTACTTAATATATCTTGTGGTTCTGCTCCTAATGGTTTTGCTAAATCTTCTGCTGATGCGAGTGGTCTTGTTGGGTCTGCGACATCTTGTCTTAATTGTGGTTGAGCTTTCGCTGTTTGCGTTGTCGGTGCTGTTCCTGATGCTTGGTCTGCTGTAGTACCATACGGGCCTTTTAAATCTCGGCGTTGTTGTATGCTTTCTATATCTGCTGTTCTACCTGTACCTGTTCTTAATTGTTCTCTTGGGGGTGGGGGTGGTTGTGCTGGTAAACCTGCTCCTAAACCTCTAAAAAAATCTTCATTACTTACTACTGGTTCAGAATCTACTATTTGACTTGGTTGAAAATTATAACGGTCTGTTGGTCTTTCAACTGCTGGTGTAGGGTCTGATGCTCTTGCTTGTTGAGTTTGTTGCGATACTAAAGTACTTACATCAGGTAAATCAGGTTGTGCTGGTGTACCTTCAGGTACTGCTACTCTGCTTGTTGTAGTTGCTACTCTTGGTGCAAATGATGCTGGGTCATCTACTAATCGTGCTTGTCTTGCTTCTTCCTGTGTAGGTTGTTGCGGTTCACCTAATGGTATAGATGCTCTTGGTACATCAGGGTCTTCAAATGGTAAAACTTGTGCTAAATTTCTACTTGGCCCGCTAAATGTTCTATCATCTGCTTCTTGACTAAGATCACGATATGTTTGTGATGGGGGTAAATCTTCTCCACCAAATGACCTTAAATCTTGTACTGGTTCTCCTGTATTTTTATTAACTAATCTTCCTTGTCCTCCACTAACTTCCCATTTTAAATCAGGATTAAATCCTCTACTACCACCAGGTGCTCCACCTAATCCTGTTGCTTTTGGTAATCCATATTGTCCTGCGGCTTCTGCTAAAATATCACTATGAATTTGTAATTTATCAGCATTTAATTTACCATCATCTTCATCTTGTAAAACACCCATAGTATCCATTCTTTGGACAATTATATCCTTAACATTCTGTGGGAAACCTTCAAATTGTTTTACATTCTCGTTATGAAATGCTTGTAATGCATTATCTCTTGGACTAACAAAAGCAGGCCCGCCTTCATCTGCTCTACCTCCTTGAAAACCTAAAGGTGGTACACTTAATTCTTCACCAGGTTCAGGCCCTAATGGTTTTGCTAAATCTTCTGCGGATGCGAATGGTCTGTTTTTCAAAGTGTCAGGTTTGGGTGGTACTGAACCGGTTGCTCTTCTACCTATATCTGATGCTTGTTCTGAAAGTTGTTGGGTTTGTTCTTGTACTTTACCAGTTATTTTTTGTTTTGCTAAATCTTTTAATGTATTTACGTGGTCTGTTAATTCTGCTAAGTTCTCAGGTGCTTTACCTCCATATTTATCATCATATAATTTTGCTACATCGTCAGGTAATGCTGACCTTAATTTATCTGTAGTTGCTTTTGCTCCACGTTGAAACTGTCCTCTACCAAAATTTTTAACTGAATTTGTTATTTCTTCTCTTGTAGGTAATATAGGTTTTCCTGCTTTATATCTTGAATAAGCACCTTTTGTTAATCCATAAACTGCTGGAACTGCTAAACTTAAATTTTCTAACTGACCTTGTGTAAATACTTGGTTTGCTAATGCTTTTCCTTGCTTAAATGCTAAGTCTGTGTTTTCGTACATTTGTTTTTCTAAATTAAAATTACTCATAGCATTACTTATTCTACCTTCATAATCATCTAAAGCGTTCGCTTGGTTTTGTAAAGCATTTAATAAACTCATATATATTTATTCATTATTTTTTTTTTCATTTGGCATATCCAAAAAATTCTCATTTGTTCGTTCACCATTTTCATTATACATACTATATAATAATTTAGGTTCTAATAAATCACCACCCCAAGCAAAAATTCTCATAGTCTTAAAACAATTATACATAAACTGATATTTTTTATTTGTTGCTTGTTGGTAGCATGATTGCCAATTTTCTTCACCTCCTAAATGTGAGTGCATATCAGTTAAATCTCTATATTGTTTTTCGCTTGGTGTGTAAAATACTATTGTAGAAGATATATTACTCCTAATTGTAGGTGGTAAACCTTTACAGGCCTGAAGCGAATAAACTAAAAGACACTTCATGTGTCTAACTGTTGATGTTATACGGTTCATTACCGAATGCTGTTTTATGCTACCTAAACAATCATCTAATATAATACAACTTAATTCTCTTTCATCAGTAGGAATACTCATTATATTATCATAAATACCACTCATCAGTTCATCACTATATTCGGTTTCAACCATATCTGCTTCTCTTACCAAATGTACGTTGGTTAAATCATTGTGAGCTGTTGGTGATATAAAATATAATCCACTATTAAATAATCCTTTCATAAAGTCTTCTCTTAAAAACCAATTACTCATTAAATTACCTTTTCCCGACCCCATACCGCCAAATATTGCGATCGCGGCTCCGTTCTTCTCAAATAGAGGTTTAAATGGTTCAGGTAATTCTCTATCAATGCTTACAAACTCTTCTTCTTTTCTTACTGGATAAATTTTATAATCTTTTTGTTCTTTAAATTTCTTAGTACCTTTCATTTAATATAATATAATAAAATATTTATTCATAATTACCAAACAATCCACTTAATGTTGGGTCTTTATTAGTTGATCTTGGTGGTTGTTGATATTGTGGTTGATGATATTGTGGAGTTGGCATATAATGTTGTGGGTTAGGCATGTAGTATTTTGGGTGCATAGGTGTTTGTCCTATACTATTAGGATTTACAGGTGGAGGTATAACTGTTCTTGGTTGTGGTTTCATATTTTTTTTTTTCTCAATATAATTATCTATACTACTGTTAATTAATCCTTGTAATCGTTCTTCAGTCCAAGTTGCTTGTTTTTCTGCTTCTAATTTTAACTGTGCTTTTAACTCAATCATCTCGTCTTGTTTTTCTCTTTTTTGTCTACGTTCTTCTCTTGCTTGTTCTTTTTTAATATCTTTTGCTTTTTTTTCTATTTGTTTTGCTTCTTTTAACTCTTTACGTTTAGCAACACTTTTTTCCCTTGCTTTTTTTAAATTTTCTAATTGTAATGCTGACAATTGCCGTTTCTTTTTTTTGGGTTTTTTTTCTTCTACAATTATTTCTTTTTTTTTTGGTTTTTCAAATAAATCTTCTTCATCTTTTTCTACAGGTAGTTCCTCTTCTTCTTCTACTTCTTCTACAATCATTTTAGGTGTCGTTTCTTCTGTTTTTGTTTCTTCTGCTAACTCATCATCTACAACATCTCTATTTATATTACCCATAACATCACTCATATTTATATATATATACAGATATAAAAAAAATATCTTAATAATATCTATAAATGTCTAATAATTGTATAAAAATAAATAATATATCTACAATTGTTAATATAATAGATGAAAATAAAGAAAAAATAAATAATAATGAATACTTAGTGCTTATGAATGCCTTAAAAAAATTATATGAATATCAACCTAAGATAATAAAAACCTTTGTTTGTGAAGGGTGTATGATGGAGTATTGTACCTATTGTTCTGACAGTGATAGTGATTGTGATGAAAATGTATTGTAATAATTTCTTACTGGTATTCTCCAATCTTTACCATATAATATTTCTAAAACTTCTTTGTATTTTTTTGGTATTTTTATTTTTAAATCATATAAATATGTATCCATTGTTTCTGTTAAATCTTTTGTAAACATTATATAGTCTTCTTTGTGTATATTACCAAAATAAAATGGTAAAATATGTTTATTTTCATATTCTTCTAAGTAAAAAATATCTATACAAGGATAAGTAAATGTATGTGATATACAATTTTTGTTATAGGTTTTCTTTGCGTACTCTATAATTTGTGACCTATTACACCCATAATTAATTGGTAGTTGTTTGTTGTAATTTATATATTCAATCCATTTATTCTTTTTTTGTTTTACATTGTTTTCATCATAAACTTTACCACACAAATAATAATCTTGATATGATAGTTGCAATTTATTTAATTTTTCTTTATTTATTTTAGATCCAGGTAGTAAATATATATCTATATCATCATCATATTCAATTAGTTTGTTATCTCTTATTAATCC
>Ga0181411_1000214_pt1 | contig 20182 bp, 16 predicted proteins | sample 34SPOviralmetaG_FD_130114 | JGI IMG/M metagenome (GOLD analysis project Ga0181411, IMG submission 130114) | Marine viral communities from the oligotrophic San Pedro Time Series (SPOT) site, San Pedro Channel, CA, USA - 34 SPOT_SRF_2012-07-09 | ecosystem: Environmental > Aquatic > Marine > Strait...
GATGAATTAAGTATGAAACTCAATAAGGTATTGGGAATAAGCGCTGGTCATGCACCACAAGCTGATCCATTCCAAGCTGAGCCAAGTACTCCAGCTCCAGCATTGACTGCAGAAGATAACCACTTCGAGTCAGCTCCAGCTGCTTCAGCCGAAGAGGATGATACATTAAGCTATTTTGCTAAACTAGCTAAAGAAAGTTAATTAAATTTGATTTTCGGAGGGGACTGAATGGTCCCCTTTTTTTTATCTGTTAGCTAAACCTTCAGTTATAGAATCATTAGCTGAAGAAGTATTAAATACATAACTATCTCCACCTCTTACTTGATCACCACCTCTGATTACGTTTGTATTAGCTCCGCTTGTGTCTAGTCCATCCATTTTTAATATAGCATTTTCTACTGACATCGTATTAACAACTAATCCATCCATTTTTGAAGGTATAGTCATTGTAGGTCCACCTTCTATATCTAAAGAAAGAGCATTTTTTAGTTTATTAATATTAATTACTGCTTGATCAATATCACCGCCTAGATTATTAAGACCAACAAACTCTTCTTTGAATATAAAGCCTTCAGAACCACCTACTAGAGCAAGTTCTAATACTTTACTTGCTTCATATAATTCTTCAGCTAATTTTTCTGCGTCAAAATCAAGACTTACATTTGTAAATTTAGTCAATGCATCAGCAAAAGTCATAAATGCGTCTGCACCAGCTTGAACTTGATCTGCATTTTCGCCAAGAGTTATTGCTTGATCAATAGGATTTTTATTACCAGTAAAAAAGTCTAAAACACTAGCACCTAGACCTGCAATTGCTCCAAGACCTTTGCTACCTGCAAAGAGAGCTAACCCACCTGATAAATGAGCTAAAGCTGCAGCTGCTCTCTTAGATCGATCTTCATCTGCTCCCTCTCCTATAGTTAATAAAACATCGGTTTCTTCTTTTATGCCTGTAGCAAAATTACCACCGAGATTTAAGAATTCAGCAACTCCTGCAGCTCCTTTAGTAACTGCAAAGGCTCCAAGACCAGCTGATATGCCACCCATAACAGCTAAAAATCCAACAGTGTCTCCAGCAACGCCAGGTAAGTTTGGTATTTCTAAGAGTGTTTCAACTTCTTTTTTAATATCAGCTGCAAAATTATCACCTCTTGTAAAAAAGTTTACGCTCTCTGCAACACCTGATCCAGATTTACCTATAGCAAATGCAACTAAACCAAGTCCAAGAGATGACATGGTAGCTATAAAATCTAATTTTTTACCATCAGCATTTGACATGTCAATTGAGAGTAGAGTCTCAACTTCTTTTTTAATTCTTTCAGCAAAATTATCTCCTGCTGCAAATTTATTAATAGCACCTCCTACGCCATCAGTAGCTTTACCTATACCAAATGCCGCAAGTCCTAATCCAATACCAGTCATTGCTAATCCAAAGCCTGCACCCTGACCTAAGAAACTAAGAGATCCACCCTGTAATTGACTAATACTTAAAAGAGTAGTTACGTTATCGACTACTTTATCTGCCCAACCTTCTTCTAAGAATTTATCAACAGCAGCATTTGTTGCTGATCCAATACCAAGAGCTAAGAGTCCTACACCTATGCCTGTCATAGCAATAGCTAATGATCCACCATCTAAAAGTAAATTACCACCTTTATCTTCAACCATTTGATTAATACCAACAAGAGTTTCAACATTTTGTGCTATTTTTTTAGCATCTATTTTTTCAAATGCTTCAATAAGCTTAGGAGCTGTATAAAAAACTGCTGCAATACCTACTCCTATTCCAGCAGCAGCTATACCTGCTCCAGCTAATATACCACCAAGCTTACCTAATCCTCCACCTCGACCTTTACGCGATTCTTCACTATTAGCTTGTGCAGTATCTTTTGGAAGATTTCTTAATTCATCTCTTATTTCTTGGAATAAAGTTGTTCTTTCTCTTGAATCTTCTTGACCTTGAAGATTATTTGAATCAATCATTTCTTGAAAGTTTTCAAACCCGAACGCAGTACGTTCCTGAAGACTTGATAAAGTCTTTGTCATATTTTTTAATTCTAACAAATGCCTACGAGTATTTCTCTGATCTTTTTCTATTTCACCTTGCGACTTATTATTTTGTTGCATTAATGCAATAAGATCTTGTATATCGTTTTTCTCTCCTAGAGGTTTTTTTGGTTCATCTGCCATGATTGATCCTTATCTTTTATTTACCAAACGCTTTTCCAGCTTCTGATATACCAAATGCACCAAGTGTTACTACGACAAATGATGTATATATTGTTTCAGAAACTTTTAAATCCATATCCCATACAAGCGCCGTTACTAAATCAGTAATTCCAAACACTGTCATGAGAAAAAATGATATAAAACCAATGATTGCTTTTTCATTGATATCATTATCGTCTAAAAATAAGTCCATGAATTTACGCTTAGGTGGGGACAATTGATCCCTAGCCTTGCGAGCTTCTTCTTGCATGTCTTTGATCTTATCTTCTTGTTCATCAAGCTTTTCGATCATAGCCATGTACTTATCTAAATCGATTTCGACTTCATTTCTGCTGTTATCTGTATCAGCCATTATCTTCTCCTTCTTCTATTATTCATAGTTGTTATTTTTTCGTTCTCTTCTTTAATGTGCTCTTGTAGTAAGGATAAATATATCTCCCTCTCCCACGGCATCATATTTTCTAGTTCGCTTAAACTATAGCCATGATGTTGCATTAAAGCAAAGTTAGTTTGGTACATATTGGCCAAACTATCATGTGAGAGGCTTATGTAAAAAAACTATTAAGTCCTCTTAATTCAACCTCTTGCGTTTTACCGCATTTACAATCATATGAGCTCTTATAATATACTGCTGGTATTTCTAAAAAAAAGCTTTGAACTTTTCTAAATTGTTCATTATTTAAGCTTTCTATAAATGATTTGATTTCGTCTTCTGATTCATTTTTTAAATCATAAACATTATCATTGTCAAATATACCATCAATACATTTTAAGATGAGTTCCATTACACCATCAACTTGACTTACGTTTTCAAAATCTAATCCGCTAATCAATTCTAATGATGGATATTTCATCTCAACTCCAACACCGTTATCTTCATCTAATATTATTACACGATCTTGGTTCTGATTTATTATCTCAATATCGTCAACATTAATAGTGATTGGTGTCATATTATCACAATCTTCTTCAGCACATTTAATCTGTAGATTCATATTTTCTCCTACAGATTTTGCTCTTAATTGTAAGAACAAGTACTCAATATCAAATACAGTAAGCTCATCTAAATTATCTAAATCATAACAATCTAAAATAATATTTCTTACTGCGTTACTAATTTGCTCTATATCATTTGATTCTAAAGCAACCATTAATACCTTTTCTTCTTTAACAAGAAAAGGTCTCATACTAATTTGTTTCTTAGTAGACGGTAAAGTTACCATATACTTAGGAACATTCAATTTTGGCAAAGCCATAATATTCTCCTATATTAATTAACCAAATATATCTAAAGCCGCTCTAATAGCAGAACCAGTAGAACTTATAGGTCCTTCTGGTATATATTTGTCGTAACTCATTGTTACACTTAGTTCTTGGATCGAGTTTTCATTCTCGTTCCCCAAAGCTACTGACGATACTGTAGATGGAAAAGCATTTATAAGCTTTATACCATATATCGGAGTATTCTGTTCATCGACTTGTTGTATAATTACATCAGCTGTCGATTCTTTTTTATAACCAACGGTATAACTCTCAAGGTTTACCACTACGTCTAACCAACTATCAAACATAGTTTTAACGTAGTAATCATTAGTTATTAAAAATTTTAATGTGACCTCATCATCTATAACTGTATAAGGTACTTTTACTGATTGTTGATGCGCAATATAATCAATAGTAGCTATTTGTCTGCCTGGAAGTTCAGCACCTGAGCAAAGAATTGATATATCTCTTGGATCATTAATTAAATTTTTAGCTGAAAAATTACCAGACAACAACGAACTAAAAATAGTTTGCGGATTTAAATTTAACAATGACTGAGTTGGTGGAGTAAATATTACATTATACCTATTAGCTTTTGCTAATCCACCCTTTTTACTGATTGTTGATTTGAGATCTTCTATACTTGACATTAGCTTCTCGCAATTTTAAGACTTTCTGCCCAAACGGCTGTCTTACCTTTCTTTCTAAATTGTTCTACTGGTAAGAATATAGCAATCTCCCAATCCGTCATTGGTACTCTTGCAAATTGAGATGCTACATGTTTACCTAAGTAGTGTTTAAAACATGGCTTAAATTCTTTATATTTTTTAACACCTGTTAATAAATTATATCTTAATTTAGTCAGCCGTGAATTTTCTTTAGCTTTTGCTGGCCCTAATGCCATAAGCTCATCAAGAAAAGCAGCTCTTACATTATAATTTAAGTAATGTAAATTTAATCCATAGAATCCACCAGGAGCTCCATCAACCATAATTGTTAACGGAAATCTATCGTAGTATGGTAAATCAGCTTTAAACTTTGGATCGTAAAAATACATATACATATTACCACGAATATTACGTGATGTTCTTTCTAATGCATCATCTTTTAATAAACCTTTACGACTGATCGCTAAATTCTTTACATTCTTTCTAAACCACTTTTGTGATTCTTTTGTACGTGCAGTTACGCCAGCTCTTTGAGCTCCTGCTTGTAATGTGTCAAATAAACTTGCCATGTTATATGTATTTATAAGACTTTATAGGAGCTTTATGCCTAGATTTTTTAAAGTTTCTTCTGTCCAGACCTGAAATTTCCATCCCTTATATTCAGCAAATTCACTTGCAGCTTCCCATTTGTCTTGGTTTTTTGCATATGTTATTACCTCATTAATATATTTTTTTGTCTTACGACTACGTTTTTTAGGAGGAACGGTTTGATTTTTTGGTTTGATTTCGATAAGATATGTTTTTTTATCATCCATTTGTATTAATAAATCAACAAAATATCGATGTAATTTTTTATCAAGAGTAGATTTATATGGTACAACAACTTCTTCTGAGTTCCACATTTTGACTTTCGGATTATTTTCGCACCACTTGAATGCTTGTCTTTCCCATAAAGAACGGTATACTACCTTACTTGGATCGCCAGCATACTTTTCAGGCTTCTTTATTTTGTATTTACCACTGTAACTCATATAAATAACTCTATAGTTTATTTTATTTATATAGGAAAATACTATGGCTGACGACCAAACAAATGTAGAAAACGAAGAACAAGAAGACGAAGAGCAAGAACAACAGACGTATGTATTTCCAAGTGCATTAAGATCTCTTGTAGACGACGGTCATCCTTGTATACAATTTACAATAGTTCAGAAAGATGGACCATTTCCAACTGATATATTTCTTTATCAGCCAATAGGTATTGCTGTCTCTGATGGAGCAACCTATACTAATTTAGATACTGGACTTGTAGGAGCGGGACTTAAATTTGCGACAGGAGATGCGACAGGTAAGAGAGAGCTTACTCAAGCTGACGCGATAGCAGGAGGATTAATTGGTAAAGATGCACTTGCGGGTCTTACAGGCTTTGATATTGCTAAGGGCGGCGCAGTTGGAGCTCTTAAATCGGGAATAGCAGCAAATCCATATACAAGAGTTGCATTTGAAGGAACTAATGTAAGAACATTCGAATTTAATTTTAAATTAGTTCCGGAATCTAAAGAAGAAACAGAAATCGCTAAAAAAATTGAACGTACGTTCAGAAAATTTTTATATCCAAAGAGAGCTGGATCAATTGCTTTATCATATCCTCCATTATTTAAAATAAAATTTTTCGTAAAAGGAAAAGAAAGTCCATATATGCCAAAAATAAAACCAGCATACTTAACTTCTTTACAAGCAACATTCAATGAAACATCTAATGCAGTCTTTACAGGGACAGGAGCTCCAGTAGAAGTATCATTAGCTCTTGCATTTCAAGAAGAACGTCAACTTGTACGTCAAGATCTCTATCCAGATGATCAAGATATCGAAGAAGCCGACGGATTTTTTCAGGAGTAAATAAAATATGTCATTTTTCAAACAGTTTCCAAGAGTAGAATACGACTTTAATCGTACTGGAGTGAAACAAAACATGGTCGATTTGTTTCGATCTGTTCGTCCGTTACCGTCATTTCTCGATAACTATTCAGCATACAAATTCTATGAGATAAAAAATGGAGAAAGACCTGATATTGTATCAAGAAGACTGTATGGTACCTCACAATACTATTGGACTCTCTTTGTTGTCAATGATTTCTTACATGACGGCTATCGTTCATGGCCTCTTTCGCAAGAAGACCTATTCGATTACATAGAAAAAGAGTATGAAGGGTATGTCATAGAGACAAATCCAGTGATTGTACGTGATACAGATGGTCTGATTACTGAACATAGGAATAGTCTTTCAGGGAGATTTTCACTTGGAGAGACTCTTGTAGGAGGAACAAGTGGCGCACGTGGTACTCTTGTTCAAAAAAATATTGATATGAGTCAATTAGTCATACAAAATGTAACAGGTGGAGCATTCATTGGATCAGCATTAGGACAATCAACAACAGAATTGATCGTTGGTCAAACAACAGAAGATTCAGTATCAACCTATAATGTATACAAATATGCAGAAGCTCCTTATTACTATTACGAAACAGATGCATCTACTCGAATTGAAAGAATAAGTGTTACTGCAGGCGGTTCTGGATATAGTTCAGCGCCTACAATAACAATTTCAGGCAATGGTTCAGGAGCAGCAGCTGTTGCAACTGTTTCAAATGGAGAAATTATATCGATAAGAGTTACAGACAAAGGCTCAGGTTATACTTCATCTCCAATAGTATCTATCACAGGTGGAGGAGGCTCTGGCGGAACAGCAAAGGCTATAATAAATCCAGCTGCTAAAAAACCAGTAACAAATTCAAATCATATTGTAGGAGGAGTCGATCCATTAGGTCTTTCATATATATCAAATCGTCAGCATGTCAATGATGAAAACGATAAGAAGAGTTCTATAAGATATGTCGATCCTGCGTATATCAATGAGTTCGTAACAAAGTTCGAAGCCCTCATCAATGAGTAAATCATATAATCTTACTGTCAATGAGATGGCAGCGTCACCAAAAGCGTATAGCGTAACGACAGCTGAGTTTCATTCGAATAACGGATTAGTAGTAAATATCAAAAACATCGTAAAAGATATCAAAATCATTGAGTCAATCTATAATAGTAGCCTTACAATAAAAATTTTCATACTCGATTCCATAGGTCTTATAGACTACTTAAAAATTTCTGGGAATGAAAAGATCACTCTTGTCATTGAAAGGAAAGACATAGTATCTCAGGTGACAAAAAATTTTAATTTGGACGTCTTCATCGGTGAGGTTCGAGATTACTCAACGCCCTCACCATCGTCCAAGGCATATACGCTCTTCTGCGTGTCAAAACATGCGTATCTTAACACTATATCAGTAGTCAAAAGAACGTTCGACAACACTCCGAGTGCTCTTATCAAATCATTATGCAAGAACGAGTTAGACAGCGACATCGATATACGTAATCCGTCCACTACACCGATCAAAGGAATCTTCCCTCATATCCGTCCGTTGTCAGCGATATCATGGCTGTTACGTAATTCATATGAAGACTCAACACCAAACTTTTTCTATGAGACTGCTAAGAGTGGTCTGATCTTTAATTCATATAAGAAGATGCTTGCTGAAGATGTATACAATGACTATAATAATAATCCTAACTTCAGATCAGAGTCAGAGAATACTATGGAAGATCTATATACAGAGGAACAGCTTAAGATTCAAAAGGTTCTTGGACAGACGCTGAACCTATCTAAGTATAATGCATCAATGAACGGCGCATTCGGATCAACTCTGCATACTATAGACATATACAATAAGAAGTATCCTAAGGTAGTATATGGCTACGACAATCCACAGAAGATGGATAAATTAAATAATGAGCCGCCGATTAATGATATTGTTAACGCTGTTGGAGTAATTAAATTCAATCAGCAGAAAGATGCTAAAAATTATTTCATATCATATAACAGCGGAGCGTTCGACGGCAAGGATAATTACCATGCTCCTACAAATCAGAGTATACTGAAAGCAGAAGCATATCATCATAACCTAGATACTATTAAACAAGAGCTCTTATTAACAGGCGATTTCGATTTAGAGTGCGGTATGATCATTAACTTAGATCTCTTAAAGACTGCTGATATCACTGAAGAGATGATAGCGAGCGAAGAATTTAAAGATGAAACCTTATCAGGAAACCACCTAGTGACTGGTATTGTACATCATTTCAGTAGCGACGGTTATTTTATGAATGTAACGGCGAAAAAGGATTCATTTATAAAAGAATTGAAAGGTATAAAGGGCGAGACATAAAATGATAAAGAGAAGAGATGATCAGTATATAGACGGTATTTTTACTTGGTTCACTGGTATTATAAAAGATATCGACGATAAAGAAAATTTAAATCGCGTAAAGGTACAAGCGCTTGGTTTTTATGATGATGATATACCAACAGCTGATTTACCTTGGGCGACTGTTATGATGCCGGTCACCGCAGCTTCCCTACAAGGGAACGGAGGTAATCACCATTTAGAAGTAGGTACATGGGTCGTAGGATTCATGAGAGATGGTCCGAGTGCACAGGATCCTATGGTCATGGGTAGTATAGCGACTCAAACAGAAGGAACACAAGATACACCATCTACAAGTAGTACTACAAATAAGGTACATCATACAAAGGCTGGCCATAAGATCGAGATAGAAAATAAAGAAGGCGACGAAACAATTACAGTACAACACGCAAAGGGTGCTAAGTTAGTTATCGATAAGGATAACAATATGTCTATATCAGGCGTTAAAGATTTCTCTTTAGCCAACTCAGGGACGACAAGCATCAGCAGTGTAGGTGCTATTACAATAACATCTTCTGAAAAAACAACGATTGTATAATGGCAGATCTACCAAAGTTAGAGGTACCTGAGCTCGAATGCGCTGAGGTTATATTACCTACACCTGCAAACTTCACAAATTTTTTCGGTGGGCTAGCAACGCTGCCGGCAAAACTCTTAGCGTTAGCAGAGAATATGGCTGAAGAAGAACGCGATAAGTTTTTAAAGCAGGCAGAAGATTTACAGAAGATACTAGACGATATAAGAGAGTTCTTTGGTCCTTATGATCCTAAGTTAAAGAAGCTGAGTATCCCTGAAAAGGAATGGGAGATTATGGTACAGAGACTGCTTGAAGAATATCCTATGTATGTACAGTCTAAAATTATGGAACTCATAGGGGTTTTATTTCCACTTGAAGTGTCCCTACCTATACTAGGGCTTAATATAGACGTCGTGAAATTAGTCACAGATAGGGAATATTTAACTCAGCTACAAGCTGATATTGCTGGCTTTGGCGCTGATGTTGAAGCTCAGATTGCTGATCTTGGAGATGATTTATCTGCTGAAGAATTACAGAAACAGATTGATAAGCTTCGTAACGATAAAATTGATAGCTTATATAATCTCTTACCAGATGAATACAAATACTTTGATGGTGAATATGGATTAGAGAATCAAGAACTTAAATCAAAACAGATTATGGACTATATAAAGAATGAATCAACTAAGTTTATGAACGGTCAATTGTTTAGCGGCTTTGGTGGTTTAATAGATCTGTTTGATGAAATATGGAGTGCATTAGGTTTACCGTCGCTGCCTGTTCCGTTAACTGGACCTGACGTAGGTGCTATGATCAAGGCGATTATAGATGCAGAAAAGGCGAAGATGGATACAGAGCTTGCGAAGCTGAGTCAACCTAATCAAATAGATAAGGATAAGTTATTAAGAGAGATGCATGAGAGTATTATATCGCAGCTAGAAGATCTCGAGATACTTGGGTTTAAAATATCGTCGCTGCTTGGAGGTGACTTTACGGAGAGTACAGAAACTTTGGATTTTAAAATCGCGAGGATATCTGCTAAGTTAAAGGAGTTTAGAGAAAATTGGCAGACATACCTATTAAAGAAATGGATGGAGAAAGTAACGTCTTTCTTTGATGCAATCGGTTTAGGTGCGCTGACTGAGTGGATAACCTTTACGTTCTGTGATTTTCTTAAGCTGATAGGTATACCAACGACGGTCGATTTAAGTTCTCTGAGTAATATTACAACAATAACAGAAACAGTCTCTGGATTAGAGTCACAGATACCAGAAACTAGCTGATAAAAGATATAAATAACTATATGGCAACGTTATATACAGGCGATAAACAAATATCAGGTAATTTAGAGCAGGCTAAAGTCGTCTCTCGTAAGAAGCCTTGGAGAGATTTAGATTTAAGTTTAAAGATACATCCTATACGTAAAGATATTATACCGTTAAAAGACGATGCTGCAATTAAGAATGCTGTCAGAAACTTATTAGTAAGTAATTTTTATGAGCGTCCTTTTCAAGATGATTTAGGCGCTAACCTTCGCGGTTTATTATTCGAGCCTGCGGGGATTATTACTACAATACAATTAAGAGATAGTATACGAAGAGTATTAAATAAATACGAGCCACGTATCGCAGTCACATCAATAGACATTACTGATTTAAGTCAAAACAATTCTTATAAGATAAAAGTTAAATTTAAAATAAAAGAATATGATTCAGCTGAAGCAGTTGAAATTATATTACGTAGGTTAAGGTAAAATAAATGGCAACTAATTTAAACGTAACAGAACTTGATTTTGCAGATATAAAGCAGAATTTAAAAAATTTCCTTAAACAACAATCAGAGTTTAATGACTATGATTTTGATGGAAGTGGATTAAATGTTTTATTAGATGTATTAGCGTATAATACTCATTATAACGCTTTAAATGCTCACTATAGTTTAAATGAGTCCTTTTTAGACTCAGCTCAAATACGTGGTAATGTTGTTACTCGTGCAAAACTCTTAGGTTATACTCCTCGTTCAGTATTAAGTCCACGAGCTCAAGTTGATATTGTTGTTAATGTCGCATCTGAAGTAGGAACTAAACCTACAATATTAGAATTAAGTCGTGGTACTAAATTAAATACAGTTGTCAGTGGAGAAGAATTCCAATACGTAGTTTTAGAGACTCAACAAGCAACATTAAGCGCGGTAACTGCAAATACATATACGTATAATAATGTTTCAATCGCTGAAGGTTCAATAAGAGAATTAAAATATAGAGTTGATAATGATATAGAGAATCAGAAATTTCAACTCTCTGATTATGATGCTGATACATCAACATTAAGAGTAAGAGTACAGTCAAACGAAGAGTCTTCTTCTTTCGATGTATATACAAAATTTGAAAGTTTAAAAGATGTGGATTCTACATCAAAGGTTTATTACTTACAAGAAAATCCAAGCGGCTATTATGAGGTATTTTTTGGCGATGGCGTAACAGGTTTTAAACCGTCTAATAATAATGTGGTGACAATAGACTACGTTACAACAGAAGGTAAGGAATCAAATGGTGCTAATAGTTTCTCAATGGTAGATAATATCGGTGGCTTTGGTACAATCGCTGTAACTCTTGATACAGCAGCTGCTGGTGGAGTAGATGCAGAGACAATGGAGTCAATAAGATTTAATGCTCCTTTAACCTTTATTGCTCAAAACAGAGCTGTAACCGCTGATGATTACTCAGCCATTATTAAAAAGGAATTTAGTAATATTGATTCTATATCAACATGGGGTGGAGAAGATAATGATCCACCTGATTACGGTAAAGTTTATATTGCAATTAAACCTTTATTAGCTGATAATTTAACGACGGCAGAAAAAACAGATATTACTGGCGCAATATTAAAAGGTAAGAATGTTGTTTCCATTACACCAGAGATTGTAGATACTAATTATACTAATTTAGAATTAGATGTTGCATTTAAATATAATCCAAATTTAACAGATAGAAGTTCTGTTGAATTACAATCAGTTGTAAGAGATACCATTTCAGATTATAATTTTAATAACTTAAATAAATTTGATGGTGTATTTAGGCATTCACAATTAACTAGCGCAATAGATAACTCTGATCCATCAATACTTAATACAATCGTACGTCCAAGAATGTTTCAAAACATTACTCCTGCCAATAATGCAGATAATAATTTTAGTCTTTCTTTTGTTGCTCCATTCTATCAGAGTGGTAACTCAACAGCGTTTATACTTACTTCATCTGCATTTAAAATTAATGGTGTAGATCATTTCTTTGGAGACATTCCAATTTCAGGTTCAACAAAAAGAACTGTCATTGTTTATAAAATAGTAAATCTTATTAATGTAACCGTTATTCCAAATGCAGGAGAGATTGATGTAGATAAAGGTACTATGATTTTAAATAATTTTAGACCAGATGATACAACAGCAATTAAAATAACAGTATTACCAAATTCATTAGACTTAGCTCCAAAACGAGATCAGTTAATATCTATAGATAATAGTTCAGTAGTTATTACTCCAGAGATTGATACCATTGCAGTTGCAGGTTCAGCTGGAAGTATTACATATAATACAACATCAAGATTTAAACAATAATGCCTCATAAAACTACATTAACTCCAGGTGCGATCGAAGTCGATCACGGGAGTTTATCTGAAACAAAAGAAGATCTTCGTATTGATCAATTAATACCTTCTGAGATATTAGAAGATAAAGATCAACTTACAAAATTTTTAGAAGCTTATTACACGTTCATGAATATGGACGAGTTTATATATCAAGAGACAGAAACTTTTAATGATGTAGTATTAAATAATCAAGTACAATTTAGAATACCTGATCCAAATAACGAAAACAATAGATTCTTTACAGATGAAACGGGTGCTGATTCAGTATTAGTACTTACAGATCCAAGTGGAGCAACTGATACTATTTCATTATCAGACGTCAATGTAGCAATTACTAATGGTAATGAATTACCTGGATCGCTTGTTAATTCAACATCTGAAATTGGTAAGACATATACTATTAATGGACTGAGTGGATATAATAACCATACTGCTAAATTAACTACAATTGTTAAATACTGGGTTGGTCCTGGACCTTCTTATATCATGAATACAATTGAAAGCGCGATGGATATTGATCGTAACGCTCAAAATTATTTAGAGTTAATGCAGAAAGAAATTGCTGCAACAATTCCAAGAGACCTAACAGTAAATAAAAGAACATTATATAAACAAATTATTGACTTCTATAAATTACGTGGTTCAGCAGATAGTATTGAAATATTTTTTAAAATACTTTTTAATGACGAAGTTGAAGTAGAATTTCCATATGATTCAGTATTAATACCATCATCTGGTAATTGGGAAGCAAATGCTGCTCTTGCAAAGGGTGGCCAATATTTAGATCATAAAGGATTCCTTTCATATAATATTAAATTACATGATAGTTTAAAATATCAAAAGTTTGCTTATTTAATTAAGACAGGTAAAAACTTAGGTGATTGGGAACTTTCATATGATAGATTAGTACATCCAGCTGGGTTTATTTACTTTGCTGAAATATTAATTTTCTTACAATTAACTGGAGCTGTTTTAACTGATGCATTAACATTAAGTAGAATGCCAGGAGAGCAACCAGGTATTATAGGACCTGAAGATATACCAGTTCTTGTTGAAATGTTTGTATCAATGTTCTTACCACAAACAACTGCTAAGATACATCGATCAGGTACACTCTCACTTGATCTTAAAAATGGAGTCATTAATAGTACAACAATAACATCAGGAGGGAGTGGTTATACTAGCGTTCCAGCAGTTACTTCAGTTGACAGTGGAACGCCAAGTGGCTATACGACGGCAACATTAACCGCTGCACTTACTAACGGATCCGTTTCAGGTATTACTATAGGTAATGGTGGAAAGGATTATAATGTACCAACACTTACCATTGCTGCTCCATCAGCAATAACATTTGATGGAAGTGATGATGAGGTATTAGGTACAGGTATTGTTAATATTACAAATAATACAATTAAATTAACAAGTGCTCAACAGTCTGCTTTACCAGTTAATTCAATAGTTACATATAGCTCAGGTTCAGGTGGTGGAGCAATTCCTGGATTAGTTTCCGGAGACCAATATAGAATACATACATCTTCTGGCAGTAAAGTTAAATTAAAAGCTTTAAGTGGATCTGAAACAGAAATTGATATTACAGGTGTAGGTTCTGGTACAAATCATTCATTTACTGGTACAACAGCGACTGCAACAGCAGCAAAATTAGATGGAGCTTTAGAAGCAGTCACTATTGCAGAACCTGGATTTGGTTATGCATCTGCTCCAGCAGTATCATTTAGTGGTATTGATGTAGAAGGTCAAACAGGTGTAGCACCAGTAGTTACTATTGGTATTGATTCAAAAGGAAGATTAGATCAAGATAATATTACTATAGTCAGTGAAGGATCTAATTGGTCTAACTTATTTGGACAAGTTGCAGGAAATACAAATGCTGGTAAAATAGCAGAACTTGAAGCAATTGGAAGATCAGATAAGAGATATACAACTGCACCAAGTATAATATTCCCAGAACCACAAGCAAAAGATGCTTTAGGTAATTTACTTTCAACTAACGTAACAGCAACAGCTGCATTTGCATTAGATAGTGAAGGCGAAATTACAGGAGTAACTATCACTAATGCTGGTAACGGTTATCTTATAGATCCAGAGGTAAGATTAGGCTCAGCAGTTAATAATGAAATCAGAGTTGCTGATCAACAAGAAATATTAGATTTAAGTTTAAATCATAATGATGTAGATACATTAATAACAGAAGTTAAAGTAAATCCAAAACAAGCAACTGGCTCACAAGATGGTAGAACATTATTTAATGGTGGTAGAATTAGAGATAATGTAATAGGAATAGTTACTTCAGTAGCTGTAAATGCTGGTGGTAGTGGATATTCTTCAGCCACAGTAACATTTAGCGGAGGTGGAGCAACTGTTCAAGCTACTGGTACTGTAACTCTTACAAGTGGCGCAGTTTCTGCTATTAATATAATAACTGGTGGATATGGATATACATCAGCTCCAACTGTGACTATTTCTGGTGATGGTAATAATGCTACAGCAACAGCAAATGTTAATTTAAATTGGACTACAACACAATCATCTAGTTCAGCAGTTAAATTTTTACCAGAACATAGAGTCAAAGTGGTAAACTCAAATTTTAGAACCATTATAAATAATGGATATAAACAAAGGAAAGGTCCAGAGAACTTCTTTACGAGTCCTAGACTTTATAACACTAACCAAACAATTGAGTTTTTAGGTTCAAATACCATTGAAACTATCAACTCAAATGATATAAATAAATATAACACAAGTACATTTGTACACATAGAATAAGCAGGAAAGCAGCATGGCAGCAATAGTAACATCAAATTTTAGAACTTTAAATGCAGGACATTTTAAGGATCAAGTAGAAGGATCAAGTGTTTATGTATCTATAGGTAAATCAGACGTATGGTCATTGACCACATCTGATACAACAGATACAACACCATTTACTCCAGGCGATCGTTTAGATGACTTAGGAGAAGCAAGAGCAAATCTCATTGGTATGAAGAAAATCGTAGCAGCTGATATTGCTCATGTTGTACCAAGAAAAACTTGGACTTCTGGTAGATCTTATGTAGCATGGGACTCAGATAATGCATCTATTTTTGATGAAGATTTCTATATTATTACAGCAGAATTTAAAGTATATAAATGTATTAAAGCTGGAGGCGGTGTTTCCAGTATTCAACCAACACAAACATTAACTAATCCAACAGCTGAGTCAGATGGTTATACATGGAAATATATGTATACAACAGGTGTTGCAGACGCTGAGAAATTCTTAACAAATAGTTATATGCCTGTAAAAACAATTTCACTGAGTGCAGATGCTATTGTTTCAGTAACAACATCTTCAAGCACAACAGTAACTCTTACAGAAACTGTACCAGAAATTGGTGTTGGTATGACAGTATCAGGTACAGAAATATCAGGCACTCCAACAGTTTCAGCAATTAATGGTTCAGTACTTACTTTATCAGCAGCACAGAGTATTGATATATCTTCTTCAGGGGATCCTAAATTAACATTTGCATATGCTGCAGATGCTGATGCAGAAGCTGTGTTATCAGAAGCAGACTATGCTCAATACTTAAACCAAAAAGCATCAAGAGATTCTTCAACGGCTGCAGGTATTGAAAGAATCGAAGTAACAGCAGGTGGAACAGGTTATACATCTGCACCAACAGTTGCTATTACAGGAGACGGTTCAGGCGCAACTGCTACTGCTACTATTTCAGGCGGAGCGGTTACAGCAGTCACAGTAAACAATAAAGGAACAAATTATAGAGTAGTAGATATTACATTCTCAGGTGGCGGCGGTTCAGATGCTGCGGCAAGAGCAGTTCTAGCACCTAAAGGTGGACACGGAACAGACCCAGTATCAGAACTTGGTGGATTCTTTATTTCATTAAATACTAAATTAGATGGTAATGATGGTGGAGATTTAACAGTAGATAATGATTTTAGACAAATCATGCTGTTTAATAAACCAAGATTATATAACGCAACTCCGCTTGCAGGTTTAGTTGCAACTGCAGATACATTAAAAGCTACAAGCTTTCTAGGTATTCATACAGGTAATACAACTCATAATGCAACTGATTTTACAGTTGATGAATTATTAGTAGGACAAACTTCTGGAGCTCAAGCTTATTTAGTAGAAAAAGATACTACAAATAATAGATTAAGGTATCATCAAAACGATAAAACTGGATATAAAGCTTTTACTTCTACAGAAGATGTTGTTGGTCAAACAAGCACAAAAACATGTACATTAAATGCTTTAGGTAATCCTGAAGTTGATCGTCATAGTGGAGATATATTATTCTTAGAGAATAGAAATCCTATTAATAGAACAACAACACAGATTGAAGATATAAAAGTAATTATAGAATTCTAATATAAATAATATTAGTAAGAGAGATTTATGGCAACAACAGTAGTAAAAAACGATTTCACAAATTATACACTTGATGATTTTGATGAAACAAAAAATTATCATAGGATTCTTTTCCGACCAGGATATTCGGTTCAAGCAAGAGAATTAACACAGTTACAAACATCCCTTCAAGCTCAAATAGATCGATATGGTCAATTTGCATTTAAAGATGGTTCAAGAGTTGTAAATGGTAAAGTTACACTTAATGTAGAATATGATTTTATCAAAATAAGTTCTGCATCCTTTACACCTACTATTAATAGTTATAGTGGAAGTGCTATAGCAAATCCAGATAATTACTTAGATGAATTTGTAGGAACAACAATTACTTCAGCAAGTGGAGTTACTGCAGTCGTTCAACAAGTTGTTGCAGGCATAAATAGTGATCCTGCTACACTTTTTGTTAGATACACAAATTCAGGTACAAATAATACTACATCAACATTTGTAGGAGATGAAGAATTCTTTTCAAATGGAAGTACCGTTAGATATGGTAAAGTAAAACCAAATTCAGACAATCCAACAGGATATGGTTCAGCAGTTAATATTGAAGAAGGCGTATATTTTATTGCAGGTACATTTGTTTATGTTCCAGCAGGATCTTTAATATTAGACAAATATACAAACACACCTAATTATATTATTGGTTTAAAAGTTACTGAATCAACTGTTGATAGTACAACTGATACTTCTCTTTTAGATAATGCTCAAGGTGTTCCAAACACAGCAGCACCAGGCGCATTAAGATATAAAATATCTACAGAGTTAATAAAAGAACCATTAGCATTAACATCAAGAACAGAAAATAGTTATATTACTCTTATCGTTATTGAAAATGGTAAAGCACAATCAGATAAAACAGATAAAAATACAGGAACAGAATTATCAGAAAGATTAGCAAGAAGAACATTTGAGGAATCTGGTAATTATTCAGTTAATCCATATCAACTAAATGTAAGAGAGCATTTAGATAATGAAGCAGGTAATAACGGTTACTTAACATCAGGAAATGGTGGTAGTGCTACTAAAATTGCAATTGGTGTCGAACCAAACACAGCATATGTGAAAGGTTTTAGAGTAGAAAATACAACTACTAAATATGTTGCTGTTGATAAACCTCGAGGCACTGATGCTAAAATCGATATTAATCAAACACAACAAACATTAAATCTTGGTAACTATATTAAAATTGCTGAAACTGCTGCAATTGGTTCTCCAGATATTACTACATTTGAAACAATTGACTTACATCCTTCTACAAATGGTGGCGGATCTTCATTAGGTACTGCAAGAGTTAGAGGAATAAGCCGAGGTTCATCTGATACTGAACTATATTTGTATATTTTTGATATTAATTTTACATCTAACTCAAGTTCAATGAATGATGTTGCATCTGTTGTTTGGAATGACAGTGGAACAATAAAGTTCAGAGCAAATCTTGCAAGTGATAAAACAATTTTTAGTTCAAGTTTTAATTCATTAGTTTATAAATTGCCATATCGAGCAATTGATACATTAAGAGATCCTGGATCAACTCCAGCAAGTCCATCTTATAATACATCATATGTTGTACGTCAAACATTTACAACTAATGCAACCTCGGCTGCTGATACAATCAGTGGTGCATCGTTTATTAATAATACAAATGTTGTTGCATATATTAAAGATGGTAGCACATACGGAGCTTTAGACGCAAGTCCTACAGCAGCGATTACTGGAGGCGGTTCCACAATTACGTTTACTCAAATTAATGGATCCAGCGTAAGTTTAAGTGGCAATCAACAAATAGTTTATACCGTTGATGTATCTTATACTGGTGCACAACCAAAAACAAAAACAAAAACAACTGAAACTTTAAGTAATCGAACATTAAGTAGCGGTGTTTTATCGTTAGGTAAAGCTGATATTAAAAAGATTACCTCAATAAACCTTACTGGTACTTCAACAAGTGTATTAGATAAATTTACATTAGATAATGGCCAAAGAGATAATTACTATGATATAGGAAAAATTACTCTCAAAACTGGCCAAGTTGATCCAGGAGCAATTGATGTTGTTTTTAATTGGTACGATCATACAGGCACAGGAGATTTCTTTAGTGTTGATTCTTATGATGATACTGAATATGAGACAATTCCATCATTCAATGGTAATATAGGAACAGTACAATTAAGAGATTGTATAGACTTTAGGCCAAGAATTAACGATGCTGGTACGGGTTATGCATCAGGCGCTAATATATCTCTTTCACATGTACCATCAAATAGTGGTAACTTTGTAACAGATCTTACTCATTTCTTACCAAGAATTGATAAATTATATGTCACAAGAAAAGGTGAGTTCAAAGTAGAAACAGGAGTACCAAGTTCAAATCCAAAAGCACCAGCTGTACCAGATGATGCAATGGGTTTATATGATTTACGATTGGCACCTTATGTCTTTTCATTAAATGGAGTTAAACCTAAACTAATAGAAAATAAAAGATTTACAATGTCTGATATTGGAAGTTTAGATAAACGAATTAAAAATTTAGAATACTTTACATCGCTTTCTTTATTAGAACAAAGTGCTGCAGGTATTCAATTAATGGATGGAACAACTGAAAGATTAAAAAATGGATTTATTGTAGATAACTTTACAAACCATAGTATAGGCGATCCAAGTAATCCTGATCATCAATGTTCAGTAGATAAAGCAAATGGAATATTAAGACCTAAATTTGACGAAAGAAATGTTAATTTAATTAGAATGTCAGGTGATAGTGGTAACGTAGTTATTAATGATGGTATAGTAACATTACCTATGGCAACAGATGTTAACTATATCAATCAGCCATATTCTTCAACATTTAGTAATGTTAATCCATATAATGTATTTAGTTGGGCTGGTACTGTTAAACTTTCTCCCGATTCAGATGAATGGAAAGAAGTTGATGTACGACCTGTTATAACAGTTGACGATTCTTCTTCATATGAACAATTTAAAAAGATGGCTGAACAAGAAGGAATTCTTGGTACGGTATGGAATGAGTGGGAAACAAACTGGACAGGTATTGATGTAGATATCAAATCAGAAACTAACGGTAACCCGCGTAGAGAAAATGA
>Ga0181411_1000220_pt1 | contig 19808 bp, 11 predicted proteins | sample 34SPOviralmetaG_FD_130114 | JGI IMG/M metagenome (GOLD analysis project Ga0181411, IMG submission 130114) | Marine viral communities from the oligotrophic San Pedro Time Series (SPOT) site, San Pedro Channel, CA, USA - 34 SPOT_SRF_2012-07-09 | ecosystem: Environmental > Aquatic > Marine > Strait...
AAGTGGTAAGTGGGAAAGGCCTGATAATATAAAAAACAACTGGAGAGTTACAAAAACTTGTTTAAGATTAGGTAGTAGGGTTGTAGGCAAATGTATGATGGGATCAACATCTAACTCACTAGATAAAGGTGGTGATAATTTTAAAAACTTATATAATAACTCTAATGTAACAAAAAGAAATAGAAATGGACAAACAAAGTCTGGATTATATTCTTTATTTATCCCAATGGAGTGGAATTATGAAGGCTTCATTGATGAGTATGGCCAACCGGTTTTTAATACACCTAAAGAAAAAAGAATTGACCCACAAGGATTAGAAATAGATTATGGCGTAATTGATCACTGGAGCAATGAAGCGGAGGGATTAAAAGATGATCAAGATGCCTTAAATGAATTTTATCGTCAGTTTCCTAGAACAGAAGAGCACGCATTTAGAGATGAAACAAAAAATAGTTTATTTAATCTTATAAAAATATACGAGCAGATAGATTATAATGAAGGAAATAGAAACTCTTCAGTAATAACGCCTGGCAACTTTCAATGGCTAAGTGGTAAAAAAGATACAATAGTTACTTTTAATCCAGATCCAAACGGTAGATTTAATATTAGTTGGGTGCCAGGAGTTGAATTACAGAACAACGTTATATTAAAGAACGGTATAAAGTATCCAGGTAATGAACACATGGGTGCGTTTGGCTGTGATTCATACGATATATCTGGAACAGTGGACAATAAAGGCTCAAAAGGCGCTTTACACGGATTAACTAAATTTTCAATGGAAGATGCCCCAGCTAACACTTTCTTTTTAGAATATATAGCTAGACCTCAAACGGCTGAGATATTTTTTGAAGACGTTTTAATGTCTTTAGTTTTTTATGGTATGCCAATACTTGCTGAAAATAACAAGCCAAGATTATTATACTATTTGCGTAGAAGAGGATATAGAGGATTTAGCATGAATAGACCTGATAAGGTTTGGAATAAATTATCAACTGCGGAAAAAGAAGTTGGTGGCATACCAAACTCTAGTGAAGATATAAAGCAAGCTCACGCTGCCGCAATTGAAATGTATATCAATGACCACGTTGGCTTACTACAAGACGGAACATACGGAACTACGTATTTTAACGAAACGCTAAATGATTGGTCTAAGTTTGATATAAATAGAAGAACAAAGCACGATGCCTCAATAAGCTCTGGCTTAGCAATTATGGCTTGTAATAGACACTTGTATAGACCAAATCCAAAACAAAAAAGAGAACCGCTAAACCTGCATGTATCAAAATATAATAATAACGGATTTTCATCTAAGATAATTAAAAATAAAATATGAGATCAGATTACTCTACATACTTTCCCTCTCAATCAGTTAGTGATTTAGAAAAACTAAGTGAAGAATATGGTTTAAAAATAGCAAAGGCTATAAGGCATGAATGGTTTTCAGGAACCACGTCTAAATATAATAGTCATCAACAAAAATTTGATCAGTTGAGGCTTTACGCTAGAGGAGAACAATCAGTACAAAAATATAAAAATGAATTATCTATAAATGGTGATCTATCTTATTTAAATCTAGACTGGAAGCCGGTGCCTATAATACCTAAGTTTGTAGATATAGTCGTCAACGGCATGGCTCAAAGAAATTACGAAATAACAGCGTTTGCTCAAGATCAATATGGCGTTAGTAAAAGAACTGATTATATGGAGTCTATATTAAGAGATATGAGATCTAAAGAGTTTAACAATGCTGCTAAAGATTTATTTTCTATAGATTTATATGAGAATAGTCCTGATACTTTGCCAGAAACAGAAGAAGAGCTAGCACTTCACATGCAACTTAGCTACAAGCAATCTGTTGAGTTAGCTGAAGAGCAAGCTATAAACGTTTTAATGGAGGCTAGTGATTATGATTTAATTAGAAGAAGATGCTTGTATGACTTAACGGTTCTTGGCATATCTGTTACTAAAACTAGCTTTGACTACGCTGATGGCGCTAAGGTTAAGTACGTAAACCCAGCTAACGTTGTTTATTCTAACACAGAGTCTCCTTATTTTGATGATATATATTATGTTGGTGAAGTAAAAGAAATACCAATAAACGAGCTGGTTAAACAATTTCCAAATTTAACAGAAGAAGAAATAGAAGAAATAGTTAGTAAATCTGGGGGCTACGGATATGAAAGTTACAACAGGACTCAAGAAAAAGATAGAAATAAAATTGAAGTTATGTATTTTAATTTTAAAACTTACATGAACAACGTTTATAAGTTAAAGTCAACAAAGGCTGGTGGTGAAAAAATAATTGAAAAAGATGATTCATTTAATCCTCCAGCTAGTATGGACGGTGAGTATAGAAAACTTGAAAGAGTCGTAGAAGTTTTATATGAAGGTGTTTTTGTATTAGGATGTGAAAAGTTACTTGAGTGGAGAATGTGCCCTAATATGATGCGATCAGACTCTGAATTTAATAAGGTTAAAATGCCTTACCAGATTGTTGCGCCTAGAATATATAAAGATAGAATAGAATCTTTAGTTGGTAGAATAACAGGCTTTGCTGATATGGTGCAGTTAACTCACTTAAAGTTACAGCAAGTTATGGCGCGTATGGTACCGGATGGCGTGTATTTAGATGCTGATGGTTTAGCTGAAATAGATCTTGGTAATGGAACAAACTACAGCCCACAAGAAGCTTTAAATATGTTTTTTCAAACTGGTAGTATCATAGGTAGAAGTTTTACTTCAGACGGAAATCCAAATCCTGGAAAAGTTCCAATACAACAAATAAATAATAACGTTAATGGTGGCAAAATACAAAGCTTAATAACTACGTATAATTATTATATGCAGATGATAAGAGACGTTACTGGTTTAAATGAAGCTAGAGATGGTAGCTTACCTGACAAAAACGCTTTAGTAGGAGTACAAAAATTAGCCGCTGCTAATTCTAATACAGCCACAAGACACATATTACAGTCTATGCTTTACTTAACTGCGGAAGCTGCTGAGTGCTTGTCTTTGCGTGTATCTGATATTGTGCAGTATTCACCTACTAAACAGGCTTTTATACAAGCTATAGGCGCTCACAACGTTGCTACATTAGAGGAAATAAAAGACTTGTACTTGTATGATTTTGGTATATTTATAGACTTACTGCCAGACGAGGAAGAAAAAGCTATATTAGAAAACAACATACAAATGTCTTTACAGCAAAAGACTTTAGACATAGACGATGCTATAGATTTACGTAACGTTAGAAACGTTAAACTGGCAAATCAATTGTTAAAAGTTAAAAGAAAAAAGAAAATGCAAAGAGATCAAGCGATGCAGCAACAAAACATACAAGCTCAAGCTCAAGCTAATGCGCAACAACAACAAGCAGCTGCTCAAATGGAAATACAAAAGCTGCAAGCAAAAACTGAAGCTGAATCTCAATTAGAACAAATTAAAAGCCAACTACAAGCTCAGTATTTAGAAAGTGAAGTTAATGCTAAAAAACAATTAATGCAATATGAGTTTGATCTTAATTCTAAAATGAAAAATTTAGAATTACAAACAAGAAAGCAAAGCGAAGGTGAAAGAGAAGACAGGAAAGATAAAAGAGTAGACCAACAAGCTATGCATCAAAAAGAAATGATTGAGCGAAGAAAACAGGGTGATTCCGTTAATAATTTTGAATCATCAGGTAATGATATACTTAGTGGAGGTGCAAACATGGAAAAGTTTGATCTCTAATTTTTAATATTTTATAAAATTTTATTATGATAGAAGAAAACAATGATGTTATCGAAGAGATAACTGAAGAAAAAAACGAACAACCTTCTGAAAAGGTTGTTGAAAACGTTTTAGATAAATCTAAATTTGATAGTGCTGGGGACCCAGATATTATTAAAATAGACTTGAGCGCTCCACCGCCTGAGCCAAAAAAAGAAGAAAAGGCCGTAGAGGAAACAAAAGAAAACGTAAACACTGTAGAAGAAAAAACAGAAGCTCCGGTAATAGAAGAGATTACTGAAGAAAAAAAAGTAGAAGAAGTAGAAGAAGTTAAAGAAGTTATTGAAGAAGCTGTTGAAGAAACTGCTGCTACTGTAAAACCACTACCTGAAAATATACAAAAGCTTGTAGATTTTATAGAAGAAACAGGTGGAGATATGCAGGATTACGTAAATTTAAATAGAGACGTTTCTAAATTAGACGACTCTGAAGCTTTAAACGAATATTATAAAATTAAAAAATCTCACTTATCTAGTTCAGAAAGAAGTTTTTTAATGGAAGATATGTTTGGTGTAGACGAGGAACTAGATGATGAAAAAACTATTCGTAAAAAGAAAATAGCCCTCAAAGAGCAAGTTGCCGAGGCTAAAGCCTTTTTAGACAGGCAAAAGTCTAAATACTATGATGAAATTAAAGCTGGCTCTAAGTTAACAACTGAACAGCAAGAGGCTATTAATTTCTACAATAAATACAATGAAGATCAAGAAGGTCAGAAAAAGTTATCTGAAAAAAGTAAAAGAACATTTTTAAATAAAACTGATAGTTTCTTCGGACAAAGTTTCAAAGGTTTTGAATACAATGTTGGAGATAAACGATATAGGTTTAATGTTAAAGATGTTGATAAAGTTAAGACAACCCAAAGCGATTTAAATAATTTTGTCAACAAGTTTGTTGGCGAAGATAAATCAACTATTGAAGATGCGGCAGGTTATCATAAATCTTTATATACAGCTATGAATGCAGATGCTGTTGCTAAGCATTTTTATGATCAAGGCAAAGCTGATGCTATTAAAAATCAAGTAGCTAAAGATAAAAATATTAATTTAGAACCTAGAAAAACGCACGGCGAAACTAATGTTGGGGGTGTTAAGTATAGGGTTTTAGGTCAATCTTCTTCTGAACTTAAAAATAGATCTTTTAAAATTAGAAAAAAAAATTAACTTAAAAAAATTATAAATTATGGCAATTACAGATGGAGGAAGTTTAAATGTGGTACCAGCACCAGCGATGCAGGCATCACCTTCAAACTTCATAAATTTTATTGACGGTAGTACAGGTTGGGAACAACAATACTTACCAGATTTAATGGAAAAAGAAGTAGAAAGATACGGTAAAAGAACTGTTTCTGGATTTTTAGCACAAGTAGGAGCGGAGGAAGCTTCTTCAGCAGACTCAGTTGTTTGGTCTGAACAAGGAAGATTACATTTATCTTACGATGGCGCGGTAACAAACGCAGGTGTATTTACAGTAGCATCTTCAGGAACTCACGCTATCCGTTTAGGAGCAACAGTTCTTTTGAGTGATAACGTTGACACTGTTATACCATGTTTCGTATCAGCTATTGCAAGTGATCAAACTACAGCAACATTATTACCTTACGAAGCGGCTACAGTTGGTGCTGTAGCGGGATTTGGTACTACTGACGATGCTGGAGCAAACACAGCTTCATTATTTGTTTACGGTTCTGAATTTAACAAAGGAACTAATGGAATGGGTCTTGGTGGAGGAACAAACGATTTTCAATCAGTTGAACCTTCTTTCAAGTCTTTTAGATCAAAAATGCTTATCTTAAAAGATACTTATAGAGTTTCTGGATCAGACGCTTCTCAAATTGGTTGGGTTGAAGTTTCTGGTGAAGAAGGTCAAAACGGTTACTTATGGTACTTAAAAGCTAATGGTGATACTATGGCTCGTTTTGGAGATTACTGTGAAATGGCTTTATTAGAAAGTAAATTAGCTGATGGTTCTGGGGCTATTGGTGGTTCTGATTTAGGTGATGGTAACTCTGGTACTGAAGGCTTGTTTTCAGCTATAACTAAAAGAGGTCACACTTCTACTGGTGTTACAGGTGTTAACGCTGCTACTGATTTAGCTGAGTTTGACGCTATGTTAGCAAAGTTTGACAAGCAAGGTGCTATTGAAGAAAACATGATGTTTGTTAATAGAGCAACTGCTCTAGCAATGGACGACATGTTAGCTTCAATGAATTCTTACGGGGCTGGCGGTACTTCTTATGGAGTATTTGACAACTCTGAAGATATGGCTTTAAACTTAGGCTTTTCAGGATTTAGAAGAGGTTCTTATGACTTTTACAAAACTGATTGGAAATACTTAAATGATGGATCTTTAAGAGGAGGTTTAACTTACAATGACGTTAGAGGCGTTGTTATACCAGCTGGTGTAACTTCAGTTTACGACGAAATGTTAGGTAAAAACATGAAACGTCCTTTCTTACACCTTAGATACAGAGCTTCTCAAACAGAAAGTAGAAAACTTAAAACTTGGGTTACTGACTCAGTTGGAGCTGCTACTTCTGATTTAGACGCAATGACTATTAACTACTTATCTGAAAGATGTTTAGTAGTTCAAGGTGGAAATAACTTTATGTTATTAAACTAAGCACAATTATTTTAAAGAGACTGGGATTAATTTCCCAGTCTTTTTATTTTTATTAATTTTATTATATATTATATTATGGCAAAGAAAAAAATAACTAAGGTTGAAGAGCCTATAGTTGAAGAAACAGTGGTTGTTGAAGAGCAACCGATTAAAAAAGAGCAACCAATAATTAAAACACCGGTTGTAGAAAAACCATTACTTAAAAAAAATAAAGATACTTGGGAAATAAAAGATAGAACTTATTATTTATCTCAAGGTAGAAAGCCGTTAACGGCAACTATAAAGTCTACAGACATATATTATTTTGATGAAGAGCTAGGATATGAAAGAGAATTAAAACACACTTCTAATCAAAGAACTTGTTTTGTAGATGAGATGGTTGGTGATCAAAGACTTGAGCACATAACTTTTCAAAATGGTTTTTTATTAGTACCTAAAAACAAAACGGTTTTACAAAAACTATTATCACTTTACCACCCACATAAAGGTAGAAGATACTTTGAACAAGATAATGTGAAAATAGCAGTTGACGAAGTGCAAAATATAGAAATAGAAATTAAAGCGCTTAATGCTGCCCAATCTATGGATATAGACATGGCTGAAGCAATCATGCGCGTTGAAGTGGGCTCTAAAGTATCAGAAATGAGTTCTAAAGAACTTAAAAGAGATTTACTATTATACGCTAAAAAAAACCCAGTGCTATTCTTAGAGTTAGTCAATGATGAAAATGTTGTTCTAAGAAACTTTGGTATTAAAGCTACTGAAATGGGAATATTAAAATTATCATCAGACCAGCGAACGTTTATGTGGGGCTCTAATGATAGAAAATTAATGACAGTTCCTTTTGATGAACATCCGTATTCAGCATTAGCTGCTTGGTTTAAAACAGATGAAGGCATGGAAATTTATTCTAATATAGAAAAAAGAATAAACTAGTTAATTTAAATTAACAAAACTATAGCCACCTTAACGGGTGGCTATTTTTATTTAGATGCTAACCTTTCACTTTATTATGTAACTATAATATAGTAAAATAAATAACAATGGCAATAAGTATAAATAGAGTATATCAAAAAGTTTTAGCTATATCTAATAAGGAGCAAAGAGGTTATGTATCCCCTCAGGAGTTTAACTTGTTAGCAGACAAAGCTCAATTAGAAATATTTGAAAACTATTTTCACTCAATTAAAACGGCTGAATTAAAAATTAAGAATCAATTAAAGTATTCTGATGAAGTTGAAATGGTTGAAGAAAAATTACATCCTTTTCACGTTGATGAAGATGCCGTAACATCTACAGCGTCATTAACTTTACCAGCAGATACTTTTAAAGTAATAAGTATAACTAGATCTGGAAATGAAGTTACTCAATTAAATAAAAATCAAATATTATATACAGAAAATAATCCTTTAACAAAAGCTACTATTAGTAGATCAACTTTTGTTAGAGAAGATGATGGTGTAGTAACTATACACCCAGCGCCTACAGAGTCTACTACCTTTGAGGTAAGTTATTATAAAAGACCAGCGCAGCCTAAATGGACTTACATTGTACACACCGCTAGCGGTAAAGCTCTTTATAATAACTCCGCTGCAGACGCTCAAGATTTTACACTTCACGGCTCTGAAGAAGAGCATTTAGTTTCAAGAATATTAATGTTAGCTGGAGTTATAATACAAAGACCAGACATACAGCAAGCGGGAATTCAAGATATTCAATTAACAAAACAACAACAAAATAGTTAAGTATGGGATTATTAGACGGAACAAATCAACAAACTTATTACGCTTCTAGTAATGCAGCTAATTACGGCAATTATCAATTTATAACTTTAGAAAATATTATAAATGCTTTTATGATAGCTTATGTTGGCGAAGGAAAAATAATATCTAAAATAAACAGAACAGATATTCAGTTCCATGCTATGAGAGCTATACAAGAATTATCTTATGATATACTAAGGTCTTTTAAATCTCAAGAAATAGAAGTTCCTAATACGCTATCAATGATACTACCTCAAGATTATGTTAACTACATAAAAATTTGTAGAATAGGTAGTGACGGTATAGAGTACCCTATATATCCAACTAGAAAAACATCTGATCCATTTGCAATAACGCAAGACTCTGATGGTATATATCAATTTGACGGTGACAACGCTTTGCTAGAGCAAACACCTAGTGATACTTCTCAAAATTTTAAAGATCAAGTACCTGCTAGTTATCAAGTATACGATATAAATTACAGTTCTGATGTAGAGATAAATAATATAGGTAGAAGATATGGATTAGAGCCAGAACATGCTCAAGTTAATGGAAGTTATTTTATAGATAATTTAAGAGGTTTAATAAAATTTGGATCTTCTTTAGCTGGAAAAACAGTAACGCTACATTATGTTAGCGATGGACTAGGTACAGACGCTGAAACTGTAGTACATAAGTTTTGTGAAGAAGCTTGTTACAAACATATAGCTTATGCAGTGTTGTCTACTAAATCAAATATACCAGAATATATAGTACAACGATACAAAAAAGAAAGATTTGCTGAAACAAGAAAAGCAAAGATAAGATTATCAAATATTAAGATTGAAGAATTTACTCAAACTCTTAAAGGTATGGGTAAACAAATAAAGTAATAGTATGCCAGAAATTAAACGTAATTTTATTCAAGGCAAAATGAACAAAGATCTTGATGAGAGACTTGTTCCAAACGGCCAATATAGAGACGCTAGTAATATAGAAATAAGAACTTCAAGCGGTGATTCTACTGGTGAGGGTAACGTAGGTTCTTTACAAAATATATTAGGAAATAAATCAGCGGGATCTGCATATAACACTAAAGGCATTGATAGTAAATTCACACAAGTAATAGGTTCTGTTGCAGACGAAAAAAATGATACTGTTTATTTTTTCTGTTGTGCTCCTGAAATAGATGGTCTTGATTTAAGCTCTACAGTAACTAGTGTTGTAAAATACATTGATTATATAGTAGAATATAATACATCTAGTAGTGAGATAAAACCTATTGTTGTTGACCATTTTGGTACAATTAGTTCTGCCGCTAATATGTTTGCTACAAGTTCAGACTCTTATCCTAGTGACGACGGTTGGATTTTTATACCTGTTAGTGATTCTAGTAATTTAAGAAAAGGTATGTCACTAGAAGGATTTGATAGCAATGGAAATATTACAATTGAAGGCAGTATAATAAATGTTATATCTTCTAATGATTTAATTGAATCTACTGTTATAGAATTAGACAGGCCTAATACTGCTAATGATTTAACTAACACTGTAAACGTTAGATTAAAAACTAATAAAGTTTTAGAGTTTATTTATGACACTAAAATATCTGCTATAAACATAATTCAAGACACGTTATGTTGGACTGATGGCACAAATGAGCCTAAAAAAATACATATTGAAAAATTTAAAGCTGGCTCCAATATCTCTGGAGTAGCTGCTACAGACTTTTCTACTCATACAACTTTAATGTGTAGAGATGTTTTAGATTCTAATCCTAATAATACTTTTACTTCTATTTTAGATTTTGAGCCAGTTTATAATGATGATGGGCTTATTAAAAAAGAGCACGTAACTGTTATAAAAAAATACCCAAGATCTCCACTGTCTTTAGATATGAGTAACACTGAAAGTAGAGGCGATACTCAAACAGAGATTATTATAACTCCTACTAGTAATACCAATCAAGGTTCTAATGGTTATCAATTTATATCTGACGATCCAAATTCTCCAATACAAACAATAAGCCCAGGTGATTTTAGAATAATAAAGTTTAATCAATTTGAAAATACTTTATTTTTTCCTAACGACAGGCTAACTATACAGGAAACTTTATTTGTTGATAATCCCGAAGAGTCTATACCAGCTACTTTAATTGCTAGCTTTGTTTGTTATATAGATTCAGATGGAGAAGAGACTTCAAGCCCTACTGATACTATAAAAATATCAATGTTATTTACGGATGAGGATCAACTTTTTTCAACAATTACAGGTTGGAACATATCTCTAAAACAAAGATCTCCTCTTTTTGAATTAAAATTAGCTAGATTTAGTTATAGATATAGATATGATGATGGTGAGTATTCTGCATTTGCTCCATTTTCTGAATTAGCTTTTTTGCCAAGCGCCTACGATTATAATGTTGAAGAGGCTCACAATATAGGTATGATTAACAATATTAGAAAATTAGTTTTAAAAGATTTTATACCAGTAGCAGGGCATAGACCTATAGATGTTAGCGAAGTTGACATACTTTATAAAGAAACAAATACAGCTAATGTGTATACAATAAAAACAATAAAAAGATCTTTAGATGAAGAGTGGGAGCTTTTTACGCCGCAAGATAATGCGTTAAGCTTTGATGAGGTACAAGATGATTTTAATCAAGGCGAATTAAACATAACCTCTGAAAGTATACATTTTGCCGTGCCTTCTAATCAAATACTAAGAGGGTTTGATAATGTACCTACAAGTGCTGTAGCTCAAGAAGTAACAGCTGGTAGGCTAGTGTACGGTAATTACAAACAAAGCTTTAATATGCCTAAGCCAGTATCACTAAGGCAGAATTTAATAAGCAAAGAAGTTAAAAATTTAAACCCTGAAAAATCAATAAAATCACTAAGATCTTATAAGTGGGGCGTTATTTTTGGAGATGATTTTGGAAGAGAAACACCAGTTGTTACATCTGGCCTAACAGTTGGTGGTGCTAATAATTTTTTATCTTTAACAGGGGAGCTACGTGTAGATAAAGAGTTTTGTAATATGAAAAACTTTTTTGAATTAAAAACTATTTATGATTCATCTACTATAACAGGTCAAGTTCCGCCTGATCATTTTGATTACATTAAGTATTACGTAAAAGAAACATCTAATGAGTATTATAATCTAGTAATGGATAGATGGTATTTTGCAGATGCTACAGACAATGTTGACGAGTATAGTTCAAATGTTTGGATATCATTTGCTTCTGCTGATAGAAACAAAGTTGATGAAGAAACTTATTTAATATTAAAAAAGAAACATGGAAGTAACGATCCTGTCAAAGAAAATTTAGCTAGATATAAAATTATATCCATAGAAAATAATGCACCTGATTTTATTAAAACAGAACAAAGAAGTTTAGGTAATAGAAACATAATACCTGGAGATAACGGCACGGGTCAAACGTTTTTTGCGACTAGTAATGCCAACATGGAACAAGTCTCTCCAACTAGTATAATTGATAGCGATTTTTTATCAATTCATGAAGATGAGTTTAATAATTTATTTGGCAACTTTACAACTCAAGAAATATCTCAAGTTGCTCAAGGTGGATTTCAAGGTCAAAATGTTGCCTCAAGTAGTTTTCAAGGCTCTAATATAACAGGCGTATTAAAAGCTAGAATAGTAGGGGTTATAGTTGATCTAAGCGACAGCGACGCTTCTAATGTAAATTATACTGCTAGTCCAGCACTAGCCGAAAATTCCGACGCGGGTGTTGGTGGATTCATGGATGATCATAAAGGGAAAAAATTTTTTACTAGATGGAACACTGTTAACAAATTTAACTCTCCAGTTTCTGATCAAATACATTTTGTATTTAAAGAAAAATGGGGAGAAGACGCTGACATGCGAAGTAGGTTTGTTGCTAGTGGTGTTAGCATAGACGCAACCGTTCCAGGCTTAAGATATAAAATTCAATTTAAAGAAGAAGTAGTTGTTAACAAGCCTGAGTTCGATGGTAGATTTTTTGTAAAAATACAACAAGATGATATTTTAAACAATCAAGTATTATTAGATGACGACTCTAACACTTACTTTGCTCCAGTGGGCTCTATGTCTATATCTTATATACAAACGTCTCAAGACAATTCTAATCAAGGCCAACAAACTGGAGGTACATATACAGGTCTAGCGGCAACAGATTCTTCTACTGATTGGTGGTTTGGTGCTTTTAATAATATACCAAGTAACATTGATCAATATGATGGAGAAGATTTTGGAGGCCCTGCTATAGACAATTTTACACCATGGGAAAATGTTAATGATTTAACTGAAGAACCTACCGGTACCAATAGCCCTTATAACGCTAATAATAATAGTGCTGACAGCTGGGAAGACAATAATGACTACCAAGTACCTAATAGCGCTGGACGTGGGTTTGCTACAGTTGCACACAGACAGCAAACTAAAAATTTCTGGAACGCTTACAATGATACGTTTGGAACAGCAAATAATTCAGTGTTTTTTATTGATGGTTCTAGAAACTGGAAGCTGTCAATAGGTGAAGATGATTTTAATTTTAAGAACTCAACGGGCTTAGACCAAGGCGAAACAACTATAACTGCTGGTCATTTAGGAAGGATGTGCTTAGCTACAACAGCTAAAAATGCAGATTCTTTAGTAGGTCAAGGCGTTGAATTTTATAATTGGATGAGAACACCAGGTAATTATTTTAGCTTTGCAGATTGCCCGGGCGATGGAAATAGTCCATACGTTTACAAAATAACGCTGGTAGAAGATTACGGAGGAGGCAGAAGAAACTTTCCTAGAGTACCGTTTATAGACGACAACTCATACGGCCTAACTCCTGTTAACGCTAGTCAAAGTAATGCTACGGCAGTAGACAGCACTGGTCCTCAAAATTATAAAAAGAAACTAGGGTTTCGTATAACATTTAGAAGAGTAAATAGGGACAGTGGCCTTGTAACTAATAATGGTATTGAGCCAGAAGTGTTTGATCCTAGAAGTAACATAAGGCACGATGGTTCTACGCTTTTAGGAATTAACTTGATAGCTAGAGTTGATTCAGGAGGTGACAAGTCAACGTTTACTGCAGATGGCGCTTGTTGGGAAACAGAACCAAAAGAAGGAACTGATTTAGATATATATTACGAAGCCTCTAAAGCGCTGCCTTTAAGATTGAGAGAAAATAATATTTTTGATTACATACCTTTAAAGTGCCCTATTGAAGTATTTAGACAAGAGTCTGGAGGTGAAATTAAGGTTGACATTGAAAATAATGGAACTTTAAGTGATCACAAAATTGATAAAGTAGTAATGAGGAACGTGCCTGTTTACGAAAGTCAAGACATTATAAATTATGAATTAGCACCAGTTGTGAGAATAGTCTCAACAAACAGTAGCAACGAGGTAAACGGTCATAGAAATAATATAGTTAAAGGGGATATAATAAAGTTTTTACATCAAGATGGAACTGTAACTAAATCTAAAATAACAAATTATTTTACTAAAACAAATATTTTAGCTTTAAATCAAATTGCTATTACAGAAAGTGATGACGAAACCTTAGCTGATAATTATCCATATTGGGCACCAACTGACTCTGAAAATATAGATAATACTAGCACTTTGACTTTTGGTCAAGATATAACAGAAACTAATGTCGCTAACACCGCAGTAGCGGGGGTGGGTGGCAATACGTATACTACTACAACGGTAGTTAACTTTTTAACAATAGGCCCTTTAGACACGACTTCAGCATTGTACACGGCTATTACAAGCGGAATTACTAGTCAAAATTTAGTAATGTATTCTGATGTAAGTGATCTTCCTGAAGTATCAATATCTAGCTCTAGTGAAACAATTAATGATAGTGGTCAGGCTAATATAAGAATAGAGTCTGGAGATAATTTGCAAGGCGCTATACAGTTTATGATAGATCAAGCTACAACAGTAGCTAACGTTGATGACGAAACAATAGTAGCAGATGCTATTACAGTTAAATTTAAAAACGCTGGCGAGTGGTATTCTATTGATCCTGAAGTTTGGAAATATTCTGTAGTACTACCTTGGTTTAATTGCTATTCATTTGGTAACGGGGTTGAGTCTGATAGAATAAACGACGATTTTAATTCGCCTCAAATAGATAATGGAGTTAAAGTCTCAACAACAACTAATAAGTACGCTGAAGAGCAAGTTAAAAATGGTATGATATATTCAGGTATATATAATCCTAATACTGATGTAAACGATCTTAATCAGTTTATAATGGCTGAAAAAATAACTAAAGAAATAAATCCTTCTTATGGTTCTATACAAGCTTTAAAAAATAGATACGATGCCTTAATAGTATTTACAGAAGACAAGGTACTAAAAGTTTTAGCCAACAAAGATGCTATATTTAATGCTGATGGTAACCCTCAATTGGTTGCTACTAATAGAGTTTTAGGTACAGCCACTCCGTATGTTGGTAACTATGGTATTTCTAAAAATCCAGAGTCCTTAGCTAGTGATAAATATAGGATGTATTTTACAGATAAGAAAAGAGGTGCAGTACTAAGATTATCAAGAGACGGTTTAACTCCTATATCTGACGCTGGTATGCGATCTTGGTTTAGAGAAAACTTAAGACCTAGCACTAATCATATACTAGGTACTTATGATGATGTCAGCGGAGAATACAATTTAACTATAAATTACACAGACGCATCAGTAAGTAATTACAATGTGTCATATAACGAAGGAAGTAAAGGTTGGGTTAGTTTCAAGTCTTTTATACCTGAAGCAGGACAATCTGTTAATGGTAAATACATCACGGCTATACATGGCCAAGCTGCTACTAGCGGCGGAACAGATGATCAAACTAATGATCTATCAAATAGAATTATATGGAATCACTATGACACTACAGTTAGCAGAAACACTTTTTATGGAAGCACCTTATCACCTTCTACTGTTGATGTTGTTTTAAATGATTTTTCTGACGTAATAAAATCTTTTAAGTCTATGAGCTACGAAGGTTCTCAAGCTGCAATTATTCAAAATATAGCTAGCGAAAAAGATAACGATGAGTTTTACAATTTGTTAGCCGTAAAAGGATGGTCGGTATCTGAGATAAGTACAGATAAAGATACTGGCGTAATCCCTGAGTTTATAGAAAAGGCAGGAAAGTGGTTTAATAAAATAAATGGAGCGCTGTATGCTTCTGATAATGTTACTGACATTGATAATTTAAATGATCTTGAGGTTCAAGGTTTAGGCGTACCAACAACGGTTAGCAGTGTAACTCCTTAATAAAATAGCATGAGTAATATAAATTTTAATATACAACTTAACTACACATCAATATCTAAAAGTGATGGTACTATTACTGTAACTGAGTCTTCTAGTTTTACTTTAGAAGAGTTAGTATTTAATAGTGGTAATATAGACGAGAAAAAAATATTTAAATTTTCAGGTACTACAACTAGTAATTTGTTAACTAAAATAGCTACAATAAAAATAGAAGTGTCTGACACTACTAATAAAATGTTTACTAAATTACCTTATATAATTGGTAATAATAATTTTAGATTAAAAGTATCTAAAGTTAATTATACTAATAGAACGCTTCCTTTAAAAAAAGGCTATATAACTTCTTTTGATTTAGACTTAATGTATAAAAGCTCTACTGGCTCTACTATTAGCGATTTAAATAAAGAGTCTACTAGAATATATTTTAAACAAGTTGATGTGGTAAAAGATTACCAAGATAAAGAAAGAAAAGAATTAACTTCTTTTTCTTTTGGAAATAATTTTTTACTTCCTTTATCAGGCGCAACAAAAGATTTAAAAGTTTTTGGTATACCTGGTACTGAGTTTATTATAAACGTAATCAATGACGAAAACGAAAGCATAATAGATACTAGTTTATCTAACTTTGATTATACGTTATCTAATGGCAATGTAGTAAAAGCTTTAAAAGAAAAAATACCAGACAGCGGCTTTTATTTGCTAAAGCAAAAATTTCCATCAGCACTGTTTACCAAAAGAACTACTACTACAAACAGCTCTGCAAGTAAAATTGTTTTAAATAACACTTTAAGTATAAAACCTGATGATGTTGTTTACAGTGAATTAACTAATAGCAAATTGCCTCAAAGTAACGTTGGTACTAATTCTTTAGATAAAATGATTGTAGCTAGCGTAGATCCTGATGGAGATAATGAAAATGAAATATCAGTAACGGGTAGAACTCTTACAAACACTACGGCTGACGTTGCTTTAACTTTTGCTAGAAATTCTAAATATAAAGTTTCATGTAATACTGTTGTTGATCAGAGTAACAACTTTAAAAATTTTAATAAAGATTTTATACTGTCACAAAACTTAGATCCTATTTATACATTTTCAATAAAAACCCCTTCTGATATAACTATATCAAGATTACAATTATCTAATAGTCTTACAGGTGTGGAGTCAGCGTCGCTTGTAACAACGTCTTTTAGTGCAGATGGTGATCTTAAAGTAAAGCTAAGGGGTAAGTATATTTATGACGCTACTGAAACTCCGTTAGCCGCTGATACTCTTTATATGAAATTTTTAGCAGTATGTGGTTCTAACTACGCCTCTAATACAGCACCTAGTTCTATATCTGATTTTACAATTACTAGTGACACATTGTTTAGACCGCAAAGTGTTATGCTAGAAACGGCGGCGTGGTCAGGTGTGTCAGGTGTCAATGCTTCTTTAACTTTAGGTTTTAAAATAAGTTCTTACGGAACTAGTGACGCAGACATAGAATTAGATTTAGATAACTTTTTTACACACGTATAATATGGCAACTATAGATTTAACTTTTGCAGAAAGAAATAACTCAGTAGCAATAAATGACTATGTTAATAGTATAGATACAACTACTACTAGCACTTACCTTGCGACTAGCGGGGCTGAGGTTAATGTAGGTAAAGTTTTAAGTATATTTTATACAGCTTCTGATGGCACCGCTATTAGCGGTATGAGATTAAGAATTACGTGTGCTTCTGACTATAGTCACACTGCTGGTAATTATATATATTTTGCTAAAGATTCTCAAGTAGAAAAGTCTTCTTTAACTGGATATTATGCTATAGCAAAGTTTACTAATGACTCTACTAGCTTTGCAGAAATATTTTCTGCTAACTCTCAAGTGGCCATTAGTAGTAAATAATGAGTAAAAAATGTAACTATATATTAGTAAAATAACAAATATGGATAATATTAAATTTGATTCTTCTAATAAAGAGCAGAGCCCAAATAAATTTGTAGAGGCTATGCTAGGTGGTGCTGCAGCTCTATCTGCTATTACTGGCACAATAGGTGCTATTGGTGCTGGTAAAAGAAAACGAGAGGCAGAAGAAAAAGAAGAAAGATCTAGAGAAGAAATGGATAGGTTAAGAAATGTCTATGCTAACCTAGATACTAGTAATCCTTTTGATAACTTAGAAAATACAATGGAAGACTTAACTGTTAATCAGCAAGCTTCTCAATTTCAAGCTAGACAATTTGAACAGTCACAAGCTAATATACTACAAGGTTTAAAAGGCGCAGCTGGTGGTAGCGGCGTGGCAGCGTTAGCGCAATCACTAGCTCAACAAGGGCAAATAGCTTCAGAAAGATCAGCTGCTAGTATAGGCCAACAAGAAGCTATGAATCAAAAATTAGCAGCACAAGCCGAAGCTAGAAATCAAGAGTTATTTGGAAAAGGCAAAATGGTTTCACAAGACAGAGAAATGCAAAAACAAGCAACGCTACTAGGTATGTCACAATCAGAAGTGGCGGCTTATATGCAACAAGGCCAACAAGCGCAGCAAGCTAAGTATGATGCTATAACAGGTACTGTAGGTAATTTAGTAAACTTAGGGGTTGGCTATGCTGGTCTTGATTAAACTTAAAATAATATAATATGGCAAAGAGCGATGCAAATTTAATTAAGGGTGCTTACACCGCCGCAGGTGGTGGTATAAAAGATTTTAATCTTCAAGGTTCTAAAGCAATGACTACTCTTAGTAAAACTTTAATGGAGCCTGTTATAAAAGAGGTTCAAGGTAGATCTAACGAATTTGAAGAATATCTTAATTGGGAATTAAGTAGAGATACTGACATGAACGAAGCTACATATAAAGCTAAAACTGAAGAGCTTCAAGGGTTAAGAAGTAGATATATACTTGGTGATAATACTACTAGAGCGGAAATAATGAGGGAAATGAATCAGTATAAAGCTGAACAAGAAAAATTAAACAACGCTAGTAAAAATTTTGCTAAATCAGGTAAAAATAAAACTACTGGTGTTGGCGTATCTAAAGAGTGGTCGTTTAGTAAAGAGGCTATAGAAATAGGTAAACAAATAAAAAATGGAGTACCTGTAATGAACAATGGAAAGCTAACTATACCTATAACAATTAATGGCCAAAAATATTTTTATTCATCAGAAGACTTAGAGAATTTAAAAAAGGAATTACAATTTGACACAACATCAAGTAGCGTTTTATTAAATTTAGCTGCAAAAGCAACAGCTGCAGGCGGCTCTGCTGGTAATAAAAATTTTAACTACGATCAATATTATAATATTGTAAAAACAGAGTTAGTAAATAAAGGAAGCCTACACTCTTTAGCAACTCATCAGCTTGGAACTAATGTTTTTCAAGATGATTTAATTAGTTATTTAGGTGGAAAAACTTATGCTGACTTAGGGGTTCAAACGCCTGCTAGCACTGGTAAGATACCAACTAGAATATTAAAAGAATTAGATCCTAGTAAAGGAGATGACATGATAACTCCAAAAGATGCTAAAGTAATTTCAAAAGCTTTATTAAAAGATAGCTCTTTAGCTAAAAATTACTTAACAAATTATTATACTTCTTATTTAATGAATCAATATAATTCTCAATTACCACAAAGAAGTAATATTCAAACAGAATTTGACAAAAGAGGTAGTGAAATATATTTCAATGCTCAAGGGAAAGAAGTAGATGCTAATGATCCTTCAGCTATAGTTAAAAAATTATCTGATGGAACAACAGAGGTATTAAAAAACACAGACTACGCAGACTAAAATTATTATTAACGGGTAACTAACGAAACAGTATGAACAAAACTTATTTAGTTGATGGCACACAATATGAGGTAGGGCCATCAAAAGAAAAACAATTCTTAGAAGACTTTAAAGATAAAAACCCAACACTACAAGATGATAAGTTGGGAAAGTCGACAGGGGCGGATCAGCCCCGAAACAATCAAACAAATACGGAATCACCTTCGGGAAATACTTCTTCGGACTTTATATTAAGTCCGGACGCTCTAAATAATTTATTAAAAATTAAAAACCAAAAGGAATTTAATTTAATAGATAGATTGCAAGAAATAAAAAAAGAAAATGAAATATCTCCTGACACTATTAATCCTATTAAAGACTTTAATAATGTTTTTATAAATACTCAAAAAGAAGAAAGAGCAAAAGAAAAGAAAGAAGACGATGACTATATTCTTAATATAAATAAATATAAAAAATCTAATCAAAAAGATTACGATATATTTTCTGATGATAAAAATAGTTTTTATAATATAGAAGAGGCTAGCGAAGCTATAAAAGATTTTGATACAAATAAAATAACTAAATATAAAGTTGGAGAATTTGATGGTGAAAAAATTAATTAT
>Ga0181411_1000221_pt1 | contig 19749 bp, 13 predicted proteins | sample 34SPOviralmetaG_FD_130114 | JGI IMG/M metagenome (GOLD analysis project Ga0181411, IMG submission 130114) | Marine viral communities from the oligotrophic San Pedro Time Series (SPOT) site, San Pedro Channel, CA, USA - 34 SPOT_SRF_2012-07-09 | ecosystem: Environmental > Aquatic > Marine > Strait...
AATTTTAGCTGTAGTAATAGCATCATCTGCAATTTCTGTTGTGCCTATAGTTCCGGTTGCAATTTTAGCGTTTGTTATAGTGTCATTTACTAATTTAGCATTAGTAATAATATTATCTGCAAGTTGAGCTCCAACAAGTTGTAATGTAGTCGCATTTACCGAACCTGCAAACGCACTAAAAATACCAGAAGTAGTTACGTGTCTAACCCAGTAATAAAATTGTTCTGCAGGATCTACACTATCTGCCCAAACAATTGTTTCAGTAGTATCGTGCCGTACTGCGTTGCCCAAACTGCTGTCGCTTGAGCGCCATACTTCAGTATGTGCTAAGTTAGATATTTGTGGATTGTTCCAACTAACAATAATTTTAGTTTTACCCGCAGATGCCGATAGTCCAGTTGGCGTAGGTGGTATAGTTGCATCAGTAAAGACAGGAGGGGCTTGAAAATCTGTAACTCCTACTCCTGCATTAGGATCGAATGGGTTATCTAAAAGTTCTTCTGCTAAACCAGAATCTATAAGTTCACGTAAAGTAACAGCTCTATCTTTAGGGTCTCCTCTACGCCCAAGACGTACTTCAAGTGCTTCTTTTACTGAGCTATAAAAAGCAGTAGCTTCGCGTTCATTCTTTGGTGGTGCTGGTATTGAAGGGACTTGAGTTTTACTAGTAGCCATTTACAACGCCCTTATTTCTTGAATAGACTCCGCAATACATACTTCATTAACTATTTTAGCTGATTCTATTTGCATTGCATATGTTCTATGTGTGCCGCTTGGCAATCTAACTACAGGTTCACGTATTGTTACCGCACTAAAACTAGGAGTACTACCTGTAACTGTGTAGACACTACCAGACGCGGCTATAGTAGCGTGGTAGATAAGAGTCCCATCTCCAAATACTTTAATAACTACAGGCCATGCTTCTGCATCTACCTTTACAAACGACATTGCTGCAGGACGTTCAGGTACAAACTCTTTAGTTTTCCAAATAAAAGTTTGATTGGTAGTACCACCTTGAAACTTTTTAACTACTCCATTACCACTACTAGGGTCAATAATTAAATACAGTTCGTTATCATCAGGATCAGTAAAACCACCTGAAGCATCAGTAGATGCAGTTTGAGTCAAAGTAGTAATTTGACGATCCCCGGTTCGGTTATCAAATATGAAACCCCCGTAGTTACTGCCACTTGTGTACAGCCCTACATAACGTCCCTCCCACAGGAACCCTTGTAATGAACTTGGATAATAATCTGCACGCCATTGAGCTGGAGAAATAATACCCTCCGTTACAACTTGTACGTCAGTACCTGTCGCAGCAACCAACCCGTCTGCGCCTGCATACAAAACGTAAGGTCCCATATCGACCATGGACCGTTTATTAAGACACGCCTGCGCTGCTTCAATTCTTATCGCACTCATAGACTGCGGATCAGTACCTATAACTACGTACGGTGTGCCTTTTGTACCTACAAATAACCCATTACCTGCCATTGCAATAGACACAATTTCTTCGTCTAGGGTAATACGGTACGTTACGGGCCAGGCGTGCGGTAAGTAAGGCTCAGAAAAACATAAACGTTTACCTGAAAAACCTGCAAAAATACCATTTGGCATAGCCGTTAAACCCAACATTTGCCCATTGGGATATAAAGAACTGTTTTCATCAGGAGGAGCAATCCAATAAGTAGAAGGTATAAGCTCAGCTAAATTAGCATTAGTAGTAGAGTCAGCATAAGTTGCAGCGTTTAACGCCACTTGTGCCACAAACTGAAAAGCAGTTGTATTAGAACCTGTGTTAGAACGATATATATTTTTATGGGTTATGTTTGTATTACTTCTACTAGTACCACTACCTGCACTTGTGCTCATATTAGCTACAGTTACGGCTTGTGCATCTACTTTACTAAACACGGTAGAAGCAGCGGACGGCGGTCCTTCTTCACCAAACCCTGAAACGAAAGTATAAATATATGAAGTACTATATTGCGTTTGAGTGCCGTCATCTGATCCGGAGGCTATACTTGTAGTTATAGTATTTTCAGGAGCAGGTATACCTAGCCTGTAAAAACTACGTGGGTACGCTCCCGATCCACTAGCAATTAATTCTGTAGAACTTCCCATTTTAGGAAAGGTGTCACCTGACCAATATAAACGTGCATTAGCATCATCAGGTATTGGGGCAGGCTGTGCATTTACATCATTAGCAAATTCAAACCAGTAATCACTCCCACCAAAAGTGTATTTATAAATAGAAGTTCTACCTGCAGCATTTAGAGTAACTGTAGTACTGTTGTCAGTAATAGGCACTAATCTACCACTATCTAACACTACATCTTGAGCGGTCTGTGCAATATTATCCGCAAGTAAACGAGGTGAAATTTGTGGGGCAATACCTTTAAATGTAATTAGTTTATAGTACATTAACCTTCCAGTAATAAGTCTCGTAATCGTGTGCTTCTAGGTCCAACTTGTCTGCTCCATTTTGAATCTAACATTTGCACTCCAGCTTCTTCCCAATTTGCTACTTCCATAGCTGCTAGAAATTTTTTAAACCCTAGTAATCTGGATAATCCTAAATTAAAACACATATTAATCATTACTCGTTTTCTAGCATCAGTTAAGTTTTTAAACCAAGAAAAAGTATTTTTTAATTCTGCTACACAAATGTCGATGTCATTACTAAGTAAGAAATCAGATTCTTCATCAGTAATACCACGTTCCTCAATATTTCGCCCACAACCCAGAGTTAAAAACCCAGCGCTGCATTCGTAAGGTAAAAGCACAACTCCTTCATCGCGTTTTAATTCCTCTATTAGTTTTTCTCTATTCATCTTTATTTCCAGTATTACTTGCACCAAAGTAAAAAGAAATAATAGCACTTGCAAGCCCTCCAAGGTATCCCAGGACTAAGTTGATCAATGCTTCACTGTTCTGCTCTGGAGGTTGGACGGTGATTAGAAATATGTAACCCATAAACCCACCCACTACAGTTAAGCCCATAATTCTAGAGGTCCAATCTTTAGAAAACTTTGATCTTGCGTCTTGGATATCTTTAGTTTCGAGCTCAAATATATCTACTTCTAATTCAGCCATTTGCACTTCAAACTCTTTTTCAGCTTTTTTAAGCTCTAGCATTTGCTCTGGAGTAGCATTTTGTACTGCTTTCTCTATAGCTTTTGGGCTATTGTCACAACCTAGTACTTTAGCAACAACATCTCCTGCCATGTTTCCCATTGGTCCAGCTAATGCAGACCCAAGCGTAGGTGCTACTGCCCCTATAATATTTTTTAAAAATCCTAACTTTGCCATATATATCTCCTAAAAACGTGTGTAATAGGCTACTACACCTACCCCTGCAGTAATTAAAGTCCAAACAAATCGTTCTGTAAAGGCTAAACTATTTTGATACCTAGCTGTTTTAGTTTCTACCTCATCTAAACGAGACTCTAGCTTATCCAATCTAACAAAAAAACGGTCATTTTGCTTTAATACAGTCGCAACTCGTTCTTCTATTCTAGCTATAGATACAATGGCTTCAGTTAGTTTATCTAACTTGTCCTCAATTTTTTCTAACCTACGTAGTTGGGTTGGTTCCGCCATCTTGTAACTCTTTTATTTTATCTTCAGCTATGAAGGATTTAATTTCACTTGATATATAAAACTGAGCTGCTTGAGTCTTCTTTAGTTGGTAAGACTGCTCCGCAATCTCTGTTTGTAATTTTACTAAAGTATTAAACCCATCTATAGCCCGTGGGGTTAAATCATCAATTGCGTATGTTTTATCATCAAATGTTACTGTTTCTATTTTCTTCTTTTCTTCGGTCATATCAATTACTCCTTAATTGTAAAAAATTATGCGTCCTCTAAATAGGTTGATTAGCTTCATTGTTAACTTGCCAAATATGTTGCCGTAAACATGAATACCTTAGCGCCAGTAGGAAAAACATGTCCTCCCGTAGTGTGCGATCCTATTGGATACCAAGTACTGGTGGTCGGTTCTATGTAACCAGTGTCAGTAGAGGTAAACATTGTATTGTGACCAAGGAGTACTACAGCGTAAGCACCGGATTTGCATGGAAATGGCAAACCCGATATCTGCGCTATTCCCGACCCTGCGTTTGTTATGGTTTTAGTGCCAGTATAACCTGTGACTGTTACCATATTGCCAACCTTTGTGTAGTAAGCTGTGAACGTGCTTCCTTCGGCGATGGTGGGGTTAGTCCCTGTACCGTTTATGCTCATTGTGCAAGTACCCTCTTCATAATCGTCTAATAACTCACTGGACATTCCTGAATGATTAGAGCTAGCAGCAAAACTTATTCCTCTACCATTAGCCATTTGAACATCTGCGCCAACAGCAATGTCACCGCTAGTGGTCATTTTACCACCCTCACTCATATCAAAAGTAACAGCACTAACGAAAGACGAGCCATCAATACCTTGTATAATAAAATCTCCATCAGCTACGATAGATTGGAAAAGTGCATTGTTACCGTCTTTCTTTATTGTTGCGTAGGTTGTACCGCCATCTATAAATCTAACTTCACCCGCATCATCGGCATCTAATTGTATATTACCCGCTACATCTAATGTCATATCACCAGAAGATAAAGCTATAGTTGTCCCATCAATATTAAAGTTGTCTATATCTATACCAGCATCTGCTGTAATTTTTCCTGTAGAGTCTAAAGTTCCAGCTATTGCTATATTGGTATCTAGTTTGGCACTGGTTATAGAATCATCTGCCATTAAAGCTGTGGTTATTTGAGCATCAGCTATTTTAGCTGTAGTTACGGCATCATCATTTATTTTAGCTGTGGTTACTGCATTAGAAGCTATAGCTGTTGCGTCTACTGAACCTGCAGCATAGTGTTCTGCATCAATAGAGTCAGCGGCTAAGTGTTCACTATTAATTGCATCATCCGCTACTTTCGCTGAAGTAACTGCATCGGCAGCGATCTTGGCTGTCGTTACATTAGCATCAGTAATATTAGCGGTTAGTACTGCATCATCTGCAATAACTCCGGATGTAATTTTAGTATTTGCCATCTATGCGTCCTCTAGTGTTTCTATTCAAATGAATTTGTATCAGCGTTCCACACACGACCAATATTTGACTGTAAAGTTTGCCATTCATTAACCTCAGTTTGTGAAGCTGTTTGTGCTTCAGTAACTATTTGTTCTTGTGTTTTACTGCCAGTAGTTACTAATTTATCAATAATAAAAACTGCGTTATTATCATCAGTTATTTTAAAACCTACTTTTGTTTTTGTTGCATCGTCATCGTCAGTATGCATTTTGTGTATTTCATATTTTAAAGCCATTTTAAACCTCTGCCCCTATTATCATTATGTGAAAAGTTCTACTTGTACCATTTCTGTTTTTGAAAGTTACTACATGTGCATTATCATTTTTAAAAAGACAGTAATAACCGTCATCATCATTTGTAGAAAACCCAGCGCCACCCGCTGGAAACTGTGTTTTTAATGCAGTAGCACCATCATAATCACAATGGAAAATAGCACCCGCACCAGAGCCTCTTTCATACAAATGCACCTGAAACATTCCTACTGCACCGCTTTGTATTTGTATTGATGCATCATCAGCTAGGGTTACATACTGGTTTACATAGTGTCCTAGCCTACCAACACCTGTTGTAGAGCTATTTATTGTTACATCACCAATTGAGTCAATGAGTACTCTTTCTGAGTTGTTTGTCCACAATCCAATGTCAGCATTTTCGCTATTTTGTATTCTTAAATTTTTGCTTGATGATCTACCAATTAGATGACCTGCAACAGCATCTCCTGATTGTGTAATCTGCAAAAATGTATTACCACTACCAAAAATTTCCATATTGTAGGATGGACTTGAAGTTCCCAAGCCGAGTTTCCCCGCAGATGTAAGCCTCATCTTCTCGCTACCATTATTCTCAAATATGTAGTTACCATCCGCCGCCGCCATCAGTTTCATATCGTCACCATCGCCACGAATATGTACTGTATCGTTAGATGTTGAGTTAGCACCAGCACCACCAGAGCCAAGCTGTATTCTGGCATCTGTTCCACCGTTTAGATGTAGGTTGTTACCTGATAGACGCATCCTTTCAGCCGCATTAACTGTGAACGCCATGTTCTCACTACCAGAGGTTGTGTTATAACCAATTATTGCGTCATCTACATCACCTGAATGTCCAAAATTAATAGCAAGTATAGATGAGCTACCACCTAAAATACTTAACTCAGTATTATCATCACCTTCAACAATCAAAACTGATCCCGCAGTTGCAGTTCCGCCACTAGCGGCTTTTTGTACTAATACTTCATTATTACCACCATCAACAAATAACATATTAGCACTACCGTTGGATTCAACGCGGAAGTCTACGTCTGCTGACCCTTCATTAAATACTACAGCGCCCGCTACATCTAAAGTTCCAGCTATGGCTATATTGGTATCTAGCTTGGCACTGGTAACTGCGTCATCAGCAATCTTAGCTGTGGTAACTGAGTTACTGGCTAATTCGGCTGCAACAATGGCCCCGTCTGCAATTTTCGCAGCAGTAATCGCTCCGTCTGCTATCTGTTCCGTTTTTACTGTTGCTTGTGCCATTCTATGCGTCCTCTAGTGTTTGTATACGCTCTAGCGCATCATCAAGTTTAATTTTTGTACTTTGCAATTCTTTCAAAAGTAGAACACTTAACATTGAATAACTTATAGTGTCAGGTACAGGATCATCTCCCAACCCCTCAATAACTCTTTTGTTCACTAACTCTGGTATCACCTTATCTACTTCTTCTGCAATCAATCCAAAGCATCTATCTTCTGTGGTTTTATCAGTAAAACTCACTGCATCAATTTCATATATTTTTGTAGTGTCTATTTCTAAATCAGTAATATCTTTTTTGTATCTTCTGGATGATGTTTGATAATACATCTGTCCAGTAGATGTGTTGTATCTCATATCTGAATTAGCTGATGATGCACCTGTTATGCCATTTGTAAAATAAATTTCAGCATTAGTTTGTCTAAAATCAAATCTACCACTACCATGCATCCTCAGTCTCCAATTAGAAGATGCATCACCGAGGTATATATCAGAAGCACTTATTAATAAGTTTCCAGTACCCGCATCTTTTATGTATGAGTCTGAGCCATCGTGGTAGAGTAAAAGATCATTACCTGAACCAATTTTTAATTGACTGTTATCATCAAGGTTTATACTGGCTGGATTAATATAACTAGCAAAACTCACACCCTTATTATTAGCAATAGACATAGCTGTTGCTGGCGCACCATTGTCTGATACTTGGAAAGCCATAGCACCTTTACGAGCCGCACCATCACCTGTGTCTTGTGAGAACAGTATTTGTGCTATGTCTTGTTCATCAGATGCACCATCTGTTAAAAATCTAAGGTAACCATTACCTCTATTGCTTCCTGAGTCTGCAAATATATCTAGGTATACATCATTTCCAGTTCCAGAAAGTTTTGAATAGTTAGTCCAACCAACTGCCGCATCTGCTGAGCCAGAAGGGGCTAGTTTCATTTGAATTGCACCACTAGCTAGTTGTATTTTTTGTGCAGTAGAAGTTTGTCCGTATTTCCACCCACTATTATGATAAGCATTATTAGTTATGTAATGATCACCGCCACTATGTCCTATGTTATAGGCATATCCGTTTATTTGTACTCCTGAATATCCAGAGCCAAGAGTATCAAAAGTAACATTTCCTATGCCTACATTACCATTAAAGGTAGCATCACCACCCGCTGAAATATCAAGGGATAAGGCTGTAATTATAGAGCCACCATCATTACCTTGTATTTTTATATCACCATCAGATATTGGGTTTTTTATTCTTGCGTTGTTACCATCTTTATCAATCTCAAGGAATGTAGTACCGCCATCTGCAAATATAATATCCGCCCCATCAGCATCAAGGATAATGTCACCAGCTACATCTATTGTTAAATCACCGCTTGATAGGTCAATCTCTGTGCCATCTATTGTTATGTTGTCTATTGATACACCCGCATCAGCAGTAACAGCACCAGTAACACCTAAAGTACCCGCTATTACTATATTGTCAGCAAGTTCTGCTCCAGTAATTGAGTTATCAGCGTAATGTGCTGTATCAATAGAGCCGTCTACATACTGATCTGAATCGACAGAATTTGCTGCCATTTTTGCTAACGTTACAGATGCGTCTACAGGAACGTTGATCAAGGATTGTGTATGGGTAGTAACATCAATGGACGTACCATTAGCTGGAGCGGTATCAAATGTAAGTGTAGTACCAGAAGTAGCATAGGTACTTTTTTCTTGATAGACCCCCTCTATAAATACCATTGTGTTATTTTCATGTACAGGATCTACGGACATAGTAAATGCTGTGGTAGACCCATTTCCAGAGAAAGTATTTAGCGATAAACTATCACCAGATACTGCGGCTGATACATGGTATACCGTAATTTCACGTGAGTTAGCAGGAGCTTCAGAAAACGTTAAAGTTGTACCCGATAAAGAGTATGTAGAGTGAGGCTGAAACACACCCTCTATGAATACAAAAAGATCGTTTTCTGAGTTAGGGGTTCTACTTAGAGTAAAAGTAGTGTCCGACCCATCTCCCGTAAAAGCCTGTCGAGTAAAGGTAGAAGCCAACGCATCGTTAACTACATCAGTAAGTAAAGCTGAGTTTATTCTAAGTTCAACCTTATCAGAACTACTAAAAGCTCTTGCTGAAGTATTATCCTGCCCACGAACTATGGTCCAAGTTGTTCCTGAAACCGCTGTTACTTTAACTATTTCATGCGCTGAACCATCAGCTAACTCAAGAGTTGCGTAAAAGTAGTTACTCCCACTAATTGTGGGAAAACCTGAACTACTGGCAACTGTAGTACTTGTAGCACTGTCGTTTAAACCTGCCGCCAGAGTAGTGGAAGCGTTGTTGGTATATAGAACGCCCATTAATTACTCCTAGTTGCGTTTAACTAACTGTCACAGTCCATGTTATTGTCATGGAATCTGCAGACCCTTTATTTACTACATCAAATTCTGTTCTACAGAGTAAAGTACCACCAGAAGAAGCATTCAAAATACCTGCTTCGGTAGCTGCACCTGTGCCTGTACCTGCAGGAAATGTACCTACATAAGTAACTACTGCACCAGATACTGCTGTACTGGTTAAAGCTACACGGGCAAGTTGTGTTTGCAATGCAGTATCACCAGCTGCTGGGTTGTTTGTACCCGACCCAATTGCCATGTGTGACATCAAAGCAGTTCCACCAGAAACATCTGATTTTATTCTACTTGCTACATATCCTTTTCCTGCTGTTACTACTAAGTTGTCAACATCTCGTACTAATTCATTATTCAAACGAATTTGTAGATGTCCTTTTAGTTGTAATCCATCATTTACACTAGACATTTTTTCTTTTCCTCACTACTATTTTACGTTAAAAAACTAATCACCCATTTAGGGGGATAACATTAAGGACCGACTGATTAAACTTAGATCCCTTACCGATAATTAATAATACATCAATCGACTCACTTATCGAAGTACTATCTGCTAGACCTGCACCAAACCCTAGTGCTGGTGAATCCGAGAGTGACATCGAATCACTTTCGGGAAAACTAAAACCAATAGCGGCAGCCTCTGACATCGAGGCTGAATCTGCTAAAACAATTGCTGCGGCGTAAGCAAGTGCTTCTGATACACTTACAGTATTACTTTTGTTCATACCAGTAGAAGTATTAAGGTCATCTTGCGCACTTGCAGTGTCATCCAAAGTTGCTGTTTCCGCAAAAGTTCGCGCAAAAGTTACCGCTTTAGCTAAAGATTCAGACATAGAAGGTGCATCTGCTAACCCTTTACCTACAGCTAAAATCTCATCATCTGCTATAGAAGGCGAGTCTGCTAAGGCTTTACCTACACTTACAATTTCAGTATCCGTAAATTCAAATGTGTCAGCAAGTCCAGTACCTACTGCTAAAACAGGAGCATCACTAAGAGAAGGAGTATCTGCAATAGTACGCGAATACACAGCTACTCTAGAGAAAGCTTCTGACATGGTAACACTATCTGCTTTATTAGGTTCGGAGCCAACAGCCGCTACATCCGTAGTCTGGAAGGCATCGGCAACAGTACGTCTAAATACTACAGCTATACCAATTGACTCCGATATGGTTACAGTTAGAGCATTTGGACTGTCGTATTGAGTTGTAAAATGTAAGTTTTTAGTGTCTGCATCTATTAAAATGTCTACTGCAGTTAAGTTAACATACGCGGACACCGCTTCTAGGTCCACGTTTGTAAGTAATGCTTTAGCATGTGCAAACGAATGCACCGCCTCTGTAGAATCTGTGTTTACTACTAAAGCTAGTTTTGAATAATCAACTGTAAGCTTAAATGCCATTAATCAAAATCATCTCGTACTACAAACTTAACCAGGTCTTGTACTGTTTGTACTTTACTAGAAGAATTTGTAAACTCTATTTCCCCTTCAAAAGTACCTGCAGCAGTCCACGTTCCAGACGGGAACCCACATGTACACACCCCGTTAGAGGGATCTGAAAGAGTTAATGTAATGGTAGAATTAACTGTAGTTGACCCTACCTCTCGGATACGTAGCTTAACTGCACCTGAAGACAAGTTTATAGGAGCCCATGTAGAAGAATCTTCTGCATCTAAAGTATATCCAGAGGCTGCTGTATTACTGTCTTTTAAAGTAAAAGTTAATTCAGGGAGTGTGTCCCCTACTACTAATTTTATTGTTGATGAATATGCCATACTTTTCTACCTTAAATTATTATATATTATCTTTATAGTACTGTAGCTAGACCCGGTACAAAATCTTTAACCTCTGTACTACCTCTAGCAAAGTCTTCAACCCTTCCTGCTGTAGGTCCTAAAGGAACAATAGCCGGATTACTACCATACTCTGAAGCATCCAACATAGGGAATATCATACCAAACGCCCCTAAAACACCTGCTCTATCAATTAGTTCAAATATATATTCTCCCCAACTCATAGAATCTGTTCTAAATGCCGCACTATCACCTCCACGCGCAAAGTATTTAACCCATTCCCTTGTCTCTAAACCTATCATAGTTAAAGGTAATATAGTTAAAGCTCCCATAACTAAAGGTAATGACGCTCCTGATATAGTACCATCTTCTGCGTACCTATTTTTAGTTTCACGTAACGCTCCTCCTACTATGTTTTTACCATAGGCATAAAAGAAAGATTTTAACTGCCAAACTACAGCAGTATAAGGATTAGAAGCCCAAGCAGGACGTTCTGCTGAATTTGGTCGTACAATAGACTCATCTACAAATCTTCCTATAGCCGCGCGAACTCGTTCTCCACTTTCCCCTTCAAAGCTGTGCTGATTAGAACCTTTCTTTTTAGTTGCGTTCCAAGTGTTTATATCTTCAACAGATACTTGTAACTCTTTTAAATAACGTTTATATCTAGTACGTTCTACAGCAGTTAAATTAGGGTCAGATAATTTAGCCGCAGTATTTGTTAAAAACGCTTTACCCATTCCTGTAGCGTATACTCTACTAAATTTTGTAAAACTTTCTAACAAAGTTACTCTAAAAAATACATCAGTTATACGTTGAGCTTTTGGAACCATAAGCCCTAACTGCGTTGCGTTTATGTACATAGTATTTATAGAGTCAAAAGTTACAGTTCCTACGTCTCTAGCAAAATCTTGAGCATCTTGTTTGTTGTCAAAATAATCTCTAGCTACTGATAATGCTTCTTTAAAACCTTCCATATCTTTAGAGCGTAATATAGGGCCTGCTAAATCAGGTAACGAAGCTAAGGTAGCAAACGTTAAGTACGTTACTACGTTTAAGGTTAAGAGAACACTATTTACATTACGCATAAATGGCGACATGTTTAGTCCAGTTTTACCTAACATAGCTTGTATAGAACTTCTTGTTACTTCTCTATCGCTTCTGTCTTCAATTCGTTGTAGCATCATTTCAGATGCTTTCCAGCCGCGTAGAGTTTCTCCTTTTTTAGCTAAAGAGTTATACATTGACGTAGAAATGTCATCTGATATTTGTCTTTCTTTAAGGATTTCCATATCTTTATCTGTAACTACAGTTTGAACTTTGTTTAAATACTCTACTCGTTTAGTCATATCCTCAATGTATTTACGTAAAGAAGTTCCAGCATCTTCTAAAACCCCTATATTTCTTAAATCCGTAGTGTTTATATTTTTAAAGTACTTAGCCCTTGATTTTGCTATACCAATAGATATAGCAGAAGTGACATCTTTACCTTCATCTAAATCTGCATCTATATCATCATCTAGATTATGTTCTTGTTTACTTACTACTTGCTCTACAATTTTATCCCAATCTTCTTTAACTCCTTTATTATTTTCTTGTAGTAATAAAGCTAACCGCTTACGTAACTCAGGGCTATTTTGAAGTTCATGCATCGCTAGTATACGAGGGAAAAATCTTGCTATAGGTCGTATAGTGTCATCCACTCCTTTTATGTAGTTTTTATGAAAGTCTTCTAAGTAGTTTCTAATAGACCTAGCTACAGGAGATAGTTCAGAGTTAGACAACTTACTGTTCTCTGCTTCTAAGAAAAACGGTTCTGCGGCTTCAAAATCTGGATCTCCTTTACTGTAACGCCCAAATTTACCTTCTTTATGTTTAGGTAATAGTTTTAACATGTCATTCATACGTTTATGAATAAGTAATATTCTAGCGTTTAAATACCCTGTATTAACTGCAGATTGAGAAGGAGAATAAAAAGCATTAGCTAATTCAGTACTGTACTGAGAAACAAAATTGTGTGCTGGGTATAAAAAATATTTAACTCCCCAATGTTTACGGTCTGTTGGAAGTAAGTCTTTATTTTCTGATAAAAACTCTATAACTTTAGCTTTTAGCCCCCTTACTTGTTTTTTAAGTTCAGGTGCTTTTTTCTCTATGTTCTTAAGCACTCTATCTGTCATATCTCGTACTATCACTTCTTCTTGTAAGCTAGGACCTTTAGGATCATTTTTTGTGTAGTACTCTTTAACTTGATCCATGTATTCAGTAAAAGCAGGGTTTGTTTTAAATCTCACCCTCATAATCCCATTCATGGTTTTCCAAACACTAATAATCCTATCGGCAAGACGTTTAAAATAACTGTCTACTATATTTTGTACTTTAAGAGGTTTTCCAGTTAGTTCAGATTTAACTGCTTTATTCTCAGCCTCTTTGCTTAAGTCTGCTGTTTTTATACCTTTACCTATTTCTTTAAGTATTTTTTTACCATCTTTACCAATAAATACACTACCTTCATTTTTTGTTTCTTCCCTTAAGTTATCAAATAACCATTTAGATGTTTGATCTGAATACCATTCTTCAAATCCTACTTTTTTATCTTTGTACTGATCAGGCGCATTATCGGCTTTACGAGCTTTCTCATATTCAATCTGTAGACGTTTTCTAATTTCAGGCTTTGCTAGAAAATTATTTTTCTCTTGTTGGTATATTGCGTGCCCTACTTCGTGTCCTACCGCAAGTAACCCTTCTAACAATTGGCGAGGGCTAGGTTTCATAGGTAAATCTATAATAATAATATCTTTGTTTTTGTACCCTAGAAAAGAACCTCTTTGTTTAAGGTTTTTATTTCCTATTTTGTCAACTTCCTGTTGCATATCTTGTAATACAGAGGCATCTAATGAAGTAGTTATACCAGGCTTCGCTTTATTAATAAATTGTTGAGCCTCTATAGCACTCATAATAGTTAAAGGTCTTTTGTATTTATATACTTTATTAAGTAACCTAGCTATTTGTTTTTTTAACTCAGGACTAAATCCTTTAGCTATAATTTTTTTCTCATCTTGTTTAGCTAAAGCTTCTTTAGCCTGTTGTAGCTTATCAATATCATAATCTTTCCTAGAGTTAGTTGAAGTGCCAAGTTCTGCAGGTTTTATAGGTGACCTATCTATTTTAAATTTACCATCTTTATCTAGTTTTGTAGCTTCAAATTCCAGACCTGATTGTCGTTCTATGTCTCCTGCAGAATCGACAATACTTTCTCCTGCTGTTTCCATACTATCCAAATATGCTGCACTATCAACTGTGCCATCTTCGTCTACAAGGTATGCGGCTCTTACTCTGTCTATACCAGGTTCAAATGTATTGCCAAACTCATCTCCATACAGCATAAATAAATCAGCTTCTAAATGTTTTAAAGACTGATGTACATTTATTTTATCTCCTACTTTATAGCCTTTGTCTCTTAAAGATGTGCTTAGTTCCTTATCAGATGTCGTAGTGTCAAGAAAGCGGGACTCAAAAAATGGAGAGTCTTTCTTATAACGCAAATAAAAAGATTTTTTATCTCGGAATTTTTTTACTTTTTTATCACTATTATCTAGTATTTTTTTAGTAACTTTTATTGTGCCCCAAGGATTACCAAACTCATCATTAAACTGTGGCTCAGGAACTGTTGCTTCAGGAGGAACAGGCTGTCTGCCTCCTTCTAATACCCCTGATGTAGGACGGGTTTGTATTTTAGGTCCGCTGTCGTAAAAGCTCTTGCTAGGAGCTACAACTCTGTCTACAAAAGCAGGGGTTTCATATGTTGTTCCTTCAGGAGTTACGACAGCTCGCTCTGAAGCTCCAAAAGTTCTAATCGTAGTAATAGTAGGAGCTATGTACCCTACTATTTGTTTTTTTTGTTTTATTGCTTTTACTTGAGAAACACTAGCCTTAGATTCTTTAGCTACAAACTCTATTTCGGTTTGTGGGTCTGATTTTTTTCGCCCTTTAAAATTTACTCTATTCTGTCTAGCTTCAAGCCTTTGAGCTTTTGCAAGTGCCGCTGCTTCGTTGTATCTTTTTAATCTGCCTTTAAAATATTCTATTTCTTCTAGTTTTTGCCTCATTGGTGCAGAAAGTCTTTGGTCTTTAGCAGAAAACGTTTTCTTTATCTGGTCCAAAGAAAACATTTTACCCTTACCCATTTCATAAATAGGTGCAGCTTCTACATCTTCATTAAAAGATGCTTCAAAAACACTTTCTTTTAAAGGCCCAGATTTTTTTAAAAGCACAGTTTTAGTTAAAAATTTGTTTTTATAGCTTAAAACATAACCTTGAATAGACAACTCTGCAACTATAGTAGAGAAACCAGCTGCAACTTGTTCTTCTCTAGTAAAAGTACCAAAAGCTGCTTCATTTTCTCGTTTGTTTATCTCCATCCCAAGTTGTATCAAAGGCTGTAAGTACAACCCTTTCTCTCCTATCTCTTTAGTACCGCCTCCTCTTTTTGGTACTAAAACTTTAGATAGTCGTTCATCGCCATTTTCTAGTTTTTCTATTTTACGAATTTTCCAATTAGGCGTTCTTTTCTTAGTTTCTTGGTTAGCACTATCAGCTCGGTTTAAAGCTACTTCTATTCTACCGCCCGTATCAGTACCTCCCATAATGTCAGGCGATATTACTTTTATAGAATAAGTATCAAATTCTTTATTGCCCGTAGTATTATTACGCGATGGCATATAGAAAAATACTTGATCAGTATCACCAACAAATTTAGGATCTCTAATTAACTCAACTAAATCTTTAAGTAACCCCGGAGTAAGTTCATTTACTAGCTTTGTAGCTTGATCAGTTAAAAGTCCTTTATTACCTGAAATTTGTTGACTATCAACTATATAGGTAATTGCTTCTTTTGCATTTTTATTTCTGGCTTCAACTGCTTTTTTTACACGACTTTGATACTGGGCATCAGTTTCGTTTTTACGTTTATCAACATACTTTTCAGGGTTTTTAGTGTCGTAGGTTTTATAAGTTTTTACTCGCCCTTTTATATCTAGTTTAAACTCACCTTGTGCTTCGGTAGGGTTAAACTCACTTCCAGGTCTGCCATCAAAACTATCTACTTCCCCTTCTTCTTCTAGATTAACAGATAAATCTTCATCTACTTTTTGTCTAGCTTGCTGTATTTTTTCAAGTTCTTGAGCAAGCTGGTCATTAAAAGGAGCATTAGACATATCCCTTTTTATAGGTTCTTCTTTAATTGTTTTAGGCTTAGCTTTAGGCTTAGCTTTAGGTTTAGCTTTAGGCTTAGCTTTAGGCTTAGCTTTAGGTTTAGGGTATAAATTAGCGTCTACTTTTTCTTGGGTAAACTCTTCTTTACTTTCAATTGTTACAGTTTGATTAGGACGTTTAGCTTCTACCGAAGCTTTAGTAGCATCTGCGTTTTCTTCGCTAACACTTTGATAGTCTATAGGATTTCCATTTTTATCTCGAACAACTACTACATATGGATCACTACCTTTTTGTTCTTCGCCATATTCTAAAATATCTTGTATAGTTTTATCTGTAGCTCCTTCTTCTTTCATCCTTCTTCGTACAAGTTTATTAAAGGCTTTATTAGCCTTAGCATCATTTAATATAAGAATACCTTGGTCAGTTGCAATAGGCTCCTCAATATTTCCTTTTTTCCCTGCTCCAATAATAGCGTCTCTTACCTTAGCTACTTGCTGTTCTTGAGTTAATGTTCCTGCAGGGAACCAAACAGCCCGTTTTGGATCTTTAGGGTCAAGTAATGCTTTTACTTGAGCTACTGCCCATGCTGTAGGCTCAATAGTATTACCAGAGCTATCTTTTACCCCTTGTGCTTTTCCATATTTTTGAGCCAATGTTTCACTTTCAGCTACAAAATCCCTAGCTTTACCTATTACTCTAGTAGCAACTCCAGCAGGAGCTCGCATCGTACCACCACCAACAATACCACCAAAAATACCCTCCATAAGTCGAAGTTTACCTTCTTTAGCAGTATACTCATCGTCTATAGCAAATCGTTGTGCAACAAATAACCCTTCTTGCAACCCTTCGGTTACTCCTTCTACTGCCGCACCTTTAGTAAACTCTGATCCAACTACCCCAAACGATTTAGCTGTTTGCATAAGCCAACCTGAAGTTTCAGCTATTTCTTTTTCAGCTGCTGCTTTTGCTACTGCAGTTTTTGCTAGTTTCTTTTTAGCTTTGGCTTTTACGTTTTTACCAAGCATGTTTTTCCACATGGCTCCAACAAACAATTTTTCTCCAATTGTGCCTATTACTGCTTGTGGTATACCTAAAGCTCCAGCGGCTGCGGATTCTTGTGCTGTTAGTTTATATCCTGCATCTGAGTATTCACTTAATGCTTGAGCTGAACCCGACACATATTCTTGAGAAAATGCTCCTGCCCAAAAACCATTAGAAAAAGGTCTAGTTTTTAAATACCCTGCAACTTCTCCTGAACCTTTTACTCCAGACTCGCCTAGTGCTTTTCTTGGTATACGTCCTCTACCTTGAGTTTTTACTTTATTTGCCATTTTGTAAGCAGAGTCTAGAATAGCTTTTTCATTTGCACTAAGAGCGGGTCCACCTTTTTTAGCAGCTAAACTTTTGTTTATAATACTTTCCATCATTTCTTTAGTTATTTTTTTAGAAGTAGCTCCTATTACTCCTTTACCTAAAGCTTGTACTGCTACGCCTGTTAGCCCACTTCCTATAGTAGCTACTGCATAGGGTAAAAGTTGCCCTAGCATTTTTACAGACTGTTCAACAAGACCATCAAAAGTAGGTTCTTCTACAAACTCACCAAACTCACCAAACCCTTTTAACAGTTCAGCAGATTGTCTTTCATACATTGCCGCAGTATTTAACGCTTCTTCTGCTTCTTCTTCATCTCCAGTTAGAAGATTAAAACCGGCTTTAAACATTTGCACATCTGTTTGTACACTTTTTACTCCCGCTTTAGTAGCATCTCCGAATTTACCACTAGTAGTGGCAGCTACACGTTGGACAGATGGATCTAATGCAGGTCTTAGTCTAGTAGCAAAAAGAGAATCTGTAATTCGTTTTTCGGCATCGCCACGAGGACCTGCATACCCAAAAGAAGCAGGTAAACTAGAAGGTAAATTTGACATTGATCTTTGTACAGGAAATAGTTTTGCTGCAGGTGCAGGCGTAGATGAAGTTGAATCTTTAGAAGCTACGGGAGTTGGATCTGCTGGAACAGGCATTTGCGTATCTGTCATGTTAGCTAAAACATCAGAAAACTTTTTAGCTCTATCTGGAGTTTGTGTTGTAGCCCAATCTGAATCTAAAACTTCTGTTGCTGCGTCTGTATAGTTTCCAGACTTCATAAGCTCCCAAGTTTTAGTAAAAGCTCTAGGATTATTAGTGCTATCGTTCCAATTTTCACCTAACTGGTAGTTAACTGAAGTAAGCCGCCCCACATCTACTGGTTTAGCAAGTTCATTATTTTGATTTACAGCAGCGTTGTAACTTTTTTGTACATCTTCCTCAAACCAAGTATCTATTTGATCTTGAGGTACTTTAGTTCCTGGTGGGTATTTTTTTAAGTCCTCGTCAGATAAAAAATGACCATATCCTGCTGAATAGCCTTTAGCGTCAGAATAAACATCATCTCTAAACCCTTCTTCACTCTTTATAAGATCTTTAATATTTTGAGGTACAGCCACACTTATATACCTTCACTAAATCTTTGAGCGTCTATTATTAACCTACCTACTGCGTCTGCACCGTATGCCTCTTCTAATTTACGAGCATCTACAGTTGCTTCATTGGGCATTTCAATTAATAAAGGCTGACCTGAGTTTATTAACTGCGTTACTTCTGCATAAGCTTCTGGTCCATATACAGATCTTCCATCAGGTAGTTCTGTTTTAGTTAAAACTATAGGCTCCTTATTTGCTCCAAGTACAAATTTTGGACTTGGGCCTCCTTCACCAACTCTAGCAGGTTGCGAAGGTTGAAAAAACCACTCTCGTATTTGCCCTGCTGCTTCATCTATAAACCCTGCATCTACACTACCTTTAGGGTCAAAAATTAAAGAGTAAATAAATCCAGTTTGTTCAAGTTCGTCTACAAGTTTTATCTTAGTTATTAAGGCTTCGTCTCCTTGGAAAGCAATGTAGTCTGTTATCGCCTGTTGAGGAATACTTCCGAGGTCTCCCCCTTTTTCTATTACACTTATAACATTTGATAATCTATTACGTTCTGCTGTTATAGCATCGCTAAGTTTATTATTTAAATTTGAATTAGCACTCGAATCGGCAAGAGAATCAACATCTATGTCACCTACGATCTTAATCATATTATTTCTATGTGCTCTACCATCATCACTATATTGCTGGTAGTTTTTTTCAAGCTCTTTTTGTGCTTTTCTATTATTTTCTGCAATAGTTTCTACTAGCCTGTCTCTAGAAATTTTGTTAGTGTCTGCTCTAAGTCTATTACCTTCTTGTTTTACTGCTAACTCTTCTGCAGCTAAATCCCATTGCCCTGTTTCATAGAAAAGAGCATTAGATTTACCGTCATTAAATGCGGCTAACGTTTTAGCTCCAACACTTTCAGGGTTATCAAAATCTCCTAAATTACTTAAGTAAGACATATATAAAATCTGTCTTTGTTTTTTAGCATAAGACGCCATGTTACCTTGTCTTTGTTGGTTATCAGCTACTAACGTGTTGTAATCTGCCTCTGTTAAAACTTCAGGTATTTTTTTCAACATGCCTTTTAATGTTTCTACATCCCCGTCTTTAATAGCTTGGTCTATTTTAGACAGTTTAATCTCAGGGTCTTTAACTATGTTAGAAATTATTTTACTTACTTTAGGGTCAGGTTTACCCCCTTGTAAGTCTTCTATAGAATTGTTTAAAGCGAAGTTATAAGGGTCAGCTCTAAACTCAGC
>Ga0181411_1000222_pt1 | contig 19678 bp, 17 predicted proteins | sample 34SPOviralmetaG_FD_130114 | JGI IMG/M metagenome (GOLD analysis project Ga0181411, IMG submission 130114) | Marine viral communities from the oligotrophic San Pedro Time Series (SPOT) site, San Pedro Channel, CA, USA - 34 SPOT_SRF_2012-07-09 | ecosystem: Environmental > Aquatic > Marine > Strait...
ATCTGCCCACTCCTTTGTGTTACGCGGTAAATGTTTCTGCGAACAGCCAGACCCAAGCTGAAAATGATAAGCCGGAGTTCGCTTGCCTTTAGCAAGTATAAGCGAGCTAGTCTTAACTTGTATTCTAAGCACCGTGTTATCAGTTTTTGATATAGCCACGCCATCTATTTTGTCCTGTGCTGCTTGTGCATACGCCCATCCAGTCATGCCCAATATTACCCCGGCAGCAAAATGCTCACCGGCTAGTCCAATCGTTGTACTCAATTTTTTAAAGCCCAAACAATTCCAAGCAATATTGAAAAAGATAACAGAACCAAAAGGCCAATGGCAATACCCTCTAAAATTTGGCGACGCATCTCCTGCTGTTTGTAAATCGCGTCTTGCCTTTGCTTTCTTATTCTACCCTCAAGATGAATTAGGTCAGCCCAGGCTTGAGGCCCATAAGACATATTGAGAAAAGTTTTTAACTCTTGACGTTGCGCCTCTAATTTTTTTTTGGCTGCGTAGCTGGCAAGCGCCTCTTCTTCAATTGAGCCAGCGGCAAACAACTTTTTAAATATGGGCGGGTTGTTCGATTGCTTCGCAGCGTTGTCTACATCGCTCGCCATTTTCATCCAACGCGACACGTCACCAATACAGCCCTCTAGGTCGCGGCCTGCCGCGATCATTTGCTTAATATTGTTGAACGCAACAGTCGCCCCAGTAACTGCCGCTGAAATGGTAATCGGATCTATAACAACATTCCCTTACATCATGTGAAGGTGGGTAGGATTAAATCACTATTGTAGCACCGCGCACGCCAGTCGAGTATATCACCTCGGATAACTGCCTGCTCATAAATCTTAGTGGTTTCCTGCGTGTCTGGGCATTGGGCCACAACGCCAGCGTCAACTTTCGGCTGTCCATTCGGCAGAATAACCACCACTACGAACAGCATCAGCGGGTTCATTTTTCGTCACGGCCAGTAAAGCTTTTAATTACAGACTGCACGGTCTTGGTTTCGTAGATGCGAATTAGTATCCACACCCCGGTGAACAAAGCTACAAAATCGGGAACCATAGCCATATAAGCAGCAGCAGTGCCTGTTCCAGCTACAACATCAACGATGATTTTGTTTTCTTCGTTCATCAGCTAGCGATTTCTATTGCTTGTACAGATGTGGCTGTAGGCTTCATCAAACTTGAACTCTATTATGACTTAATAAAGTGTAGTTTGAACCGCCATCGGTTGTTTGAAACTCAAGATTGTGTCTATATCCACGACTAAAATATGTTGGATATCCAGTAAAAGAAGTTGCAAAAGTAGGGTGAAAACTTGTGCCTCTTTCAATTCTACCATTTACCGTTGGAGCTAAAGAAATTCTATCTAAAGGCATTAAATCACAATTAAATGGATGGTCACTCGTCGATGTTGTGCCCAGCATTAATAAATTAAAAACCTTAGAAACGTAAGTCCCTGTCGATAAATCATAAGCTGTTGACAAATTAGCGGTTTCAAAAGACTTAATATAATTATTAAGCCTACTAAAAAAAACTTTTGTACCATCAGCATTAAAAAAGAAATCTTCGATGTCATATGCCCCTGATGGGCCGCTTGTAAAATCAGCAACAAGGTCAAACTGTGAATGAGAAGCGGTGCTTACATCAAATCCTGTTGACAAAGCGTAAGTATCAAACCCATTACCTGCAAGTCCTCCAACAATCATTTTTGTTCCGTCAGGATTAAACTGCAATGCCTGTGGATGGCTTTCTTGAGTTGCAACACTAAAAGATGAATCGTAACTTATTGATCCAGAGCCAGTATCATACGGCGTGGAAAGATGAAATTCATTAACGGCATCAGAGCTTTGGCCACCAATAAAGAGTTTTGTTCCATCATTATTAAATCTTATAAATTTCACAGTAAGAATATTTGCAGGGCCAATTTTGTTTCCAATCCCCGCACCGTGAGTAGATACTCCACCATTGGCTAAATGTATTTTATTATCAAAACTTTCGCTTGTATCGTCAAAAGGCACTGCAAGGTTACATGTTATAAGACATTCAGCTGTGTTATCCGCGAAATATACTTTTGTGCCAGTTGGGTTATATATTTTACTGTCGTGATTTGAGTAGGTTAGCTTCATACTTGAATCAAGACGCCAAGTATCTATGTCGTCTACTGAGCTTGCAGCAGAGGTATAACCCGGAATAAATGAATAAGTAAAACGCCTGATTGTTGTGTCAGGTGTGCCAAAGGTAACGGCGGTTGCCGCTGTCGTTGTGCCAGCGTCAAAAAATGAGTTGTTACCACTTAGGTTAAGCGTAACATTTCCAGAACTTGCAGTCGTAACATGCCTGCCTTTTGGGCTGTTTATCAAGTCTGCAAAATTTCTTGCTCTACTCATTACATCAATCCTTATATAAAATTGTTATGCAGATGGAACTTTATAAACATACAAAGCACCAGAGTTACTAACTGAGTTACCACTACCGTCATCAGCGTGTGCTCCAGATATTATGTAGTTCCCATCATCACTAATGCTTACTTCGTGACTAAAACTGTCAGAAGCGTCACCATCAGACGATAATATTTTTTTCTTTTGTGTCCAAGAAGAGCCAGTTCTTTCAAACACATAAAAAGCACCTACATTAGATGTCGGATCACCAGAACCACCATCTTCATCATTTGCACCAATTACTACAATGTTTCCGTCTTTATTTATTGCAACACTTTGCCCAAAATCATCGCTTGCTTGTGCATCAGAAGCCACTAATTTGGCTTGTTGGCTCCAAGTTGAACCAGACCTTGTAAAAACATATGCTGCACCAGCATTGCTTATTGGGTCACCAGAACCACCATCTTCATTTTTAGAGCTAGATATAAAAGTTGTAGCGTCTTCATTAATAGCTACTGAAATGCCAAATCCATCTGAAGATTGTCCATCTGAAGTAAATATTGGGCCTTGTTGCTGTGTCCAAGTTGAACCCGATCTTGTGAATACATAAACTGCACCTTCATTGTTAAAATTTGGTGAGCCTTGTACTCCAGTTGCTCCAGCCAAAAGATAAGTTGCATCTGAATTTAATGAAACCTTACTAAATCTATGGTTTGCAGATGATGGGCTTTGAGTAATTTTTTGTTGCTCGCTCCAACTTGAACCTGATCGTACAAAAATATAAACAGCACCAGAAGACGATCCACCTGTGTCTTCCCCTTCAGCACCTAACGCTACATATGTTCCGTCCTCATTTATTGAAACATGCAGTCCAAGCAAATCACTTGCAACAGCATCGGAAGCTACTAACTTAGCTTGTTGTGTCCAGCTTGATCCTGATCTAACAAAGACATAACCAGCACCAGCATTGCTTGTTGGATTACCTGATCCTCCGTCTTCAAACCAAGCCCCGACAATTGCATAGTTTCCGTCTTTGCTTATGGCAACATCATAACCAAAACCATCTGAAGCTCCCCCATCTGATGCAGTTAGTTTTGCTTGTTGACTCCAAGTAGAATCAGTTCTTTTAAAAATATAAGCCGCACCAGCATTACTAGCCACCGTGTCTTCATTTCTTGCACCAGAAATTAAATATTCACCAGTTCCATTTATTGAAAGATTTTTGCCAAACTCATCAGAAGCTTGAGCATCTAAAGCTGATAGTTTAGTTTCAGTATAAGTTCCACCTAAGTCTGGAACAAAAATACTATCAAAAATCCCAAACCCGAATCCTCTAGATGAACCGCCGCCAATCGCTGCCAACATAGGCATTATAAAATTCTCCTATGCAAATTGAGTTTGGCTCGCTAGCACGGTAAATGTAGCGTCGGCCGTCTTAATAATTGTAAAACTGTAAGCATCAATACTGCTTGCATTTCCAGCGCTTGGCGCAGTTCCACCCTGCCATTTTGGTGTAACCGACCCGCCATCAACTTGATAAGCACTAAGGTAATAAGCTGTTGCGCCTTGGCTTAACATCACAGCGCAAGTGACGCTCTGACCTACAGCGAGTGTTGAGTTTACATTTGTAAAATTAATGGTGCGGTTTGCTGTTTGATTTGCTGTTCCAAGAACAACGCCTTGAACCGCTGTATCAAAAGTCAGAGTTCCAGTTGTACTCGTAATCACTGTTACTTTTTCGTGGACTTCTTCAATATCTAGCTGATTGTTAACTACTACCGCACCTGTAAAAGTTGAGCCTGCTAACAATGCTGCACCAGCATTAGCATCTACTGGCTCAAAATCACTGGTGCTTGAGTTAAACGCTAATATTTGACCGTTGGTTAAACCAGCCGTATTAACATCAGTCGCATCATTGATGGAGAAATTGACGTTTGCAACATTGAATACGCCATACCCAACAATATCAACAGTGTCATTGAGAGCAGCGCCAGATGTAAGAACGATGGATGTTCCATTGGTAGCAGTAAAATCTGTGCTAACAATAAGCTTAACGCCATTAAGATATACATCTACAAAACCAACATCATATGTTGCGGAAAATGTGGTCTGACCAGCCGTAGCGGTGTAAGTGTTGCGGTTAGCTGTTCCATTAACGCTAGTTGTAGCAACTACCCACTCAGAACCATTATAATATTTAAGATTATTTGAAGTGCTATTATAAAATAAATCACCTTCGTCCAAACTAGTTGTTGGATCAGAAGCACCAGTACGATATTGAGCAAAGAAATTATTAACTCCAGTCAGATTACTAACAACAGTTTGCATAGTGTTGGTTGCTGTAGTTCCATCTTGGATGTCAGCTAGAGTCGCAATGTCTGCGGCACGATCCGCAAGGGTATCCATATCTGTAACAATTGCAGCGGTTCCAAGGGTATTCATATCGGAAACAGCATCAGAAGTTCCAAGAATTCCCACCTGTGTAGCAACACCAGATACATTGCTTAAATGGGTTGTATTAATTCCAGCTACAGTTGTAATCTGACTATCAATCCCAGCAACAGTGGCAATGTTGTTTGTCGGGCTGACTTGACCAGCAACCGTATTGATATTTACTTGATTAGAAACTGTCGGCGTTAATTGCAACCAGCTTGTTGTAGCTAAGTTGTAAACCTTCATCACATCATTAGTAGTGTCAAAATATAAAGCACCGTCAGCAAGAGCTTGACCATCATTATCAAGAGATGGATCTGACGCTTTGGCCCCAAGCATAGCATCGTCAAACAAATCCAACGCAGTTTCGGCTGCTGTTTGTGCAGCTTCTGCGTCTGTTTTTGCACTTGTAGCAAGGCCAGCTTGTGTTACTGAATTATTAGCTTGAATAATGGTTGCACTCAAATAATGAAGTGCAGAAAATCCTGTACTGCCATTAGACAAAGTGTACTGAACATTATTATTAGTGTTCACTATTTTATTTGCATCGTCTGCATCAGTAGCCGCAGCCGTTGCGCTGTTTGCCGCGTTGGTTGCTTGTGTCGCCGCATAAGACGCATCAACCACCAGATCCCACTTAGCTGCATCGGCGTTGCTGCTAATTGGTGTAGCGCCGCTGGATGGGTGTGCGGTGTTACAGCGATAAATGTTATAGTTACTAGCGTCACGCAGGATATCGCGTATGTCATATACTGTTGACGCAGCCCAGTCACCGCGCCAAGTGCCAAAGTCCTCACCGACAACAGGGTTGCCGTTTGTGTCAAAGGCTAGTGTCTTGCCAGCGCGGCTGTCTTTTGTTGGCAGTGTCATATTAACAACGCCGCCATCCTCAACCAGTGCCGGGTCAAATGCAGGCACTCTAATTGCTCTCGCGTTTTCTTCAGCAACTTGTTGGTCAAAAATTGTTAGCGCGTCTAGCTGCTCATTAAGGCTAGATGCCAGCAAATCACCGGCTGTTACAAAGTCTGTGACGCGCTCAATATCTCTTGAACCAACAATAACAACTTGATCAGCCGCCACTGGTGTTTGTGGCACGTTGCCGCCACCGTTAACCACCAGCGTTATAGAGCCGGTGCCGTTAGCGTTAATCGTCACAGTAAAGTCTGTCGTCAGCGTCAGCTTAGTTGCATTGAAATAAGCAACGATATCGGTGTTGTTTAAGATCTCAAACGAAAACGCATAAGGCCCGGTGCCAGCGGAGCCGGTAAACACGACACGCCGTGTTACTGCGTTAATATTATAATCTGCCATTTAATGCCTCACATTCTGCTGTGAATAATACACCATTTACTGATTTTCCGCTACCCGCTCTCGCAGTTCTGGATATTGCTGCATAAGGATCTTACGAGCCGCACTGGAATACTTGCTGTAAATTGCTTTCATCGCGTCCAGCTTATCTTCTTTAGTCGGCAATTGGTCATAAATCGGCGAATACAGCACGTCTGTCAGCGCGTCCTTTAGCATAGGCGCATTTGGATCTGGCTGGTTCACCGCGTAAATTAGCGAGTTGTACTGCTCGTTATTAAGGATAACGCCGCTGATGCGCTTGCTCGGCATTGACAAGCCATCACCAAGCTCCATCATCTCGCGGTCAAGCCCCTCATATTGAGCATCCATAATGCGAACAGGTGACCACATCTCCCACCCAGCCCCGGTGCCTTGTGTGCGAACCTCGCCCCATAGGTTTAGGGATGGTGGCATATCTGCACTAAACATAGGATGACGCGCTTTGGCTTTTTGTATTGCTGTGTAAAAGCCCCTAGACGCAGGGTTCAATAATGTTGGGTCTTCGCCAAAGAAACCTTCGCCCGGCAGCAACGTGCTTGATGCCATTGGATCTACAACGCGCTCAACCGCAGCGCCCAAAGATGATACAGTTGGAATAATTTGCAACCCGGCTGTTGTGGCTCTTTCAGCAAAGAACGACTGAGCCTCTTCAAAAGCCAACTTAGGATCTGCGTTGTTTAGGATGCGAGACAAATCCGACACACCATCCAAGAAAGGCTGCTGCATTGCGTAGTTATACAAACCAAGCGCTGTGGCTGTTGTTAAGTTTTCTAATACGCTGTTATCATCTTCATATTGCGAGTAATACGCATAGTCAGCCGACATAGCCAGCAATCCTGACAGCGGGTCGAGGCGCGAGTAAGTTACGCCGCGATATGTGCCGTCGTCCATCTTGAAATTGACAGTGTGTGGATAGAGGCCAAGGCGCTCCATAGCCTGACGCGCCTGTGGATCTGTCGGGCCAGCCCCCATAATGATGACCTGATTGTCGGGCGAGTGCAGCCCGCTGCCCATCCACGCAAATGCGCCCATCAACGCCGAGCCAGTTGAGATCTTTGCCATAGCCATATCAGCATCACGGCCACCAGCCTTTAGCGCCCGGCGCACATCAGGGTATAGCAATGCTAAAGGCGATCTTTCCGCAACCGAGTTCATAACATTGACCGGCGTTTTAAAGAACGGCGCACCAAATATCTTGACGGCAGGGTGAGACATAAAGCCCTGCATCTCGCCAGCAAAGCCACCTAAGTCGCCTTGGAACGTCAATATCTGGGCAGCTTCACGCGCTGTTTCCATTGCTTTTTGATCAGGGTTTTCAAGCGCCCTAACATACTCAGCCGCAGCCAGATCTGACGCCTCATTTTGTGGCGTTCCACCTTCAACCAGCCTATCGTAAAAATCATGCTGTCGCTGGCGGGCTTGCTGTTTGATTGATGTTCGGTAGGCAAAGGCTTTAAAAAATTCATCCTCTGCCAACATAAACCGGCCAGACATCCGCACATATGTGCCGACACTATTCAACGCCCCGGCCATCACATTGCCGTCTTTAAACTGTTTATATATTTCTGCAATGTCGCCAGTGTCACCAATAGCGCGTCTGTTTCTAACGTCAATTTTGCTGGTAAGGTCGCTGGCCTCTTCAGTCTTAAATGCCTTGCCAGCCACAACAAGCGCGTCAATAAAGCTGGTTCCAATTGTTTCTAGCCTAATTAAACCATCACGCGCATAAGCTCTGTCTTTTGGATTAACGCCGCCGGGTCTAATCCTGTTTACGCCAGTGTTGCCAATAGCACCAGCCACCATTTCTTCAACGCTCTTGCTCATCATAAACACTGAGTTGCCAGCGACGTTTACAGCGTGTGTTACTATGTTTGATAGAATTGAATTAATAAAGACCTCGGTTAAAACATCGCCGCCGCGCTGAAACAGCCCTCTAACCAGTTTTGTTTTTGCTGCTGGGTCTGGCAGAGACAAATACAAGCTGCCAAGATGCTCAAAATCAACGCCTTCATTTTCTAGTATATTGAGCAATTCATCTGACCGACGCAAATCAATGCCTACTGTTTGCGCTTGCTGCATCGCCCGCATCAACCTGGCGCTTTCACTAACAGCGCCTGATAGATTTGAGTACATCGCAAATTCCATTGTGAGGTACTGGGCGGCGTTAGCAAATGCCTGACGCCGCGCCACCGGCTCTGCTGTGTCAGCAGCTAGCTGGAAAGCATCTTGCGTTTTGCGTGTCAGATCTCGCGCTAATATCAAGCCAGCTAGAACATCTTCAGCCACATCACCCCTGCCGGGCTGACGTGTGAGCCATTTCTTCAACACCTGATCTGCGCCTTGCTGCTCTGCTAGTTCTAGCATTGAGGTATAATTGATTGTGCCTCGCCGGGCGCGTTCAAATAATTCCTTGTTTAACTGTTTTACTTGCGTCATGTAACCGGCGAGGTCAAAATCACCCGACGCATTCATAATTGCTGGAAGGTTCAAACCTTTTTCAAAAGTGATATCCAGCACACCTTCAAGCGCGTCAATATCTTCTTGATTGGCTTGGCGTATGACTGTGCTGCCGCCGATCACCTGCACATCTTTTTCGGGGATCTTAGCGGTGACACGCTTTTCAGCCTCAGCAGTTCTGCGCTTTATAAAGCCAACCGCGCCGGTAACTGCATCATCAAATAAACTGGCAACCTGCACAGGCTCATCCGGCAACGAAACTGGATTGTTAAGCTGCACAACCTCTTCCGGCGTAACAGGCGCTAAATCTTCTTGTTCGGTCATGACCTCATCAGACACACCAAATGAAATCTCTTCCATTTGTTGAGCCTTCGCCAGTTCATCCATTTCTTCGGTGAGATCACGCGCCATAGTTTATTCCTTTGGCTGTTCTTCTTCGGCCTCTGCCTGCATAGGCATTAGCTCTCGCTTTGCGTATAACTCAGCAACCAATGACATTACATTAGTATTCTTTTGCTGGTTGTCCTTTTGCTCTAATGAGCTTGTCGAGTTTTCCACGATCTACTCCTTCAAATTCATACCAAGGTATGCTTCCACCTTCAAATGCTTGGACGCCCGGAAAGTCTGCTGGAAGAACACCAGACTTTTTGCCAAACGCTTGATCGAACATACCATCTAATTGGGTTCTTGTGAATTGATACGGCTCACCGTCACTTGTTTTGTAAATAAACCGGCCTTTACCACTCGGCATTTTTTCGTATGCCACACCAGAATATTTAGTGTGGAACCGGCCTTCAGTTATGGGCATCATTTCTGTTGGGCTAAAGTTTGCGCCGGGGCGTTTTGTACCCATACCAACAACAGCCTCTAGTGTTGGGTGCGACACAACTTGGCCTGATGATCTTACCCAGCTTTCCCAATGGTATCTGCCAACAGACCCCACATCACCACGCCCAAGGCGATTATAAAGGTCTGGCACACGATTTAATAGTGAGCGTTCAAGCGCCTCATATTGAACAAGTCCTTGTGCGCCTTCAAACTGTTTCATGATGTCGTCATAAATCTTGTCGCCACCGCCCCACATTTGATTAATCTGGATGCGGTCAAGAACAACAACATCATTTCGTCCAGATACAAGCAAAGCAAATGACATAATTTTGTTGCCGATACCTGTTCCTTCTGCAAGCGAATAATATTCGCGCCTAATTTCTTTACTGCTTTTGCTCTGGTCTGCAATCAAATTGTGCAAGCGCGTCAATGCAGACACACCGTTTTCATCAACCGCAGACATCTTTTTTAAGAAAATCTCACCAAAATCGTTTGCGTTAGATGTGGCACTTTTGCCGGGCGCACCTTCTGGTTGTATGCTCATTGACATTTTACGCCAAGCGGCAGTGTCTGCATCAGACCACTCGCCACGCGCCGCCTTTTGAATAAACGGTTGTGCAGCTTCCGCTAATTCAAGATAGCCAGCCTCGTGTGGGAATGCAGACATACGTCTTGACAAGATAGCCCATAACATAAGTTGGCCGGTCAATTCTGGCCCAGACCCAGCGGTGTATGCGCCAACAAATTTTTGCTGTACCGCCAAACCTTCATCAGCCGCTTTGATTTGATCTGGCGTAATTTGCCCAAACCAATCAGCCCATTTTTCTGGGTTGTTTGCGTGGTCAATCATCCACGATGGCGGCATAGAAACTTCAGCTTTGTTTTGCATCTTAGCAACCATAGTCGCATATGATTGCGGCGAGGCCAGTGGGTCAGGAAACTCTTGCTCAAGTTGCGTCATTAACGGCTTAACTTTTTCTGCGTTATTTGGCGTCAGTTTAATTGGCACCAAAGATTGCTTGCCAGTACCTTCTGGCGTAAACGCATCAACCGTTACGCGATACTGCGGCGCAAGCCCGGAAACTGTTGGCGCATCAGATGCTGGCAAAAGAGTACCGGCTGGCGGCAAATCTTTACCCAGAAGCTTTTGACCGGCCACAATCGCCTCATCAACGATCTGGGTAGGGTCTACACCCATACCAAGTGTGACGCCGCTCTTGGCGTCTTCTAGGCGGGCTGGTGCGCCTGCTGCATAATCAGCAACAGCGCCAGCCCCGGCCTTAGCAGCCTGCGGCGCAACAAGACCCATTGATGCAAACTCGCCAGCTAGGTATCCCTGCTTTAAACCTTGCTTGGCTTCATCGCTAACATCCAAACTATCAACAACCCCATCAAACAAACCGCCAAGCGCCTCAGAACCAATAGCGCCAGAGATAGCGCTGAAGCCATCCAAGAACGATTGTAACCGCTCGCCCTCTTCTGCTGTAGCTGCTTTATAACCACCATATCCTAAAGCCGCAACATCTGGCAGGCCAGTCACGATAGCGCCAGGTATGCCCGCTGCTGCGCCAAGCTGCGTACCGCCAACCTCAGCTTCAGTGATTGGTGCATCTGCTTGCTGTGACAGCGCGTAGATGTCGCGATAATCACCCGCGCCAGCCCCCTGCATCTGCTCTAAAGCCATAGCCTTGTCATAAACGCGGCGCATACGATAGCTGCCGGTGTCGTCGCGAACAGTCTCAATTGACCCGCCGCTTTCAGCCGCGATGATAGTATTCATCATTTCTTGTGCTATATCGGTCATTGTTCAAGTGCCGCCCGGTTGCGTTTAACAATAGCAATCGCATCTAATAGTTTGTTGTGATTATTTTGATGATTTTGGTTGTCTTCCAAAACACCTGATGATTTTAATATGACCGCATCAAGAGCTTCATTTGTGTCTATCTTTTCACCGCCCATACGCAATTGGCTATTTTTAATTTTGTTAATTGTGCTTAGGGCTGAACTAATACCATCCTTTAATCTTTTTTGCACATTACCCTTCTCAATAAACCCATCAGCCCAAGTCATTGGGTCTAAGCTAGGAGTTATCCGCAGGGCTGCATCTAGCTCAACCATTCCCTGCATTACAAATTTTGCGGCTTCGCTTCTTTCGCCTGACGCATCAAGCGTCATCATTCCAATATCAGGAACACCAAGCGACATTTTAATTTTATCTATAGCCTCTTTTCTGGCGCTGCTGCGGTTTGTTTTTATTACAGTCAAATATTTCCTAGCACTTTCTAGCGTTATTTTTCTGGCTGCCCGCGCATCTAAAATGTCTGTAGTGGTCAAAAACCGATCCATACCCTTTTGGTCTAAAAGCAACAATGTATCTGGGTCATCATTGCCACCCTTCACAAAATACGCATCATTAAATTTTGACGCTTTATCTGGGTCTAGATTACGCAACTCAACTATCTTTGCTCGGACAACATCATCATCAGCACCGCCATCAATTAGGAACCCAGTAAGATCAGTTTCTAGATCTCTTGCGGCAGTTTTTCTCTGGCGATCAATTCTGGCGTCTTGCTGTGTCTCTCTTGCATATACATCATTGATTGCAGTGTTTGACCTTTTAAAAGCTTCAAGACGCTCTTCTGAGTTGAGAGACATAGCAATAGTTGCAATCCCATTATCTGTGATTTTCATTTTGCCAGTCTTTAATGTATTAAAAATCTCTTGACTGTTTTTAAGGGGATCTCGCAAAACATATTCGCCTATAGCGTTTATCTTCGCGTCACTAACAGCCTTGTCAAAATTCGCAAGAGAGCTTGTTAAAAACGTCGCGTCTTCAGTTTCGTTAGCAAATTTAATTAATTTCTCTTTTTGTTTAAGGATATGACCCCCCATTTCATCTGGGCCTTTTGCCGCTGTGGTAAAGATCATACCCGGTATGTCATCAATAATTTGATCCACGCCTTTTGCAGATAAATACTTGGCTTGATCTTCAGCCTTTGTAGCCATCATCTTAACGTGGGTTGTGTAGGCGGTATTGCCAATGGTTGACAAACCAAGGCGCAGTTTAGCTCCTGTCGCCGGGTCAACATCAGTCATTGCGCCGCTAAAGCCGTTAATGACACCGTCAATCTGATTTTGAAGATCAACAACACTTGTGAAGTTTACATGACCTTCAACAGCTATTTGCTTGATTGCATCACGCGCTGTTATTTCAAGATTAGCCGCAACAGTGTTTAGCGCCGCCTGACGCTCTGCTCTGCCGCGCACAGTTTCAGTGCTGCCGGGCAACAATGCTTTTCTAGCCTCAGCATCCTCAGCTTTAATAAGATCCACAACGCTTGGCGCATTAGCTGCGCCAAACTCAGCACCCTCAATCTTTGCTTGTGTCTCGTATTGCTGAAAAGCAAAGCGAGACATTTGGTCGAGCGATTGTGCAATTGTGCTTGCCACCCTAGCTTGCGCTGTTCCAGTGGCAACAAAGTTAACGCCAGGCAGCGATGCAATACCAACGCCAAGTGGTCTATATTCTAGTGACCTAGCCATTAACCAATACTCTTTTTCATCATTAACCCAGACCCGAATGTGCCTATAGCGGCAGCAAAGCCAGCCTGACTAGCTGCGCTGGCCTGCATCATATATTGATCAGCTTGCATATAACCGCCGCGCAAAGCAATGATCTCGTTGTTCTTTACGGTGTATAATTCTTTGACACCTTTTGCCCGCGCTGCTCTATTTAAATTATCTACGTTGCCAAGCCCTATACCGCCGTATGCGTTAATCGTGGCGGCAGTAGCTATCATGTTGTCCATTACCACAACCGCCTGCTGCTTTTGCTTTAACGCCTCTTGTTGCGCCTGCAAGCGTGTGTAACCTGCCTGAGATTGTAAAGCGGCAGACTGTAGCTGCCCGGCTCGGTACTGCATAAAAGCGCTAGCGCCTGCAAGCGCCAATCCTAAACCACCACCACTCATTGCCCTGCACTCACTTTATAATCAATGCCAAGCAGCGTCATTTTCAATGGCACTTCTTGACCAATTGTGATTTGACCGTCGTATGTATAACCTAACATAGAATGTAGCGTTTTGATACCAGTGTACTCAGGAACCGCACCACCAAGAACCCCACTACCAAATTGCCTAAACGGCACTAACTTGCCGTCAATTGTTAACGACTGCGTTTCAAACAATTCTGCATTTACCTCAAAGATACGCTTCTTAAAACCTTTTAAAGAGCCGCTAGATAGGCGCGGCTCAACCGGCAATGTCTTAATCTCTGGGGTAAAGTTAAGACCAACTTGATAGCTTGTGCCAGCCGCCGTAGCAAAAGTGACAGTAAAGGGTGTGGCTGGCACAACCTGATCTGGCTCAATAATACTATCACGAACAATCTTTACCGTTTTGCCTTCAAGATGATCCATAGTTACACTGGCAGCAGCGCCGCCGGTTTTGGCGCTATCAAGCAATGTGTCAGCGTCAAACAACTCAACATAATAAACATCACTGCTATTTACTGTGCGCTTTACAACGGTATAAATGTCATCAACATCAACGCCAATGTTTAAAAAATTCCCACCTGTTGTCCACTCACTGGGCGCAATTACATTTTGACTACGCAGCAACGTATAGCAGGCAATGCTGCCGTCATCGTCATTTACAATTAACAAACGGTCGCCTTCGTCAGTGCCTGTCGCTTTACGCACAGCCATCTCGCCGGGCGTCTTTAGCAGGTGCGATGATAGCAACGATATCTTGGCTGATGTGTAGGCTTGCACTGTGTCGCTATAAATAAATTCTTGAAGCGCTTTGCCCTGACGCTGAATAAACAAGGTCGAGCCATCTACGTTTTGCAGCCTGATGCCTGGCTTCATACCAAAGCCGGTTTGCTGCTTTACAATCATGTTTGTTGGTGTGATGGGTTCATCTAACGCTTGCGGCACATAGAACTCAGCGCCGGTTGTGAACACCTGCAAATGGCGGCCAGAATAAATATCAACGATAGCATTAAATGTGCCAGTGTCTAATGTTGCTTCAACACCTGCATCATCAAGCGCTTCGCCGGGGTCAAAGTTAAAAAAGTCAGATACGCGACTGCCCCACAATGTTGATGGGCGTGATTTGCTGCCGCCAAAATATAACCGGCCTTCGTGAAATGTGACGCTGCGCGGCCAGCCGCGTGTTGATGACCACACCGCCTCGTAACCGTGTTCGCTGTTCCATTTTCCCTTTGTGATACCACTTGTATCAAAAAACGGTATCTCAACGTAGGCTTTGATTTCTGTGTCGCTGACATATTCAACGTAACGCGCACGGCCAAAACCATTGTCAGCGACAGCATATGAGCCAACAGCCGCTGTGTTAAAAGGAACTATTTTATACTGGGATGTGCCATTTGGTGCTGTATCCCAAACTGGGTAAACTGTAGCCAGTTTACTCGACGCGACATAATCTTCGACGTGCCGCTTTTGGCCTGAGCCAGTGCCGCTGGTAATTTCAATAAACATACCATTTGGCTCATCGTCCAGCGTAAAACTGCTAGATGATTTTAATGTTATAGTATTCGCCCCACCGCCCTGAGCCGTGCCAGTGTCTGTCGTTGTTGCACTCGCTGTTATTGTAATGTTTCCAACCGTGCTTGATGGCGTTATGGTAAACTGCGGGCTGTGAACAATATATTCAAATGCGTATTTTGGTATGTGGTCAAAGTCGATTGTGCTAGCCGTCCAATCAGCGTCAGTAGACCCGCGCACAATTTTTATTGGCTCCAAATCTTCATGCACCACAATAACTGTGTCAGCAGATTGCACCCAATTCATCTGCGGTAATATAGACGCAGTAACAGCAGCCACAGTCAAAAAGTTGCTGCCACCACCATTGATTGCAGTAATCTGTGCGCCATTCTTAAAAACATACATTTTGCCGGGCGTGAACACCAGCATATAGCTATCAGATACACTAAACTCAAATGGCACCATACGAACTGCGGTGCCTGCGCCACTGTCTAACTCAGCAACAAACTTAGTGCCGTCACGCCGCTTTGCGCCGCCTTGCGGCTGGATGCTTACATTACGCGCTGTGGTCAGGCCAGAGCTATACTGGTCAATATCAGTCCGGGCGCGTAGTTTTGGATCTAGCTCACCACTGGTAAAATCATTTTGGATCTGAATAATCCGGCTCATGCTAGAACCTTATGTCAGAGATAGGAAACTCATGTATAGTTTGTGCTGGACGATCAGCGCCATCAATATTTATTGAAACACGCAACAGCCCACCACGCATATTTTCTGATGGCGCACCATATGCTTTTTGGTGGTAATAATCACCCTTAGTAAGCTGGTCAGTTACCGGCTCGGCAAAGTCAGCCGCTAGCGCTGTCTTTAACAGACGCACAAAATATGGCGGGAAGACAGCCTCTGCTGGACGGTACTGGTAATCAATCCAGACCTCTTCATAATTTGTGTAAAGGCCAAGATTGTAGATCTCAAAATCTCGCACTGGCTGCGCTCCAACAGCGCCAACATTAAATACAGCCTTTGGGTTGCCAAGAATATCGCCCGGCAAAGCGTAGGTATATTTCCATTCATTAATGGGGGTGCTAGCCAAACGGCCTAGCTTTACTTTTTTAACAGACCAACTAAATGGGTACTGCATTAAGATAGTATCGCGGATGTCGTCATAAAGACGATCAGCCACTTGCGCTTCATCGGTGCCGGTGGCAAATGACGAAAGCGGGGCAGCGCCCAGCATAATCAGAGCCTCGGAACATATTGATAGTTTGGTGTCGCCCTGCGCCATTCGTTACTCCAAAATAGGGAAATGGGGCGGCATAAGCCGCCCCACTATTGTTAGTCAGCGTCAGCGACTGATACAGCCGTGCCGTCTGATACGTCAACAACACCAGATGCGTTTGACAGAACAACAACGATTGACATTGTTGGTGTCGCGCTATCGCGAACAAAGATGATGTCACCAACTGCCACTGTGTCTGACAGATTGTTGAAATAACCTTCGGTGTTCACAGTCGCAATCGCGTCTGCTGATGTGTAGGTGTACATGCTAGGTGCGTTGCCAGATTTAGCTGCACCAATAACATTCCATCCTGCTGAAGAGAAAGCCATTTTCTACACTCCTTTCTATTCAGTGCAAGAGATTTTGACGATTCCTTCGTCATCAATGGCAACCGCGCCTGCGGAGAACATTGAAGAAACGAGGAACGACGTTTTCTCAGGAACATAGTTGATTTCAGACTTTTGGTTCATGCCGATACCCATACCCATTGCATCTTTGTGGAATGCAAAACAGGTGCGAGTTGATGGCTTTGGCAAGCCACCTTCATCACGGTCACCAAGAGTTACGAACTTGAAGCCCATAAAGGTGTCAACATCACCAGAAACAAGAGCTTTTATCGTATTGAAATCGCTCGATTGTACTGCGGTTTCACCCAACAGGCCAGCAAGAGTGTTGGCATGAATAATCATGCAACGGTCTTCTGATGGTACGTTTTTCGCATCAAGCAGCTTCTTTGTTTCGATCAGCTTTTCGACGTTCATGTTTGTACCAGAGCCACCAATGGTAGTCGCAACGGTCAGTGATGTTGATGATGCGTTGAGCGCATCAAGGACAAGCTGATCCATACGACGGCCAATAGCATTCCCAACTACCTGCACCAATTCACGGCGCTCGTCAAAATTGACTTTTTGCTGTGAAAAGATATCAGAATATTCTGATGCAATAAAATCTGACATACTCGCGGTCACCTGCGAGTAGGACACATTTAATGGGGTTACGTCAGTTTGGGGAACGCGAACTGTTGCGGTGCCTTTTCCGATCTTTGGAAACTTCACCTGATTGCCTTCGACATTTGCCCGCTCGCGGGTTAAGCCTGCCAGTGCGCGTGACGACTGGTATGCCTGCTTAACCTCGGCATCGAACAACTGTACAAAAGCATTGGAAATGCCAACTGCCATTTTCCTATTCCTTTGTAAAAGTTAAAACACGATTTGACGCCTAGCAGGTATCCTTCCGGGCTGCGGCTTGAGCATATACGCTACGCCCCCAAGCGTTTGCGACAGGTCGAAAGCCGATTGTCTGTCAAGGGTGATTTTATAGAAAAACGCGGCAATTGTAAACAACTGCCGCGCTTGCATTAAATGGCGCTATATTCTTTATTGCCATATACGTTTTCAAACATCTTCTCAACCTTCGCCCGGTAGGCGGGGTCGCTTTGATATTCGGGCTTGCCAACCATTGCCATTAGCTCTTCTTTTGATGGCGCATCGCTTGTTGGCGACACGTCAATTGGCACTGGCTTATCGCCATAGTATGAGCGGATCTTTTGCAAAGCGCGTAGCCCTTGTGCTGTGCCGCCCATAATCTTGAACTCTTCAAAATCATCATCTGACCACACGCCTTTGCGAACTAAGCTAGACGCCCAGTCAGTCATTGACTTAATAGCGATGTCAGCGTTAGGGCCAAGTTTCTCATATTCTTCTTTGTATGAGATTTCGGCTTGCTGGCTTTCGCCCTGAGCCATTTCGATAAATGTGCCAGCTAGCTGTTCAAACGCTGCTTGGCTAACACCATTTTCTTTTGCCCAGTCTTTATAGACACTATAAAGCGGGTCATCGTCACCAATGCCAGCCTCTTCAAAAATTGCTGTGTCGTATTTGTCAGGGGATTTGTGCTTGCCCTGACTAAACTTTTTTTGCAATTCATTGTAAGACTTGACAAGGTTTTCTAGATCCGGGCCATCGTCTTCGTTCCAAAACTTTTCTGGATACCACTCTGGCTTTTCAAGCTCTATCTCTTCACCTTCTTTTGCAACGGTTACGCTATCAACTGACGGCTCGTTATCTGTTAGCTGGTGTGGGATTGATGTCTCTTCAGCCTGCTGCTGGTTATCGTCGCCCTCAACTTGGGCTTCGGCCAACAGTCCATCTGTGTCATTCATAGTGATCTCGCTCTTTTCATACGCCGCTCAATTTCCCTGACCAAACTGTTTTGGCCTTCGCGAGCATAGCCGTGGCTGGCGTCCTCACCGGGATACCAGCTTGGCTGCTCTATCGTCAGTGCGCGTAGATGAGTGAGCAGCTTTGCCCCATCGTCACTGGCGAACACGCGCAAATAAAGACGATCAATGTCATCTTTATCAACTTGTTGCTTTTCTGCTATTTCGGGGTTTACGGTTTGTAAACCTTCCCAACCGTCCGGGTTCATTAGACCATCCCTTCTGGTGGTGCCTCGCCTTCAATTGGCGCACCACCTTCTGCCTGCGCTTGTGCTTGCATCATTTGCGCGGCCTGTTGCATCATTTGCTCGCGCTCTTGTGGTGTCGTGCGTAACTCCGCTGGCACCCCAAGTTTGTCAGCAACATAATCAGAAATGCTGCCCATCTTAATAGCCATTTGACCTTCGGGGCCAAGGGCTGATGACATTTGCACCCACTGCATAATCTTTTCAATGTCACCCATATTTTGCGCTTGTGCAATCGGGCTAACTGGCGTGACCTTAACCTCAAGCCCATTGACGCGCAGTGGCATCTCAATCAAACCGCGCTCATCCATCACATACAAAATGCGGCTAACTAGCGGCACCATTGTTTCTGTAATCAAACGACCAAAAGCGGAGCCAAGGTTCTGCGCCAGTTCTTTCATGCGTTCTGCAATCTCTGTCGCAGACCTTGCACTCATATTGTCTGGCGGCAATGTGTCATCAAGCAAAATCTTTTTGACGTTCATGCGTAGGTCATTAATCACAATCTGCGACACATTGAAATCACCAGAGCGCGGCATTTGGCGCAAGCTCTCACCCTGCGGGCCGCCGTTACGCGCAACCGGGATGATAGCGCCCGGCTGGATGCGGATGTTTTGCGGGTTCAATACACCGTCATCAGCCGCCGTATAGACACCGGCAATTGACAGGCTGGCATTTTTTAACAGCAGTTCTAGCGTCTTGTTCAGCGTCTTGATGTCTGGGATTGCTGTAACCAACGGCCCCCGGCCATACACCTCACCTGCCACTTTCATGTAACGCGCAACAATCCAAGGCGATGATTTCATCCGGCGCATAAGCAAGCCAGCTTTGCCCTCAGCCCAAATAACGTGATAACAAAAATCACCTTTGTCGGGGTCATATAATGTAGCCTCAACAAGATCAATCTCTTGTGTAGGCTTGTCATCAATCATGCGCTGCAAGCGCTCTGGGATGTCAGCATCTTGCCAATGCTGCTTGATGGCCTCAC
>Ga0181411_1000229_pt1 | contig 19230 bp, 25 predicted proteins | sample 34SPOviralmetaG_FD_130114 | JGI IMG/M metagenome (GOLD analysis project Ga0181411, IMG submission 130114) | Marine viral communities from the oligotrophic San Pedro Time Series (SPOT) site, San Pedro Channel, CA, USA - 34 SPOT_SRF_2012-07-09 | ecosystem: Environmental > Aquatic > Marine > Strait...
TTATACCATCTACACCTGATGTACCATCTGCACCTGCGTCTCCGTCTCGACCTGCTTCTCCGTCTCGACCGTCAACACCTGAAGTTCCATTAACTCCGTTAATTCCTGCAACACCTTGTGCTCCGTCAATGCCTGAAGTTCCACTTGTTCCATTAGCTCCATCAATACCAGATGTACCATTTATACCATCAATACCAGATGTACCATTTATACCATCTACACCTGATGTTCCACTTGTTCCAGATGTTCCACTTGTTCCAGATGTGCTTGGTTCTCCACCTTCAACAGTAAGTTGAAGATTTCCATTACCTAGATCTGAAGATGCAATACCGCCTTCAAACGTAATGGCAGTTATATCACTATATGATGTACCATTAACACTCACTTGTGTACCAGGCTTAGTGTAAGTATCTGCAAAAATACCTAAGCTATCACCAACTTTAATGTTATAAACTACACCAGATATCTTAGAATTATCATTCCACTCTACGTCCAATGCAATAGCATCATGAAAATCATTTGGACCTATATTACCTGCATCAGATGTGTTTTGATCTATTCTACTCCAACCAGTAACCTTTAATAATGAGTACTCACTATTATTTAGTGCGTTAGTTAAATATACAATAGCATCTGTTCCTTCTCCAGTAAATCTATCCTCTAATATGCTTTCTATAAATCCGTTTCTATAACCTTTATCATCAGTAACACTAAATTTAACTTTAGTAATACTCATTGGATCTCCATCATTAACTACTATTTCACCGTGTGAAACCGTATCCGTATATGTAAATGATTTTACTGTGTATACTGGTGCAGGTAGAGTAAATCTACTAGCAACAACACCGTCTCCTATGTTTTGTCCAGCATCAAATATATTTGCTGTTTTAACTGGAGGAATAACTATCTCGTTAATACTGTGCTTTACAGTGAACTTAACGTATAATTCACCGTTTATATTATTGTCATCTAATGTAAGTGTTGATGATTCTTCAGGTGTTAAACTAATAACAACTTCACCTTGTACGTCTGAATTGGCAGCGCCATATGTAAGAGTATTATCTGACTTTCTGACAGTTTTAATTACATTTAAATTCTGATCGCTTACTTCTGCAATAACCTCTGCTGCATTATTGATATTTAGTTGATTACCAACATTGTTTTTATAGATTACGAAATTAAAGCTTTGTGCTTGACCTCTAATAATCCTTCTAATTTCTGGTAAAACTACGATAATGTCTTGATTCGAAGCTTGTGGCATAATATTTGTTTATATATTTTGTTTCTGTATTATATATCAGGATTAAAATGAATAGTCTCTTCTTAACATGCTGAAGATAAAACTATTTATTACCGCCATTGCATGTCCATCTATGTTAACATCAATAGATATTTCTGATTTTATTAAAATTTTGTCTGACTTCTTTTCGACTATCTCTTCTAAGCTTTCAAAATAGTCGTCTTGATTCCATTCCTGGGTCTTGATGTGCTGTAATTTAAAATCTTTCCACGATGTGGTAAAGTTTTTTACAGGCTTATTAAAATAATATATTAATAATTTATTATCTTTAGTTTTTAAGAAAACAAAACCGTCAGCTAAGAAGTATTTTTTATCTGAAATGTAACTTGCTTTGAGGTTGTTCTCGATTTCTCTCCAGATATCTCTACATATTGAATGTAGTTCTTCGAATCTATCAATAGCAGAATCTACCAAAGTGTCCATTAATAAACTTTGCTCAACGCTATCTTCTTCAGTTGAAAAAACAAAACTTAAAGGTCCCCAATCACCTGCTGTGATTTTAGTATCTTCTTCTGTCATTTTAAGTGCATCGTATCTGTAGAGGTAGTCTAAAGTAGAATCTACTTCAACTAAAACAGATAGCAGTTTTTGATCTAATAAATCACTCTTAAGCGATTTAACATGAGATAGCATTTTATATGTTCTATACTCTAAATCCTCTGGCCCTTCGCTTGCCCACTCTGGTAATTTGTACTTGTTTTGCATGGTTTATTTATCATCTTTAACCATGTAATGTTATCAAATATCTAAAAAATATTTTTGTAGTTTTTTAGCAAGTATATTGCATGTCGCTCAGCATCCGCTAAGTTATCGAATACTCTAAATTGTTTAGGTATATCTTTTATGCTAGTTCGACCGTTTCGTCTATGTACAATAAAGAATGTAGATCTACCTCTATGATCTAACTTTTGAAGTATTCTTATTCTTTTTGAGAATTTCACTATTTTTTAGCCCTCTTCTTCTTAGGCGTTTTAGTTCTTTCTTGTAATTCTATTACTTCTTTTTCTAATTTTTCAATAGAATCTTTTGTGGTTAATCCCCACTGTAAAATAAACCAACTCATTTCCATTTCTGCCAATTTCTTTGACATTCTAAGTTTTTCTTTGATTATTTTAGTTCCTACACTCATGAACGTACTTTCGTTTTCACGAGTAGTTGAGTAGTTCATGTACCAATTTGGGTCTTTTTTAACGTCTTCGTACGTTTTACCGTGAGGCTCAAGTTGGAGATTTATTAATTCTACAAAAACCTCTTGAATCTTTTCTCTACGTGCCATTTTTTTTTTATTTTGTTTTAGGCTTGATGATCTCATCAATAATTCCATATTTCTTGGCCTCTTCTGCGTTTAGCCAAAAATCTCTAGTTGCATCGTTCTTCACTTGCTCTGCTGTTTTGCCACAGTATGATCCTAAGAGAATGAATAATTCTTCATTAACTTTTTGCCATTCTGCCCAATCTACTTTAGCATCCTGTATATTACCGCTAAATCCACCCGAAGATTGATGCAACATTGTAGTCGAATGTTTTAGTGATGATCTTTTACCTTTTGTACCTGCTCCCAATAAAACTGATCCCATTGAAGCTGCCATACCTGTATTAACAGTTTTAATATCACATGGAATATAATCCATAACATCTACCATAGATAGTCCAGATTTTACTGAACCGCCTGGAGAATCAACATGCATTGTGATATCTTCATTTGCAGTATTGCTGAGAAACATTAATTGTGCCTGTACAATTGTAGACATTTGATCGTTTACTGGACCTGCTACCCACAATAATCTATCTGCCATTAATCTTGAGAAGATATCCATTTGGGTTACTCTCATTTCTCTTTCTTCGAGAATATATGGTGTCAATGAGTTTTCTAACTGTTGTTTATGATAATGCATATTCAAAGAACTAACATTATGGTCACTCATCGCGTATTTTTCAAATTCCTTTCCGTAATTCATCTGTATATCTTTAGTTATTATACGTTAAACTTTTATTTTGTTTATCGTGATTCTATTATTTTAAGCATATCCTTAATCAAAGTACATGTTTCATATTCTTCTATCTGTAAGAAATACTCATTTGCCTTAGTTAATGATTTGTGAAAACCTGACTCGGGTAATTGCATTTCATATTCGACACCTTCTCCATCTATTAGAATGGCTAGAAGATTTGATTCTGGTTTACCTTCTACTATGTTAAGGATATATTCAACCATTCTTCTGTAGAACATGTCGTACTTACTCATTAGAACCTTATCTAAATCACCCTTTAATAAAAGTTTTGGATCTATGTATATTTTTAGTGGTTCTTTCATTTCTTTGATCATATTCTTATATTATATATTAGATTTTAAAATAGTCTTCTAGGATTTCTTTATAGTCTTGCCTGTTTGACTTAGGTTTGTGAGTTATCATGTCATCTATTCTTGTTATAAATTCTATGCCTGCTTGTGTTATTGAAATTTCGTTAAGCTCTGAATCATAATCTATAAATTTATCTTTAAGTTCGAACGTGTGACCTTGACCAGTTGACACTCTATTTGCTTTTATTTCTTCTGCTAAATTAAAATGTCTTTCATAAAAATGAATGTTATCTGCAAAGTGGTGGTAGATACCTAGCTCTAAATCTGGGTATTGTTCTTTAAGAATTAGATAAACTGATTGGTGTAAGAATGAAAAGAATGGAGCATCAAATGTAAGACCGTAAAATATGTCATTAGATCTCATTTGAATCTTCATATTTAATTTATTATTTCTAATAAAGAAATTGGCATACATTGTACATACGAAATCTTTATTGCCTTCAAATTGAAACTTAGGTTGATTAAAGAACATAATAGCTTGTCGGCTATTTTTATCTTTTAGTAACGAATCTACTGCCCAACCAAATTGTTCTTTATTAAAAACTAAAGAACCATAATTAGAATTGATTTCGTTTGTATTTGGATTTGTTATGTTAGACCAAAATCCTGAGAATTGGCCAATGTAATCTACATCTCTATCTTTCTTTAAGTACCATGCCATTTCACCTGCTAAGTATTTCCAATTAAAACCTCTTGCGTCAAAATCTGCAATGGGTTTTGTAGGATCAATGGCTATGTGGCCGAATTGTAATTCTTTTACTTTAAGATCTCTTGGCTGTGATACATCGCCATTTGATTCGATGTTAATAATTGTATCAATAAATTGATTTGAAAAATTCATATGTGTTGTTTTTAAACCTTATAAAGGTTATATGACTACTTAACAATTAGTTTATCACTGGACTTATCTTTTGTAATAGTTATTGATTTTTCAGACTTCTGTAAGCCTTCTAATATCATATCTGCTACAAGATCTTCTACATATTTTTGAATAGCTCTTTTAACTGGACGTGCACCGAATTTAGGATCATATCCCTCTTTTGCCAAAAAGTCTTTAGCGGTTGCAGAAAATTTAAACGAGTAACCTTCATCTGCCATTCTTTCAATAAACTTATTTAATTCTAATGTTACAATTTTTACAACGTGATCTTGTTTTAATTGATCGAATAAAATTAAATCATCTAATCTATTTAAAAATTCAGGACTAAATTTGTTTTTAAGTTCTTTTTTAATGATAGCTTCTTTCTTAGCTTTCTCCTGTGCAACATTAGACTCACTTGCGAATCCAATTCCAGTTCCAAAGTCAGATACTTTTCTAGCTCCAACGTTTGACGTCATGACAATTACAGTATTTGTAAAATCTACAGTACGTCCATTAGAATCTGTTAATCTACCTTCATCAAGCACTTGTAGTAATGTATTAAATACGTCTGGATGAGCCTTCTCGATTTCGTCGAATAGAACTACAGAATATGGCTTGCGTCTCACAGCTTCAGTTAACTGACCTCCATCTTCGTGTCCAACATATCCCGGAGGCGCTCCTGTCAATCTACTAACAGTAAACTTTTCCATATATTCAGACATATCAATTCTGATCATAGAATCTGAATCACCAAATAAGTATTCAGATAATGCTTTTACTGTTTCTGTTTTACCCACACCAGTTGGTCCTAAAAACATGAATGATCCACTTGGTTTGTTATGACTAGCAACACCAGTTCTAGATCTTTTAATTACCTGAGAAAGTGCTTCCACTGCAGAATCTTGGCCAATAATATTGGCTTTAATTTCTTTAGACATGTTTTTGATCATTTTTAGATCATCAGTACCCAATTTATTAATTGGAATTCCTGTTTGCATAGAAACCGTTTCAGCGATATCGTTAAATGTCACTGCTCTTTTTTTAGACTTTAAAGAAGATTCCCATTTTGCAGTTTCCTTTTGAATTAAACTTTCTAAAGATATTTGGCCATCTCTATGGCTTGCAGCTTTCTCGTAATCTTGTTCTTCAACTGCAGCTTTCTTATCTAGTTTAATTATTTCTAATTCTTTTTCTAGATTTTTGATTTTAGCTGGAATTTTAACTTCAAGTAAATGTGTACGCGCTCCTGCTTCATCTAATAGATCTATCGCTTTATCTGGTAATTCACGCTGTTTAATATAACGTTCACTTAACTTGACACATGCTTCTATTGCATCGTCTTCATATACGACTGAGTGATGCTCTTCATAATTACCTTTAATTCTATTTAGAATCTCAATAGTGTCTTTAACTGAAGGTGCATCTATAAATATTTCTTGAAATCTACGAGTTAGCGCTCCATCGTCTTCAATGTTTTCTCTGTACTCGTCAATAGTAGTTGCACCAATACATTGTACTTGGCCACGTGCTAATGCTGGTTTTAGAATATTTGATGCATCTAATGCACCGCTAACTCCACCTGCACCCACAATGGTATGGATTTCGTCAATAAACACAATAACATTATCTGCGCCTTTTAGTTCATCGACAATGTTTTTCATTCTCTCTTCAAACTCACCTCTATATTTTGTTCCTGCTACAATTGTAGTCATGTTAATAGAAATTAGTCTTTTATTTAAAAGAACACGTGCAACTTTCTTATTTACAATACGTTGTGCAATAGCTTCTACTATTGCTGTTTTACCCACACCTGGGTCACCCAAGATAATAGGATTATTCTTTTTACGCCTTGCTAAAATTTGGCAAATTCTATAGATCTCTTTATCTCTACCGATGATTGGATCTAATTTACCTTCTGCTGCTAATTGTGTTAGATCTTCCCCGAATTCATCTAAGAATGGTGTTGCTTTCTTTTTGGCACCTCTTCTTCCTTTTTCGTTCTCGTATCCGTCTGCTGCTAATGACATATATTATTTTTAGTATATTAATTTATAGATGTTATATGTATCGAACTCATTTAGTTTACGATTCCATCTGCTGCATAACATCCTGGTAAAAGTTCTGGCTTACATCGCGCTTTAAATCCTAAAGATTCGACATAACCAACTGCTGCACTCACTAATTTATTTGATCCATATTTTGGATCTATATTATAATCTAAATCTACTGTATCAATTTCTATGCCACGTTCTCTTAAATAGACCGCAACATCTACAGATTTTTCTGCCTCTTTCCATAATCTGGTCCACATATCCTTGATAACAGGCATTGTTTCTTTTTTATAAATTACATGACAACCAGAAGTAGCAACATGAAACACGACTGTTGTGGCATAAATAGTTTGATTACCTTTAGTTTGGCTATCACATCCTAAATATATCTTTACGTCAAATCCTTTATGTTGATCTAGATATTTTTTAACATATGCATGTAATTCAAATTCTGGAAAGCCTGTTAGTTTTTTAAATCTCATTACACTAATTTAATAATTGATGGCGAAATACCCCAACCTAGTCTTTTTATTTGTTTTTTACTGGGCAAAGAAGTTTGTCTTACAAATAAAGAATCTTTCCATACGCCTTGGTCTTCAAAACTTATGTAACCTATAGGATTTGTTTCAGCACAGTGGATTTGATGTTTAGATATTTTAATATTATTATATTTTTTTAGTACAATATTATTATACACCTTTCGTGCTTCTTTTATCCTACAATAATACACATCAATAAATATATTAAGCTTAGCCCCTGTGCTAAGAATGTGATGTATCATTTTATGTATTTTAGGTGGATCATATGCACCTGTTATACACATATCAATATCCCAAGTTCCTACTGTTTTGGGTTTGTCTAATATTCCACCAAACACATATGCTTCATAATTATTTCCAGAAATAAACTTCTTAATTTCTTCAAGTAATGACTGAACATTAGGATCTTCATATCCTTTTAAATGTAACCTATCACAGATCTCAATATCTAATATGTTTAAACACCTCTTAGACATCTTTTAAAAATTGGTTTCGGTATCTTTTCGATATTTGTCGTGATATTCAGTAATCTTTTCTACTGCTTCTTCAGCTGTATCAACTACTCTAAATAAATCAAAATCTTTTTCACTTATTGCACCGTGCGTCCATAAAGTATTATGCATCCAATCAACGAGGCCTTCCCAATACTTTTTACCTATAAGAACAATAGGGTATTTTACGTTATGTCCACATTGTGCAAGTGTAATAGCTTCAAATAATTCATCTAATGTTCCGACTCCACCTGGAAATATTACAAAAGCTTGTGAATATTTTAAAAACATTACTTTACGAGTAAAGAAATATCTATTCTCTACACCAAGATCTACATACTTGTTCATACTAGCCTCAAATGGTAATTCAATACCAACTCCAATTGATTTTCCACCAGCACCATGTGCTCCTTTATTAGCAGCTTCCATAATTCCAGGACCACCACCAGTAATTACACCAAAACCTGCTTCAACTAATAGTTTACCTATTTTTTCAGCTTCTTTATAGTGTTCATGTGTGCTCTTTGTTCTAGCACTTCCAAATACAGAAACGCACGATCCTAATTCATTAAACGTATCAAATCCTTTGGTGAATTCACCTTGAATTCTCATGATCTGCCAAGCATCTTCACTTTTATTGCGCATGTGATTATTTTAAATGTGTATATTATATAGATGTTATACGAAAAAAACGTATTTAGTTTACTGTTTATTTTTTAGCTTTAAAAGATATATTACTCTAGCTAAATGGTATGTAGATAATATTGGTATTTGTACTGCTTCAAATATGAATAGACTTTCTTCAGATTTTAAAAATAATAAAGGATATGCTATTAATGATAGTATTCCAAAGAATCTAAATCTTTTATCACTTACCATGTTATATGTGGACAACATAAAGAATAAAATAGCTGCAGTATTGTGTATAAATCCCCAATCACTATTATTAAAACAAGCTATGATAACTAATAAAAAAGCTGGTAGTTTCCATTTGTGGTTTCTGTGTAACCATAATCCTAAAGATACACCTATTGTTATTATCGGAAAAACCATGGGAATTAATTTATGATAATCACTGTAACTATCTTCTATTCCCAACAATAAAGGTAAACATATTGTATACAATAATGCGTATGCACAAAGTGCAAACCTTAACCACAATCTCTTCATACTCTACTGAGACTTTATTTTATAATTAATTAAATCTGAATCCTACGAACCAAAGATCAATTCTCAAGAACCAGCGTCCTTGATTTTTACCGAAGCCCACCCTCAACATTCGATTGTCTTGATCTAGTATTATTTTATGTATTCTTTTTTTCTTGCTGATCCTATTTGTCCACTGATATAATGTCTCGTCATCTCGTCGTGCTAGTTTATTCATTAGTTAGATAGTGGGGCTTTAATACTTGGATGATATTTATAATCATGTACCTCATAATCAAATTCACCATCCAACATGTTTACATTCTTAAATGAAATTGTAGGCAAATCATACATTTCTCTAGATATTTGTTCCATTGCTTGATCAACATGATTAGAATACAAGTGAACATCACCTAAGTTTCCAATCAATTGATCTGGAATCATATCGACTTCTTCTGCGATCAAACAAAGTAATGCCGCATAACTTGCAATATTAAATGGAAGACCTAAGAAAGTATCTACAGATCTTTGGTTCCACATTAATGAAAGATATTTACCATCTCTTACGTAACACTGAAATCCATAGTGACAAGGTGGCAAAGTCATAGTTGGTAAATCTCCAACATTCCACGCCGATACCATCAATCGTCTTGAATCTGGGTTTGTTTTAAGGTCATTGATTAGGTTTTGGATTTGGTCAATCGTTTCAGATTGAAGATAAAATCCCTCAGTTCCATCGGTATTTCCTTCCACCCAAGTATCACCTTTCCATCTTCTCCATTGCTTACCATAAATAGGACCAAGCTCTCCCCACTTTTTAGCAAACTCATCGTCGGTTTTAATTAATTCTATGAATCTCTCCATAGACGTGCTTTCGTCAGTATAATAGGTAAAGCGTTTATATGCATCACCATTCCAAATATTACAACCGTTATCAACTAAGTATCTAATATTTGTATCTCCTTTTAAGAACCACTTTAATTCTGTCATCATAGTTTTGACAGCCATTTTCTTTGTAGTTAATAAAGGAAACCCCTGTTTCATATCGTGTCTTATTTGTCTGCCAAATATAGATAGTGTTCCAGTTCCTGTGCGATCGTCTTTGGGTGTTGAATTGTGTAAAAGCGAACCTAACAGTCCACGATATTGTTCTTCTATGCTACTCATTTTTATATTATTATATACAACTGAAGTATCGATCTCCTCTGTCACATAAGAATGTGACTACGATTCCAGTTGGATCATTATCTTCAATCCATTTTTCAGCTGCTAATATGTTTGCGCCAGCCGAAATGCCAACAAATATTCCATGTTCTTTAGCAAGTTGCTTTGCTCTTGATTTGGCATCTTCAGTTTTAATTCTAGTAACCTCGCTAACAGCTTTCATATCTACTAAGAATTTACTACCATCACCAATTCCCTGAATTCCATGCAAACCAGGTTCTCCACCGCTCATGACTGGAGACTCATCAGGTTCTACTGCAACTATTTTTAAACCTGGCCAATATTGCTTCAATTCCTTTTCACATCCCATTAGAGTTCCACCAGTTCCTGTTCCAGTAACTAAAGCTTGTACATATCCAAGACTATCGTCTTGTCCATGAAAAGATTTTACAATTTCACGTGCAGTACCTATCTCATGTGATTCTATATTTAGTGGATTGCCAAATTGATTGCAATTAAACCACCCGTTTATTTCACATAATTCATCTCTAAGTGCAATGGCCTCATCGAAAGCCCCGGCTTCTACTTCAATAAGTGTTGCTCCATAAAGTTCTAGAGTTTTCTTACGTTCCATTGACATATTGTTAGGCATAATGATAACACATTGATACCCTCGTTCTGCTGCTAACCATGCAAAGCTAACGCCCATATTTCCAGAAGTGGCTTCGCATATAGTTCCACCTGGTAATAGAGTTCCATTTCTTTCTGCTGTGTTAATAATGTGTGATGCCGGTCGATCTTTAATTGATCCAGTTGGGTTGAATAGTTCTGCTTTAGCCCAAAGTTTTTTACCGATTTGTATCATAGGTGTATTGCCTATGTGATTGCTGAGTTGTGTTCTGCTTTTTAAATTCAACGTGATACTGTGTTAATTTAGTTTGATATATTTCTTTCTGTTTTGTATATACATTTGACCTGAAACTGGCTCTAATAATTCTCTGCCCATCATGTCATATTTTTTATTATCATTTAATTGATCTAATATCAACTCTTCAATGCCGACTGTGTTGCTATCATATATCGACACCCAATCATTTCCGTTATGAAATATAGAATCGCACGTATAACAGTATTCTATAATCTGATTAAATGCTGGTACGTAATAGAATTCTGTAGAGATACAAACCTTTACGGTATCAGACATATTAACATACGGAAAATAATCTGTCATACCAGTACCTGAATAACATATCTGATCATCACATACTGACCAAATCACTGCAACAGAATCTACCGGTGACATCATTGCATTTGTAGTATCTAATGTTATTGATAATCCTGTTACTGGATATTGTGACCATCCAAGCGAATCACACGTTACTAATTGATTTTGTGCATTGGCTTTCATTGACCACATACACATTACTACTAACCAAAATACTGCTACTATAAAATAGCCCTTACTTTTACTCATCTTCTCCATCTTCTTCTCTTTTTATTTATTATTAAAATATTTTACTAATATATGTGCTGACTTATAGTTAGTCGCTAGTGGTATATTATGCACATCACACAACCTCATCAACATTGAAATATCTACATCATGTGGATGTTTGTCTAATGGATCTCTAAAGAATATAACTCCATCTATTTCTCCTCGAGTTACCATAGCTCCAATCTCAGCATCACCTCCCATTGGTCCACTTGCTACTAACTGAACTTCTAAACCAGCATGCGTGATCATAGTTCCTGTGGTTCCAGTTCCTACTAAAGAGACTTCTTTGCGTTTAAAGAAATCTAGTCTTTTCATTACAAAGGCAACCATATCTGCTTTTTTACCGTCATGTGCTATCAGTGCTAGTTTCATATCTCTTAATTTACTTTTTTAATTAAGGACAAACCGTCTCTTAGCCAGTCTGGATTTCCAGATGCTTCCCATTTAATTAAGTCTTGTTGAATTATTTCAAATCCGTATTCTTCAGATATCTTTCTAAATTTAGTGATATCCATATTAGATCTTCCTGCTACGTTCTTAAAGTTATCATCGTTACCTTGTTGAATGTTTGCGTGGTGAATCCAACACCAGCCACCAGATTTTAATACTCTTGATATTTCTTCTAGATAACTATCGATAACTTCTTCGTGCATGTGGACAAAAGAATCAAATGAGAATACAAGATCCTTAGAGTTTGATTCAATAGCTCTTAGATCTTTGCCATTGCCTACATGATAACCAGATATATGATCACCGTATCTTTCTTTACATCTAGCAATACATGTGTCGCTTAGATCTAAAATCTCTAAATCTATATTAGCTTCTAAAAGTTTTCTGGTCATTCGGCCTCGGCCCGGTGCAATCTCTAGTACACTACCTTTAATTAAAGAACCAACTCGCGGTGAGATAACTTCGTTCCAGAGTTTGTCTGTGGTTTCGAAATGAGTAGACCACTCTTCACCATCGTTTTCCCAAACGTTAACATCGTTCCAGATTTCGTGATTTCGTTTGATGTTAAACTTTAAGTTGCCCATTCTAGTCTGCTCTAAACGATTTTACCATAGAGACTGATCTACTAGTACATCGCCAGCAGAGTGCTCGGTCGGTACGTTCGTCTACATCCATAGTTTCTAAACATGGACCATCTTCAGGTGCATACTCGCCCCACTTTGAGTTTTCAGGGTCGTGGTTCATGCATTTAATGGTCTTCATTCCTTTTCGTTTGTTGTCCTTAGTCATAGAGTGCTCTCTTTATTTAGGTTTACTATTATATAAAGCTAGATTGATTAGTTTCATTCTCATAGGTCTTATTAGGGAAATTTAGGAAAATTCCCAGCACTAAGGGAAAATTCAGCACCACAGCTTCGCGCGTATACCATAAAGGTCACTCTCTGGTCCCTCACCCTCGCTGGTCCATCACTGGTCCTCTGAGATACCGGTGTGGTTGGTCCTCCCCCGGGGGGCGCGATTCTTTAATAGAGTCCAGATACCAGAGTTCGCGCGTGAGGCTGATTCCACAGTAAGTCTCTGGTCTCTGAGTTCTCGAATTGTCTTCAGGTTCTCTGAGTACTCTAAGTGGTACCATTGCAAATTATCTGAGGTCTCTGAGGTCCATTGCTGGTGTATGTGTATCTGGGTACCCTAGAGCTTCATCTTCACCGCGCGCGTTTAAGTAGTGCGAAGTCTAACCAGTCCGCGATCATTTTGAGATCGCGTTGGTATTAGATTAGGCCCTGGAGGCTCTCATCCCCGGGGGCCCAATATTTTTTTCGCTCTCAGGTATACGTTTTTTGGTGGGGGTCGGGACCTCTGAGTTCTCTGAGTGATCTAAATAATCGAGTTGGGTTTACTGTAAGCCTCTGAGGCCTGGGATGAGGTGGGCCCCGCTGTGATACTTATTGCGCAAATAGCACTTATGAAATAAAGCTATAGCTAAGTTAATTATCTACTCTCCAGGCCTATAAATCGCCGCGACTCCACATGTCACCCCCAGGAAATTCGCACTCTCTGGTCCCTGGGTACTCTTTAAGCTCTATATGCTCATATGCGCGTATTGCTTCATTATAGTCTCTCTGACTCATATGGCATTCTGACCCATTATCCGATTTACACACTTGACTCATTTGACTGATTAGACTCATTTGCACTCCCTCCCTCTGGGTACCAGATTAGCTTTCTCTGGTCTTTTATGCTGGTAGGCTCCCCGAGCTTCTCTGCGCTCCTCTGCGTCTAATCATATGATTGATGTGTTGGTGCTTCTGTGCGTGTGCGAGCTCAGCTGATACCAGTATATGCCTGTAAGCTCTAGGTCTTCTAGGTGATAATTGTTGTTGGGTGCTCGCCAGCTCTTTGGGTAATCTTGGTAAAGTTGGCTTGGGGTACTGGTGCGCCCTAAGGCCCCTAGAGCTCCTGGGAAGCTTCCTGGAAGCGCTCTGGGGACTTCTCTGGGTAAGCTCCTGGAGAAGCTTCTGGGAGCGTTGGCCGGCTTAGTCCCTGGAAGCTTACTGGGGAGCGCTGCTGGGTACGTTTGCCCTGGAGCTTTGCCCGGGACCTTATCTTTCCTCTGAAACCCAATACTTTCTTTATATGCTTCGGTCCCCTGGAGGTTTCAAATTGTTCGTAACTTTATTAGCCTGGATTTTTTAGTGTCAACTATTTGTGGTATATTAGTACTGTAATTAAAAAGCTAAAAGATATGTATATTAAAGAACACTATGACAAAATTTCCGAATCCACTACCTTCTCTATTGAGCAAGCTATAGGTGGTAAAATGCACCGCTTCTATACTAGTGAGTATGGCTTTAAGTGGGACGTTGAGTATGAATACCGAGTGATCACTAAGTGTGTTGCTGGTTTCTTTACTATCTCTGATGGTAAGTCTACCCTAGAGAACTTGGTTGGCCGATACCAAAAGAATGCTCTCCATACTATAGAGCTTAAGTCTACCCATCCAGGTGCAGATCATTACTTGACTGCTTTGGCCCTTAAGGCTGGTAAGTTTGTTACTGTAGCTAACTGTATCTTGGATAATATTAAGATTGGTACTATCCATAGTTGCTTCCCTAAGATGGCTGATCATGGTCACTGGAAGGCTATTGGTTCTAAAACTTGGGCTGACAATGCTTATAAGCTAGAGGATTCATTTAAGAATATTACTCTAGTTGAGGCTTAATTGGTAGCGCGCACTAGTTGATTCACATTGGCGACTTCTTATAGTCGCCTTTGTTAGTTATAGGGTGGTTGGTATAATCGCGGTACTCCTAATATAATACGTGATTTTTGCTATTTGTTTCATCCATAGTTGCGAGTTATTAGTGTTCGTAAGTTGTTCGTAACTCGTCGCTGAATTGCTTTGGGTTGTCATTTAATTGTCGTATATTAGTAGTATAGGTTGAAGGTCAGTCCTTCCCTAAGGGCGTAGCTTTTTGATCGGAGCTGGAAGAGTAGACTCCGCCCTACATATATTTTTTTTATATGGCCTAATATAAGGGCCTAAAAATAGTTGTTAAATAATTTTTTATTGTCAACTTTTTGTGGTATATTAGCTATGTAAGTTAATTAATAAACCCCTTATACAATGCTTGAGTTCCTTACTAGTCCTATTTGTTTTAGCCTTCTTGAATTTGTTCTTTGCTGGATCGGCGTACAGCTTATAGGTGAGACCGCTGCTTTCGTTAGTAACATGATCAGTAACCATATCCACCAGAAAAAACAAAAATAAATTGAAAATAAACCGCAAATAATTTTTTTATGTCAAATATTTGTGGTATATTAGTAGTATACTAATCGAGGCTGCTGCCTCACTAAAATCATCTCTATGAAAAACTATTCTAAATCTTACGTTCGTAAAAATGACAACTATGCTGGTAAAGTCGAGTACTATCAAGCTATGCTGTCTAATGCTGTTGATGCTCTTGATATGGATAAGATCAACTTCTATGCTAGTAAGCTTGAGTACTTCCTTGATCGTCAGGTTGCATGCTCAGCTAAGTTGGACCTCTCTATGGCCGCTGAATCTATTTAAAAATTGTTCGTAACTTTGTCAGCCCAGATTTTGGGTTGTCAATAGTTTCACGTATATTAGTACTGTAATTAATCGTTAATCTTAAACAAAAACAAAATGAGTAAAATTCAATCTTTCAATCGCCCAGCCCTTAAGTCTCTTCGTGTATCTCTTGATGCTGCTTTAGCTAAAGTTGCTGCTGAGCACGGTATTTCTATTTCTGCTGGTAACATCTCTTTCACTGCTGAGACTGCTACTATTAAAGTTAACGCAGGTGTCATCGGTTCTGGTGGAGTTGCTGTTACTAAAGAGGCTCAAGCCTTTGATCAGTATAAGAATCTAGTTGGTTTAGGTCATCTTAATGTTGGTGATCAAGTTACTATTCAAGGTAAAGACTATACGATTGCTGGTTATAAGCCACGATCTAAGAAAGCTCCTGTACTAGTTAAGCAGGTTAATAACGGTGGAAGCTACAAAGTCTCTATCGAAATGGTTAAACGTTATAACGGTTAATTAATTGTTCGTAACTTTTGCAGCCCAGATTTTGGGTTGTCAAAAGTTTCACGTATATTAGTAGTATAATTGTTGGTTGATCCAGCGCAAAAACAGAGAAATTATGAGTGTAAATAAAGTTTTAGTTCAGACACAGTATTATGAAAACTACGGGTTCCATGAAGGTCGCGAGGCTTGGAAGCCTAAAGGCGGTCATACCTTCTCTATTGAGATGGATGCTGATTTGCTAATGTACTCTAATCCAGCTGAGGTTTTCTCTAAGATGCTGGAAGCTCATAACACTGATCTAGAGAAGTTTGAGTATCGTGATTATGAAGTACAATGGCAAACTCCTACTGTGTTAGGTACAGCTGCCGATTACGTTAAAGCAAACAGCCCAGTAGAAGCCAAATAAATAATCCTGGTAATGAAACAATTCACTACCTTTTCGTATAACAATTAAATTAAGAAACATATGTCAGTATTAACAACATTATCCGCAACTGAAATCGATAACCGCAAGGCTATGACACGTAACTCTCAGTCACTACGTAAGACTGTAGCAGTACGCGATATCAACCTCATCAATGATACTACGATCGAATACCAAGGTAAACGATTAGAGATCACTAAGGACGCATTTAAAGGTCTGATGAAAATCATTGGTATGAGCCAAGCATTCGCTAGTAAGTTCGAATCCCTCTTTAGTCCTGAAGCAAAAGCTTCCTTTATCAACCAGATGAAGAATGCCATGGCAGCTCAGCTAAATGAGATTACCATTATTCTATCCCCTACCTCTAAGAAGGTTGTTGGCTTCACTAAGCTAGCTACGGATATTATTTCTCACGACCGATTCATTAACCTTGCCGACCAGATTATTGATCAACACGGCTTTGAGGTTACTAATTGGGGTATTGATGGTAATAAGGGTTCGGTTATTATTAACGCGGTGAATCCTAACGCCAACTTTGATCTTGGTGCACTCGGCCTTTCTGATGAGGTATTCAACTCGGGTATTACACTTAAGAACTCACCGATTGGTGGTATTCAAGTTATGCCGTATGTAAACCGTATGTGGTGTACTAACGGCCTTACTACTGGTTTGGCTAACGAATCTTACTCTCTTAATAACTTGAGTAAGGAATCTATGGAGAACTTCTTCCAACACATGAACCAATTGCAAAAGAATGGGTTTGTACCTACTGACTTTGCTAATACGGTTAAGTTGGCTACTGAAACTCCAGCTTCTCTATGGGAAATGGAACGAGCACACAGTATTGTTAAGCGTGTAGCTGGCGATGGTGCTGACTCTTGGATCCCATTGAATGATAATCGTGGAGCATACACTAAGATGAATATGAATCCTGCGGATTTCACTTCAGCTCAGAAAAAGAATGCTCGTACTGACCAATCAATCTGGTCTCTTGTTAATGGTGTTACTCACTGTGCGACTCACGCTCCTGAAAACATTGCTTTCAATATGACTGACCGAGAATCTACTGAGATGATGGTTCAAGCTGGTAACATACTTGGTAAGAACTTTGATTTAGGTAACCAAATGGCTTCGCCGTTTGCAAGTAACGCACACTTAGAAACATCAGCTCAGGTTGGTGCACTTCTAAACTAAGATACAATTATCTCGGAACCAAGATCACGGACAATCGAAACTCTATCAAGTGCCGTTGAGGTTCCGAGCCAATTGCTTATGAAAACAGAGAGGAGTATGGTAATAGCATCAAGCAAACTGCAGTACCGCCACTGAGTTAGACTATAGACCTAAGTCCTCCCGAGAGCCACCTATCCGATACAGGAAACAGTGGCTCTCTTTTTTTGTTGAAAATAATTTGAAAATAAACGCTAAAATATTTTTTATTGTCAATTATTTGTGGTATATTAGTACTGTAATTAAAAGCTAATAATCATGAAGATCACATTCGACATCAAATTCCTTCTTATCGCTATCGCTAGTTTTGCTGTAGCCGCTATGACCATCACATCTACTATTGACTCTTATATCCACTTTGCTGGTGAAGCCAATGCTGCTGCCTTCTTTTTGGTAGCGTCTATGTTAGGCGTCCTTGCAGGTATCTGTTCAGTAGATACTATTAAGATCGGTCGTTATACCTTAGTTGGTAAGAAATAATTGTTCGTAAGTTTTTGCGCCCAGATTTTGGGTTGTCAAAAGTTTCACGTATATTTACTATGTAATTAAAAGTTAAAGATATGCTATATACACTTAAACAAAAAACAAAGACCTCTATCGAGGCGCGGTCAGTAGAGACTGCTAAAACAATTCAAGTTACCAATGCGGATCCTAAATTCTCTAAGGTACAATCATACCTCAATGCAGGTAAACTACTTAGTATCACTGAAGCTGGTACTTGGTCAGGCCGTAAGGATTATGAAGGGCACTTAAAGACCTCATCTCCAGTTGCAGCTACCAAGACTAAGGCACCTAAGATCAAGCTGACTAAGCTAGATGATCTTAAGTTCTCAGATGATCTGTTCACGCCTATGGCTACCGGAACCGTGGCTGATAAGTTTCTATCTAATGAAGGTGGCTTCATGCCTGGGTCTAACATCATGGCAGCAGGAGCACCAGGTGTTGGTAAGACTACTGTCCTTCTAGAGATGCTTTACAATGTCCAACTTAAATCGGACAAGAAGGTACTCTTTATCTCGGCTGAAATGAATCAGTTGGACATGGCACGTTACCTTAAAAGATTCCCTCACTGGGGCCAACTACCAATCCTCTTCTTGAGTGACTATGTAGATCAAGACCCTAAGGCAGTAATCGAGGCTACCCTTAAACAGGGTTGGGACTTGGTCTTAACTGACTCTTACACTGAGGTTAATGACACTGTTAAAGAGGAGTGCGGCCTAACCCGTTCTAAAACTGAAAAGTGGTTCTTAGACCTAATGATCGCCCAAAACAAAGGTGAAAACAAACGCAAGGTATACACTACCTTTATCACTATCCTACAGTTATCTAAGGGTGGTACATTCGTCGGCTCTAACAAACTAAAGCACATGACTACTGCCATGATGGACCTCAACTGGAAGGGCGGAGAGAATAGTTCAGAAAGGTATATGGAGTTTACTAAGAACCGTCTGGGTAATGTAGGCCAAAAGCTGTTCTTTGATTTCACTAACGGAGTCTCCTTTGATGAAGGCCGATACTCACGAGACCTCTTAAATGAGGCGCTGATAGCCGAAGAGAAACTCAAGCTCGGAGCTGAAGACTCAGCCTTTGATAGCCTGTTTGGTTCACTCCCGACGGAGGCCGAGACAGTAAACGCTGTCCAGGACGCAGGAATAGTATAAA
>Ga0181411_1000230_pt1 | contig 19229 bp, 30 predicted proteins | sample 34SPOviralmetaG_FD_130114 | JGI IMG/M metagenome (GOLD analysis project Ga0181411, IMG submission 130114) | Marine viral communities from the oligotrophic San Pedro Time Series (SPOT) site, San Pedro Channel, CA, USA - 34 SPOT_SRF_2012-07-09 | ecosystem: Environmental > Aquatic > Marine > Strait...
CAGGACAATTCTTTGTTACAACATACAGCACATGTACGTAATTCAATAGAGTAGAAATTTATATTTAATAGTATGGCAGAAGAACAGATTGATATTAGTTTTAAGGTTAACGGTGTAGAGACCGCAGTTAAATCTGTAGATGAACTAAAGAAAAAGGTTAATGATCTAGAAGCAGCAGAGAAATCTGCTGAGAAACAACAGGGTTTCTTTAGTAAAAAACTAGATGATTTTAAAAATACACTGAAAGAATTCGGTGCATCATTTAAAGATCTTAAAGGTGGATTCGCATCTATGAGTAAAGGTCTGTCAGGTGTTGCCAAAGGATTTGGTTTATCTGCTAAATCTGCTAATATATTTGGTAAAGTTACTGCGAGTGCTATTGCAGCAACAGGTATTGGTTTAATAATACCATTAGTTCTTGCATTAGTTAATTACTTTACTAACTTAGAAGGTGGAGCCAAAGCACTTAAAAAGGTTATGGCAGGTCTTGGAGCTATTGTCAGTAATGTTGGTAAAGCTCTTAAGTTGTTAGTTAGTGGTGATTTTTCAGGTGCATTCAATACTTTAAAAGATTCAGTAAATGAAGCAACTAGTGCAGTAGATACTTTATTTGATGCAGAAAAGAAATTATCAGAATTACGTAAAAAGACTATTGTAGAGAATGCTAAATTAAATCAAGAAGTTGAAGCACAAAAGAAAATACTTGAAGATACAACTCTTAGTTTAGATGATCGTATAGAAGCACTCGATAAAGTTACAGCAGCAACTAGACAATTGGCTAAAAACCAGATTGAAGAAACTAATCTAGCATTAACTGCTGCGCAAGCACAGTTAACACTTACAAATAACTATGAAGAACGTAGAGAAGCACAAAAAGCAATTGCAGAACTACAAGCACAATTAATTGAACAAACTACTTCTTTACAAAATGTAGAGTATGATGCTGAGAAAGTTGGTAGAGAGATTAGAAAAGCTGCAGCGGATGAACGTAAAGCTGCAGCAGAAGAAAGAATAACACAAGAACGTTCTACCTTAGATCAATTACAAGCACTCAGAATAGCAGCAATAGATGATGAGTTAGAACAATCATTAGCACAGTTTGATGCTATGGAAGAGAAAGCGATGGAAGAGTTAGATGCTAACAAAGCAACTCAAGCACAAAAGTTAGAAGCTGAAAGATTATTCGCTGAACAACGTCAAGCTATTATAGATGAATTCGCAGCTGCAGAGAAAGCCAAAACAGATGAAGCTGATACTATTGCAGAAGATAAAAGAAAGGCAGACCTAGAGACCCTGACAACATACCTCGAAGCTGCCAGACTTGCCAAGATAGATGATGCTATGTTATTAGCACAAGAAGAGTTACGTATAGCAGAAGAAAAAGCCATTGCAGAAGTTACATTAGCAGGTGCTACCGCAGACCAGATATTGGCAATCCAAGAACAATTTGCTAACGAAAGAAAGAAGTTAGATAAAACCTCTTCTGACTTTAAAAAGAAAATGGCACAAGAAGAAAAAGACTCTGCAATTAATGTGGCAGGTCAAGCATTTGGTGCTATTGCAAGTCTTAGTGCAGAAGGAAGTGCAGTACAAAAAGCTTCGGCAGTAGCTGCATCAGTTATCAATACATATCAGGGAGCAACATCAGCATATGCACAAACAGTTGGTGGTCCAGTAATTAAAGGTATAGCAGCAGGTGTTGCTGTAGCTGCAGGTTTAGCAAATGTTAAAAAGATCTTATCTACTAAAACACCAGGTGGAAAAGGTGGAGCTAGTGGAGGAACTGCATTACCATCAGAAGTAGCAGCACCAGCATTTGACCCGGCATTGGCACTAGCAGGTGCAGCTGAAGGACAAGAACAAAACAATGTATTAACATTAGGAGAACAAACTGGAAGTAGTAGTGCTAATGTTATGAGGGCTTTCGTTGTCTCGGATGATATTACATCACAACAAGAAGCTGATAAGAAAATAAACGATCTCGCAAGATTATAATATATAAGATATGAACAAGATAGTAGAGTTATTAATAGATTGGGATAATTTAGAATTCGATGACTTAGGTGTTTCGATAATGTCATTAGTCTCAGAACCCGCAATAGGTATTGCATGGCAAAAGTTTGCTGCACAACATTTTGTAGAAGTTAAACCAGGAGAGACTGAAGAAGAATATGTGAGTAGATGTGTACCTGTTTTAATTGAAGAAGGATTCGAATCTGATCAAGCTGCTGCTATTTGTTATGGTTCTTTTGAACAGACTGAAGAGTTTTTACCAGAAAATCCATGTACAGAAGGTTATGTTGCATATGGTACTAAAAACAAAGATGGTAGAGAAGTTCCTAACTGTATTCCTATTTCTGCTGAAATGGAATTTGAATCTTATACAGATTATCCAGATGCTGCAAGAAATAATGCTAAGAGAGCAATTGAATATAAAGAAGAGAATGGTAGTGATTGCGGCACACAGGTTGGCTGGACAAGAGCAAGACAATTAGCAGATGGTAAACCTATCTCAGAAGAAACTATAGCTAGAATGGCATCATTTGCCAGACATGAACAACATAGTGATGTTCCATATTCAGAAGGATGTGGAGGTATTATGTGGGATGCATGGGGTGGAAGCGCTGGTGTTAACTGGGCTAAATCTAAATTAGCAAGTATTAGAGCAAGTAAATCCTTAGAATATACTGAGGAACACATGGATAAAATTGAAGAGTTAATTAGTCAGTCAGATTTTGGTAAAACGTTTGATCCAAAGACAACATCTTATGTAGATATGTCTAAAGAAACATTTGCTGATGCTGATGGAGTTATTGCAGGTATAGGAGCACTTAATGATTTATTAAAAACTACTGAAGATATTGAAGCTAATTATGTATATAAGTATACTGAAGGAGAACGTTCAAATAATACAAGACGTTTCTGTACTATTCTAATGAATGCAAATAAATTCTTTACTCTTCCTGAAATTAACCAAATGAGTGCAGAAGGTGTTAATGGTGAATTTGCTGAAAAAGGTAAAGCCCGTTATGACATTTTCAAATATCATGGAGGATTATATTGCCGACATTTTTGGACCCGATATAGAACATATAAAACTGCTGACAATAGAGATGTTGTAATAGAAGAAGGACCAGCAAGAGGTGTTGCAGGTATTATGACTGAAGATCAAAGAAATGAAGGTAGAATGACTTTTAATGAATCAAGTCAATGGCATTTTTCAGATGATGAGCAAATGAAAATAGTTGGACCGGCAATGGTGCCTGGAATGATGATCCCAAGATATGATAAAGATGGTAATATGTTCCATGTATATTTTAGTAAAGAAACTGTTGAAAAGATTGCACAAAAATTCTTAGAAGAAAACAATCAACATAATACTGATATTAACCACGACGATAATATTAGCACAGAGAACACACTGCTTGAATCCTGGATAGTCGAAGATCCTGACATGGATAAATCTAAATCAATGGGATTCAACGTACCAGAAGGCACGTGGATGACTAGTTACAAAATAAATAACCAAGAAACTTGGAAACAAATTAAAGAAGGTAAATTGAATGGTTTTAGTATAACTGGCCAATTTATAGAATCAACTGTAAAATAATGAATGAACTAAAAGATTCAGTAGCTAACGTAACCACATTAGGTGGTTTAGGTGCAACAATGTTGTCATGGAATGATATACTAACAGGAGTGCTAATCCTCACAGGTATTGTCTTAAATATCATGAGGATCAGAGCACATAGAAAGAAATTAGAAGACTAATTATTTATATTTAGCCTTGTAAACTGGAAGAACTGTATTTAATTCTTCTTTAGTAAATAAATGGTGTGTTAGTTGACCATAATGTTGTTGAAAAGCACGAGCATCTATTTCCCATGGTGCATTTAGATAGTCACCTTTATACTCTTCGCCTTTCCAATCACCTCTTAATTCTTTACCCCATCGCTGACGATGTTCAGTATGACCACTAAACCAACCTTCTTGAAATTGTAATGCATGTCTTAGCTCGTGACCAATAGTTTCGAGTGCACTACTAAGAGTTTGACCATAATTAGCAGAGAAGTTAAAGACACATAAAGTGTCTGATGGTTTATAACAACCCATATACCGTGCTGCTGGTCCATATATATGCTTACGCTCATATAATAATGGTACATCTACACCAATCTGATCACAGATGTATTCGTGTGCGATTTGTAAATTCTTTGCAAACATCTTGTCTATGTCAGAGTATGCATAAATACCATTAACTCGATCTTTTCTAATTCTTTTTTTAGTTGCCATTTGATTATTTATTTATTGTTTATACTAGTTATACAGACCAAGTGGTCTTTGTTTCATATTTATATTTCATTACTGGACTAAATGCACTGTGATCAAACCCAAGATCATAATACCACTGACGCAAGAACGATAAGTATTGTGGGTCATTTTGATTTTTATATGCAGTAGGTATTAGAGTAACATCTAAACCAAGATCATCTGCAAGATCAAGTACTTGTTCCATAACTCGAGTACCAACACCTTTACCTTGTTTTTTAGTTTCGATCATATAAACTTCTATAGAGTCTGTAGTGCCTTCGCCAAAGATAATATTAAAGGTTTTGTGAAAAAGACCAATTAGTGCACTATTTTCTTTTGTATTGTACCACTCTTTGCCTTTCCAATATGTAGCAGTATTTTTAGATTCTGCTATTTCTGCTTTTACTTTAGAATGGTCATAACCATATTTGTCTACGAAAGCACCCATAAATACCTGTAATACGTTTTTAGGATCTTCTAAATACTTTTCTAATTCTTGTTCTGTTAATTGTACTTTTGTCATTTTAATTTAGTTTAGTGAGGTAGTAACCTCCATTAGTATACTACTAATATACCACAAATAATTGACATAAAAAAATTATTTAGCATTTATTTTCAAACTTTTGTCAATTCCGTTGCAACATATATTTAATAGTATAGGTGAAACACATCTATAACTAAACTAAAAATACCTATAAATTATGAATGTAAATGACGTAATTGGAAAGTTGAAAGTTATGCTTTCAACTGAGGTTGTTGAAACTAAAATGGCTGAGGCTACTTTAGTTGATGGCGTCCAGGTATATACTGAAGGTGAACTAGAAGCAGGAGCAATCTTGTTTATTAGAGCAGGTGAAGGTGTATCTGAAGACCCATTTGCTCCAGCTGGAGTACATGAAACAACTGATGGTTTATTGGTTACTGTCGGAGAAAACGGTGAAATTACTTCTGTCGAAGAAAAATCAGCTGACGTTGAAGCTGAAAAAGAAGAAGAAGTAAAGATCGAGATGGAAGAAGACGAAGACATCAAAATCGAAGTTAAAGAAAAAGACTTTGATATGGATGAATTAGTTGAAGCTATCGTTGAAATCGTTAAACCTCAAGGCGAAGTAATCGAAGAACTAAAGAAAGAGCTAAATCTTTTAAAAGAAAGGTTTAATACAGTAGCAGGTGAACCAGCTGCAAAACCAGTACGCAACACTTTCTCTGAGAACAAAGTTATTAGAGATGAAATGTTTGCAAAAAGAATGGATGCATTAAGAGCTATCCGCAACAAATAAATTTAACTAAAAAAACAATTAATTATTATGGCATTTGGATTTGACATATCAGCACTACCAGCCTATACTGACCAGGAATCACTTTCTTTAATCAGTAAGGTCGTGCTTAAAACAGACTTATTAGACTACGTAGATTTAAGATCAGGTTTCAGCAGTGGAACAGTAGCAATTAACTTAGTTGATGCAGACTTACCTGTATCAGCATTATCTTGTGGATGGACTTCAGACGGTGAAGTAACTTATTCTCAAGTAAACGTCACAATTGAGTCTCTCCAGAGCAAGACGGAAATGTGTATCGAAGATTTGAGATCGGTGTACCAAAGTTCTTTTATGAACGCAGGTACTGGTAACGACTTCTTACCATTTGAGAACGTCATTGCGGAGAGTTATACTGACAAATTAAGAAAATACAATGAAGGTTTCTTAATCAATGGTTTCGGTACAACTACAGGATTAAAAGCACAGATTACTTCTGCAAACGGAGCTAATTTACAAGCAGGTACTCCTGCAGCATGGACTGCAGCTAATGCATTTTCTCAAGCACTTGATTTATATGATGCAATCGACGAATCTGTAAAAGACAGAGACGATTTGATCATGACTGTTTCTCCTGACGCATACAGGGCCCTAGTTAGAGCTTTAGTAGCACAGAACTTATACCACTTCAATTCAGTTGAAGGTAATGATATTCTTATCTTACCAGGAACAAATATCACTGTAGTGCGCTCGTCAGGGCTAGTTGGTTCTGACTACAAATTTGCTGGACCAGGTAAAATGATCCTTGCAGCTACCGGATTGACAGATGAGCTAGATAGCTTCCGTTTCTTCTATGATGAAGCAGCTGATGTAATGAAGTTTAGAGCAGCCTGGAGATTAGGAGTAGGAGTAGGAGAGGTTAACGTCTTCGCTACAAACGACATGGCTTAATAAATAACCTTAAATTAGGAGTGTTTTTGCTGCATAGGCATTGACACTCCTAATTATAATTAACTTAAAAAAACACGAATAAATTATGGCTTGTAGTAATATCGTTGCAGGACTATCTAGAGATTGTAATACTAACCAGGGAGGTATAGAAAGTATCTATATCGCTAATGGTCCAGTACAATCAATCACAGAAACGTCTGGAAATGTAACAGCAATCACCGTAGGTGGGAGCTCAATCGGACCATCGGATTTCTTTGAGTTTCAAACACCAAGACAAACTTCTAACTTAAATAGTACAATTACAGTTTCACAAGAAGCTGGAACTGCTACATTTGATCAACAATTAACTATGGTATTCAACAAGATGAATACTGATATGAGAAACCAATTACTTTTATTATCTGAAGCAACTGATTTAATTATCATCGCTAAAGACAATAACGGAGTATTCTGGTCAGTTGGATTAGAAAGAGGAGGATATATGATTTCTGGAACTGCGGCTAGTGGAACAGCATATGCTGACGCTAACCAAATGCAGATCATTGTCGGAGGTATTGAAGCACACCCGATGTACACTGTAGATTCATCAATCGTAGTAGCGTAAGCTACATAGATTGTCTCTATATATGACGAAGAAAGAGGACTTAGGTCCTCTTTTTTTATATCAATTGTTTAGGTGGATTTATAGTCTTTATAGGTGATCTTTTCCATCTCAAGTTACCATCACCTAATTTACCACATAATAGTTTTTTATTACCTACTAATAACATACTAGGTGGGTACCCTGACAGCAGAGGTGAGCCTGGTTGTGTTAACTGTTCTAGTGTTTGGTACTTTATATCTGGTTCTATTTGTAGTTCAAACGCTGTCTGGTACATTCCATCTAAAAGTAGTCTAATTCTATCAGGATTCCATGGACCTACTAAACTAGCATCTAAATCTCTAGTTATTGGTTTGTGTAATATACCACCATATACCCATAATTCATAGTCAGACCAGTCCATTTGTTTTACTTGATCTAACCATTGAATGAATCTTGCGTCATCCATACTGGCAATAGGTAGAAATTTATCACATTTTAAGATCATACACCAACTTTTATGTTTTTTATATTTAATAGTATAGAAACAAAGTTAATTAACATGACGTTATACGCTATTGAAGGTAGTCTTCAAACTTACATATATTTAAATCTAGCTAATCAAACATTGACAGATTATATATTCACTTTAACTAGTCAGTATAGTCATCAACCATTGGAGTTAACTGCAACTGCGTTAACTACGGGAGATAGATATACAAAGTACAGTATAACTTTTCCAACTGGATTTGGTGATGAACACAAGAACGGTGTATATAATTGGTCATTATCTATTAATGATAATCCAATATCATATGGTTTAGCCAAATTAATTACAGAACCAGGAGGAAGTATGGGAACAGTTGCTTATGATTCAGGAACAGACACTGAAGAAAGAGTAGCAGATGTATATTATAGACCAAATTATTAAAAACAAATATGGAAGAAAATAACAATTTATATTCAATTAAAGGATCTCAGTTCCAAGCTATTGAATTACCAGCAATTAAAGAAGTTAGAGGAAAAGATTACATGAGCTTTGGTGCTGATAATTTATTTCCACAATTATTAATTGATTTATATGATAACTCTGCAATGCACCATACTTGTGTAGATGCAATTAAAGAAGGTATTTTAGGAGAAGGTTTAGAAACTATTGGTGATGAATATATCAATACTGCTGGAGAAAGTATAGATGAAATACTTGAAAAAATTACATTAGATTATGCGTTATATCAGGGTTATTCTATCAATGTTATATGGAATAAAGAAGGAACTGGTATTGCTGAAATTTACCATTTACCGTTTGCTAACGTTAGATCTGGTAAAAGAGATGAAGAAGATAAAGTTAATGAGTACATGTATTCGTCTAATTGGGCGAATCTTCGTAAATATCCGTTTGAAACGTATAAATGCTTTGATGCAACAGATAACAAAGGAGACAACGCAAGTCAAGTTTATTATTGTTTTAACTATACTCCTGGCAATGAGGTTTATCCTTTACCTGGTTATGTTGGTGCATTAAATGATATAAATTTAGATCACAGAATTAGTGTCTTTCACAATTCTAATATATCACAAAATTTAATGCCTTCCATGATAATAAAAATGAACAATGGTATTCCTACACCAGAGGCACAGCGTGAAATTTATAGAGAAATTCAAAATACATTTAGTTCTGAATCTAATGCTGGGAAGTTCTTTTTAACATTCTCTGATGGTTCTGAAAGAGCTATGGATGTCCAAACTATTGATGCTTCGAATGATGACTATTACATTACACTTGAACAGCGAATTTCAAGTAGAATTTTGACAAGTCATAGAATAACTTCACCACTTTTATTGGGAATTAAAGATGCTAGTGGTTTTAGTAATAATGCAGATGAGATCGCAGTAGCTTATGCACACTTCGAGGGAACAGTAATTGAACCTAAACGTAAAAAGATATTATCTAGTTTTGGATATATTTTAAAACTTGCAGGTTATAATGTTAAAATGAAAATTAAACCAAATAGGTTATTAAGTATGAGTGATGTTAGTGATGCACCTGGTGATATTAACCAAGATGCACCTAATACAAGAGATGCAGACGTATACCCAGACGAAATATAATAAAACAAATGGACACAGTATTACTAGTTAGTGAACAAAGAATGAAGCAATGGACTTCATTAGATAATAACATACGCATTGATGTTCTTACACCAAGCATTTTAAATGCACAAAGTGTGTATACACAGCAGTCATTAGGATCTCGTTTTTATAATAGATTAAAATCAGGAGTTGTAGCAAATGATTTAACTACTAACGAGAATAATTTCTTACGTGACTATGTTGGACCTTCACTTATGCAATATGCATTGTATTTAGTGTTACCTAGTTTAAAATATAAATTAGTAGAAAAAGGAATTGTTAGTGGAACTTCAGAAGAAACTGCTGCATCGACATTGGAAGATATGAAATATCTTAGACAGAATGCCATGAACTTGGCACAGTTCTATGATGAAAGATTAAGGGAATATTTAAGTGATAATCCTGGTATGTTTCCAGAATATCAAAATCCTGGAACAGATGGTATGCAACCTGATAGAGGTGAAGCATATCAAAATCAATTAGTAACTAAAATACCAACAACTAGAAATGAAAGAGATCTCTGGATATACGCAGATTGCGGGACGGATTGCGACCCCGACTGTAGCAGCTGCAACTAAGGCTACTCGCAATAATGTTAAAAAGTTAAAAATATACTTACGTAAAAATGGGAACATTGGACAAAAAGTTAAATAGCTGGGTTAGTAAGAAGTTGTTTGTATTCATCATAGCAACTGCCCTCGCTGTGTTTGGTGATCTAACATCATCAGATTGGGTAACTATAGCAACAGTATATATAGGAACACAGGGAGTCATTGATGCTGTCACAAAATTAAGAAAATAATATATGCAATCAGTACAACAACAATACGTATTAATTCAAAGTCAAGGAGCAGTAACAGAACCAGTTAATGGTAATTGGTTACAAGGTTATTGTGAATATTTAGGTGTTACAGAGCCAGTAAATTCAAGTTGGTTACAAGCACTTTGTATTAATTTTGGAATAACTCAACCTCTTTATGGAAGTTGGACTATTGCATTAGCAAATTACTATGGTATTACAGCACCACAAAATGGAACATGGTGGTATGCATTATCACAAGCACCAGTTCCACAACCAACATTCCAATGGGATTTAAATACAAATCAATGGGAAGCTGAAACAAGAACATGGTCACTAACATAAATTAAAATAAATACAAATTAATAAATTATGGCAACATTAACAGGACAACAAATAGACGCTACTTATCAAGGTATATTAAAGACTTTAGATAATGCAGCTCTTGATGGAACAAACAGAGTGATCTCTGATGGTGTAGGTACAGCACTACCATTAGAAGCATCAACAACAACAATTAAGTTTACAGGAAATGCAGACTTTACATCAGCAACAGTAACTGGTGATAATAACACTACTTATACTATAGGTTCAGTACAAGATGGATTAAATGCTGATATTAAATTAACAGATCAACTTGGAAATGAGTCTAAAGCAACTCTTGTAGCAGGAACTAATATTACTTTAACTAATAGTGGTAATGATTTAACTATAGCTGCAGCAGGTGGATCTGCTGGTATGGTAGCTGGTACTGGTTCTAATTCAGTACAGAGTGCTGTAACAGGAGCTACAGGAAATGCAAGTGTAAGTAATTCAATCGCGATTGGTAACGGAGCCTCGGCTTCCGGGGGCACGGGCGCCATGGCATATGGCCAAGATGCGGTCGCCAATGGTACGCATGCGGCAGCTTTTGGACAATATGCAGAAGCCACTACCTCATATGCTATTAGTTTTGGTAGAACTTCGGTCGCTTCGGGTGATGGTTCGGTAGCATTCGGGCAGCAAACATCAGCTGGTCAAGCTGGAGCGGTAGCAATGGGGCGCCAGGTTACAAGTATAAATGCAGACACTACTCACGTTAGAGCATTATATGTAGTTGCACCTGATGGTGGAACTGGTGGTAATGGTATTACAATGCTATCTCCAAACGGAACAGCATACACATTAACTGTGTCAAATGCAGGAGCTTTAGTTATTTCATAATAAATTGAAACAAAAATAAAGTAAGATATATAATTAATATCAATCTATTTTTATCTAGCGTGATTAATGCCATTTGACCGCTATGTTTATGTTTTATTGAACCTTAATGGTTCTGTTATTTTTTTTTACTTTTACGGATTGATACAAAGGGTAGAGTTTTCATAATCTCTACCCTTTTTTTGCGTCTATGCTGCATCGAGATTGACAAGTGACTTTTTTCTAAAATAACATAGATATATAATTTATGAAACAAAGACCACCTGTCCCATATAATAATCAAACAAACATAAATAATATGGAATATCAATCACGTAAACTAAGCTTTCATCAAGCTGAAAAGATTAGAGAGCTCTATGACAAGGGAGCTACCCAGAATCAGTTAGCAAGATACTACGATGTGTCTAAAGGAACTATTAAATCAATCGTACAGGGTAAGTCCTATGTGCGCGAGTACACTAAATATAATAAATAAACACAAACAATTAAATTATGGAAATCAACGAAAAACCAAAAGGTAAATTCTTTCTAACAAACAAAGAAAGACAAACAATCTTAAAACTAAGATTACAGAAGTACAGTATTAAACAAATTGCAGATGCAACAGGTAGATCTACTACTACAGTTAAAAGAATAATCTATAACTGGTAATATGAATCTAAAACAATTAATAGGATCGCAAGCTTATTGGATAGTTAATAAAGAATTAGCTATGTCAATAGGTTTACATGAAACGATACTACTACAACATTTAGTAGATTTAGCAGATTCTTTCTTTAAAAAAGGAGAACCATTTTATCAACAACAATCTAGACTAGTTAACGATTTACCATTATCAGAACATCAGATAAGGAAAGCTACTAAAGTATTAGTTGATAAAGGATTCATAACTGCTAAAAGATCTGGTATACCACCTAAATATCATTATGGTATATGCGAAGACAATCTATATAAGTTCTTTAACTTAACCTATAAACATGAAGAAACTGAATCTTTAAAGGTTAAGAAAGTTGACAAGAAACACCAAGAATTAACATTAACAGAAACAATTGACAATAACACTAAGTTAGTCGATACGACTGATGATATTCTCGGTAAGATCTTTTTTAAGATAGTAGAATTCTATCCTAAGAATAGAATAGGTAATCGTCAGCATGGACTAAAGAAGTTTAAACAACTGGATATTGATCAAGCTAAACTTGCCGCTACAAACCTAAAAAGATATTTAACAGTAGCAGGACAATACGTTAAATCTTTACAAAACTATATAGATCAAGAATGTTATTCAGAAGCGTGGTTAAAAGCAGAAGAAGAAACAAAACAGAAACAAAACAATATAACAGAAAACAAAACAAAAACATTTATACAAGATTATGACAACATCAGTTAAATTAAACAGAGAAGAAGCCAAAGAATGGTTACAAAAATCTAAAAATGGATCTATATTAATAGGATCTCCGGGCGTAGGTAAGACTACTCTAATTGCAAAACAAAGAATGGTTAGTGCATCATTACTTGCTATGGAATTCCAAGCAAATGGATTAGAAGCAGTTAAAGCGTTGATACAAAATCAAGTAGAATATCAAGACAAAACCGTTATTATAGATGATTTAGGTTTAGAAGATGACGTTAAACATTTTGGTAATGGTCTAGACCCAGTTGCATATGTAGTACAAAGAATTTATGATATTAATCAAATGTCAGATCAAAAGATTAAACTTATCTTTACTACTAACTTAGGTGAAAAGGCAATGATTGAAAAGTACGGTATTAGAGTTAAAGATAGAATATGGGAAATGTGTGATCGTCTTGTGATAGAAGATACAAATCTAAGAGCTAAAAGCTAGGCTGCAGAATTTAGATATATAATAAAACAAACTTATGAGAGTACAAATTCCACATTGGGCTAAAGACGTTAAAGACGAATCGATATTATTATTAATTGCATTTGCACATAGAGTAACAATGAAATATGGACATGATACATGGTATAGCCTACATAAAGAGGACGCAGGTGTTATGTGTAATAAAAGATCAGCAGGTCTATTTCAATGGTTACAAGAACAGGAAACTGGTCTAATGGAGTTTGGCGAACCATATGATCACACTCTGGTATTTAAGATGCCATACCTACCTATGCGTGGAGGCAATCAGAAATCTGTAGATTACATAGAGTTCTCAAAAGAAAGAGAACGCCTAGTATGGATGTATATCTTAGGTTGTGTTAACCATAATATTCTGCAAGATAATATAGCAGAGACTCATGGTAGATACAGAAAGAATACATATCAAGTAACAGAGTTTTCAATTAGCAGAGTTGCTGAAGGTTATATTAGAAAACAAGACAGAGATGAGAAGAAAAAAGCTAGATAGAATAGTCTATGATGATTATCCAAATGCCAGTATTGAAGATCAAGAGATTGCAAAAGAAAGGGTATTTGAATATTATTATGATAGAAACAATATGAATCTAGCTGATGCTATACTAGAAATACGTGAAGATCTTTTTACTTTAGAAGATATTGAACAGTATGAAAGGTGTGCACTACTAAACGATATATTAAAAACATTTGATACACTTGAATAGATTCTTAGAAGATAATTATGAAGAAATAATGCTTATGTCCAAAAAGATTTGTAAATCAAATAGTGAGTGGGAAGATGTTGCACACTTTTGTATTATTAAGTTTACTGAACATGAAAGAGCTCAAGAACTAATACAAGCAGGAGAAGCTATGAGATTTATGTCTGGAATGATACACAGATCGTTCTGGTCAAACACATCTCAATATTATACAGAATACCATCAGAAAGGTAGAATGGAACCATGTCACACTATCTATGATGATGCACTTGGACAAGTAGAAGAGTTTGACATGGAAAAAGAAATAGCTATAGAAGCTATACTTGGTCAAATAGAAGATATGAAACACACTGATGGCGAAGGTGGTAATAGAGATATTAAGCTATATGAAATGGCAGAACTGTTACAACAATGGTCAGAAACACCTAACTTTAGTGAATTATCTAGAAAGACAAAGATACCAAGAACAGCAATTGCACATTCAGTAAAGAGTGCTATTGAATACATACAATACCAACTAAAACAAAACAATATAAGATATGATAATTGAGATATTAGGAATGGCAGCATTTGGACATTTAGCTGCAGACTTTTTAGAAAACTTTGAATGGTTACCAAACAAACCATTTAAGTGTAACCAATGTTTAACATTTTGGTTAAGTATAGGTCCATTTATGTTAGAACATGGATGGATTGGATTTGCAATGGCAGGATGTGCCGCAATAACATCAGAATTAATTTATAGAATACTATTAAAAATATGAAAGCACAAGAACTAACAACAGAACAAATCCAATGGATTAAAAACAATGAGATGATATTTAAAATATCTCTAAGATTGCCACAACAAACATTACAAATGGTATTTGATATACACAACCATATAACAGGTCTTAATAAAAAGACAACATCATGTGGTAGATGTGTAGAAAATACTAAGAAGATCGTTTACGGTCAATATCAAAAACAAACTATTTAATATGAAAATAAAAGAAGTAACAATCAAAGGAATTACTTATACAGTAAGAGGTGAAACAGATAAAGCAATTAAGAAAGCCGTAAAAGATTTGCGCACACTTAACAAAAAAACAAAAGACGAAGATGCCATTTAAGAAGAACGATCCTAACATACAAAGAAAGGGTAGAACAGGACCAAACAAATCTACTAAGATGATGAAAGAAGCATTTGCATTACTAGTAGAGAACAATCTTGATAATATGACTATATGGTTATCCCAAGTTGCATCAGAAGATCCTGCTAAAGCTATGGACTTAATGATTAAGTTATCTGAAAGATTTGTACCTGCGTTAGCCAGAACTGAAGTAACAGCTAAAGATGGTGAAGATCTATTTAAGTCACTTAAGTTTAATTTTGGACCAACTATAGATTCAGATAAAAGAATACATGACGCCGAGTGGCACGAAGACTTTGAAAAATAATGGAAGTAACTGGATTTAATCCACATCAAGGACAACAAAGAGTAATTAATACCATAGTGAATGGTACTGAAAAGTATATCACTGTGGTTTCTCCGCGTCAACAGGGTAAATCATTACTACTAATCAACCTAATCTTATACTATGGTATAAATGACAAAGGCAGTAAGATAGGAATAATAGCACCAATATACCAACAAGCAAGAAAACTAATGGAAGATCTATATGAAGCCATTAAAGATTCAGGTATAGTAGAAGCAACCAACTTCAGTAATCATGAGATAAAACTAAGAACAGGTAGTAAAATCTATTTCAGATCATCAGAAAGAGAGGATGGTTTAAGAGGGTATACATTTGACTACCTATTTATGGATGAGGCAGCATACCAAACAGAGGATGCATACCGTAGAGCTATAGAACCAACAGCACTTGTTCATGGTAAAAAAGTAGTCCTGTTCAGCACACCACGTGGCAGAGACTGGTGGTATAACATGTACCAACTTGGTGAGAACCCTGAGTACACCAACTATGCTAGCGTGCGCATGCACCAAGGTGATAATCCTTATATAGATCAAGAAGAAGTCTTAGCAGCCAAAAAAGTTTTACCAGATGCAATATACAGAGCAGAATACCAAGGAGAGTTCTTAGAAGGAGAATCACAAGTATTTAGTAACTTCAACACTAATACATTTGACCAATATCCACAAAGAAATGGCAAAGTCTTTATTGGTGTCGATTTAGGTAGAGAATCAGATTATACAGTAGCTGTAGCAATGGATCAACAAGGAAATGTTATTGAGATCTACAGAGATAATCAAAAAGATTGGGATGTGATGCAATCAAACATCTTACAACTCGCTCGCAAATACAACGCAACTATAATGATAGAGACTAACTCAATGGGAACAGTAATCTTTGAATCTATAAAGAAGCAATACCAAGATACACATCCATTTGTTACATCAAATCAAAGTAAGAAAGATATAGTAGAAAGTTTAATCCTTGCATTCAATGATAATCAAATAAGTATACCATCACAAGAGTTATTTCCAGAGTTACACCATGAATTAGAAGTCTTTGAGATGTCATATAATCCTAAAACAAGAACAGTACGTTATGCATCACGCACACCATTTCATGATGATATTATTATAGCACTCTGTATTTCAAACTGGAATCGTTTACAAAATAAACAAACAGGTCAGTATGCATACATAGGCATCAGATAATTCACAATAACCAATTAATATATTTAATAGTATGGAGATAATAGTTAATGATAAGACATACAAGTTTAATGACAGACTCACAATCAAACAGTGGTGTTCTGTTATGCGTTATGACTTTTCCAATGCTGCAAACTGGCCAACTATTATTAACCTTATTACAGGAGTGGACAAAAGAGATCTAATCAAAGGTACACCAGATGTCTTAGAACTCGGAGCTGCTATCATAGTTCAAATGTGTAATGCTAGAATTCAATCACAGATTAAACCCTTAGATACTCTAACATTCGGAGAGTTTGTAGATCTTGATAGTTACATCGCGATGGGTACACACCAACATCTCGAAGCCATGTCAGATATATTAACACCTAATACTGAGTATGCCGATGAAGCACTATGGGCAATTGAACAGTGGACTAATTACAGACTTGGTATATTCAGACAGTATAAAGAACTATTTGGTTTAGATGATGAAGATGAATATGAACCAGAGACCACCGAGGTTGACACAATACAGAATGACCTAGTAGCCAGAAACTGGTATAAGATTATAGTAGATCTTGCACAGGATGACATACTAAGATTAGATGCAGTCACAGACCAACCATTAATTAAGACCTTAAACTTCATGGCACTCAGAAAAGAAAGACAGTTAGAAGAGAACATGAGACAGATAGAACAAAACTCAAAGATAAAAACACAATACAGATAATATGTTTACCTACAAACAAATAGTAGATCTATTCAAACAAGCTAGCTTCGACCATCTAATGATTGAAGACTTTGGTTATGGAGCGATCTCAGACATCAAGACCCGTAATGAATCCGCTAATGGCGACGAGGAAGTTAATTACCCTTATTGCTTTCTTAATCCTACAACACATCAGAGAGCTCAGGCTACAGTAACATACCAGTTTAATATGATTATGATGGATATGGCAAGAGATGAAGAGGGTGATAAGTATGAGAACTTCTTAACTATCCAATCTCAGTGTCAACAATACTGTGATGATATTATAGCACACATATGGAATTCAGCTGGTAAACAAGACATGCAGTTTACTGTAACTTATACACCATTTGTAGAGAGATTCCAAGATGAACTAGCAGGTATGACAGCAGGTATACAGATACAGGTGCCAATACCAATAAACGATTGTATAACACCTTTTAACTAATGGCTGATTCACTCGCAGGACTAGAAGAAAGATTAGCTGGCATGGAACAGACCATGAGAGATCTCGCACCAATACTCATCGAGGTTGGCAATGAAATTACTAGCGAGTTACGTTCAGATGCACCACGTGGAAATGGTGAAGGAGCAGGAGCTCTTCAATCTAGTATTAGTTTGTCAGTGCAACCAACTCAGTTTGCTATTAGTATGAATGACTATGGTGTCTTTCAGAACTATGGAGTAGTTGGATATAAAGGAGGCGACAGAGCTACAAACCCAAGAGGTGGACAAGTGATACCTGACGAGAACTTTCCACAAGGAAGTGGCGATGGCGGTAGGTACCAATTTGGTGTTAAACAACCATCAAAAGGATGGGGAGCTTACTATACAGGTTTTAATAAAAACATTGGTTGGTTCGACATAGATGAAATTACAGAAAGAGTTAAGACAAGAATACAAACAAAAATAATACAAGCATTCTAAATTATGCCAACAACTATTACAATATCACAGTTACCTAATACACCATTTGATATGGCGTATGGTCCAAACCCTATTACACTATCAGGCATCTCGTCAGCAGAAGACAAGTATGTTCTTAGAATCTTTGACGGAGGAGCAACACCACTTGCAGACATCAGACAAACACCAAATTCATATGGTAAAGCCATCTTTGATATGCAGAATATCTTGCAGTCTAAGGTAGCACCACCTGATGATAATATAGATTCTCTAGGTGTCGGACCAGCAACTAATAACTCCATTAGAAACTCAGTAGCTGAATCTGTTGTATACACTCTCAGTATAGGTTATGAAGTAGGTGGTGTGGTTACTCTGATGCCTGTTGGTTATGGACCTTATATTGCTTATGGTGGTTCTAAGAAATACTTCGAAGTGCCTTTCTATGCAGAAGCATACCAAGCAGAGGTTACTGATGGTGTTGACAACTGTAACCAAGTAAACAGAGTTGGTTTAGCACTAACAGATATTAAATGGTTAACAGGACCAGCAGACACTGGAGATGACATACAAGATTATATTACTATTAATCAGAACATATCCACACGTAATGTATATTCAGATGATATGACTACTACGAGTTGGTTTCAGACTATAGACCGTAGAGGTAACCTTAACACTAAAGTCAGAGGTATAGAAGCTTGGAAGATATACTTCTGTACAGATGACCTGGTTCAAGGTTTACCAGTAATTGTTCCTAATACTACGAGTTATAGTGGTGGACCTAATGCATCTATTGGTGATGGCTTTGGTGTCTCAAATACTTTAGCTGCTATTACACTAGCAACAGGACCTTACAATTTACCTGGAAGTATTACTATCCCGGCGGGGACAACACACTATTACGTAGTACCTGTTGCATATAGTAACAGTTTATGTTCTACTACTGTTAATGACTTAGATGACCAAGATCTAATGCAAGCACAGAGATTTAATATAGTAGATGCTCAATGTAATGACTTTGAACACTTTCAGTTTTCATGGTTAAACTCATTAGGATTTAAAGACTACTTTACATTTACTAAAAGAGTAGATAGCTCATCTAACACTCGTAGAAAC